>Ga0114972_10001212_pt1 | contig 19376 bp, 17 predicted proteins | sample M_140807_EF_Meta_FD_87354 | JGI IMG/M metagenome (GOLD analysis project Ga0114972, IMG submission 87354) | Freshwater microbial communities from Lake Montjoie, Canada to study carbon cycling - M_140807_EF_MetaG | ecosystem: Environmental > Aquatic > Freshwater > Lake | place: Lake Montjoie... | reverse complement strand
GAAGGGCACGCGCGTGGGCGTGGCCCGCGGCACCGGCAGTGAGACCTTCTGGCTCTCCGTCGTGGCCAAGCTGAACCTCAACCCGGCCGATTATACCATCATCAATGTCGAGGCGCCGGAGATGGTGGCGGCCCTCGAGCGCGGCAATATCGATGCCTTCGCGGTGTGGGAGCCCTGGCCGACCCGGGCGATGCGCGCCATCCCGAATACCCGCATCCTGCTGTCCAATGACCAGGTGCAGATCGTTCGGAATTTTCTCTACATGAACAAGGGCTGGGCCGAGGCCAATGCCGAGGCGACGACCCGCTTCATGCGCTCCATGGTGGAGGCGCAGGCCTTCATCGCCGCCCAGCCGGGGGAGGCTGCGGGCCATGTCGCCCGCTTCCTGCGGCAGGACCGCGCCTTCATCGCCGAGTTGATGGGCAAGGTTGCGTACACGATGAACCTCACCGCCGACAGCGTGGGCAATATTCAACTCGCCATCGACCAGCTGCGCGGCATGAACCGGCTCTCCCGCCCGGTGACGCCGGCTGAGGTGATCTGGTCCGCCCCCCTGGCGCGGGTGGCGGCGGATCGGGTGCGGATGGGCTAAAAGGGGGCAGACAGGCGGCGCGCGAGGCGGCAAGCTGGTCGAAAGACCAGAGGGAACACACCATGCGCCGCAGCCTGCCAGCCTTGTTGCTTGGCCTGATTCTAGCCTATGCCCCAGCGGCCCATGCGCAGGGCGAATGGGAGCAGGCGCGGCCGGTGCGCATCATCCTGCCCTTCCCGCCCGGGGGGGCGACCGACCTGATCGCGCGGATTTTCGCCGAGCGGATCAGCCGCGATTCCCGCCACCCCTGGCTGGTGGAGAACCGCTCCGGCGCCAATGGCAATATTGGCATGCTGGCGGCGGCGCAGAGCCCGCCCGATGGCTATACGCTGGGCGGCTGCACGGTGGGCAATTGCGCCATCAATGCCGCGATCTATGCCCGGATGCCGTTTGATATCGCAACCGACCTGGTGCCGGTCTTCTGGTCGGGCAGCGTGATGAACGCGCTGGTGGTGCGGCCCGATCATCCGGCGCGGGATTTCCAGGGTTTTGTCACCTGGGCGCGGGCGCAGGGGAATCGGGCGAATTTTTCCTCCTCGGGCTTTGGTGCCTCCAATCATTTGCTGGGCGAATTTTTGAATGGCCGGCTGGGGCTTTCGATGCAGCATGTGCCGTTTCGCGGCGGCGCGCCGGGGATGCAGGCGGTGATGCAGGGGGCGACGCAAATGTTCTTCGAGAATACCCCCACGCTGATCGGCGCCATTCGCGGCGGGCAATTGCGGGCGCTGGTGGTGAGCGGGCGGGAGCGTGACCCTGCCCTGCCCGATGTGCCGACGCTGGGTGAGGCGGGCATGGCGGATGCCGTGGTTGAGCCCTGGTTCGGCTATATGGCGCCGCGCGGCACGCCCGCGCATATCGTTCTGGCGCTGAACACCATGCTCAACCGCGCCAATGCCGACCCTGATGTGCAGGCCCGGCTGCGGGGGCTGGGGGCGCTGCCCGAGGGCGGGCCGCCGGAGCGCTTTGCCGCCCATGTGCGGGCCGAATTGGCGCGCTGGGCCGAGGTGGTGCGGGTGAACAACATCGAAAGGATCGCCGAATGAGCAATCCCTTCAACGTGCTGCTTTGCCGCAAGCTGCACCCCGCCGGCATGGCGCTGCTTGATGCCCGGCCCGATGTCAGTTGCACCATCATGCATGACCCGCCGGTGGCGGAATTCCATGCCGCCCTCGCCCAGGCCGATGCCACGCTGTGCTGGCTGGAGCGGGTGGACCAGGCGGCGCTGGATGCAGCCCCGAAGCTGCGTTGCGTCTCGCGCTATGGGGTGGGGTTTGACACGGTGGATGTGGCCGCCTGCACCGCGCGCGATGTGGCGGTGATGGTGGCCAATGGCAGCAATGATCTTTCGGTGGCCGAGCATGCGCTGATGCTGATGCTGGCGGTGGCGCGGCGGGCGGCGCAGCATGACCGACATATCAAATCCGGTGGCTGGTGGCCGCCGGGCGGGCCGGACATGGTGGATCTGGCGGGAAAATCCCTGCTGGTGGTGGGCTATGGCCGGATTGGCACCAGAGTGGCGCGCTACGGGCTGGCCCTGGGGATGAAAGTCTCGGTGCTGGATCCATTCTGGCGGCCCTCGCGCCTGGCGGCCGAGGGGGTGAGCCCTGCGCGCGACCTGCATGCGGCCCTGGCTCAGGCCGATGTGGTCAGCCTGCATTGCCCGCTGCGGCCCGATACCCGCCACCTGATGAATGCGGCGGCCTTTGCCGCGCTCAAGCCCGGCGCGATTGTGGTGAACACAGCGCGCGGGCCGGTGGTGGATGAGGTGGCGCTGCTGGCGGCGCTTAATGCCGGGCGGCTGCATGGCTTTGGCGCCGATGTGCTGGAGGTGGAGCCGCCCGCCGGCCCGCACCCCCTCTTTGCCCACCCCAACGTGCTGCTGAGCCCGCATAATGCCGCCAGCACCGAGGAGGGGCTGGCGCGCATGGCCAGGATTGCGGCGCAGAATATTCTGGATTGCCTGGATGGCCGGCCGGATACGGCGATGATGGTCAATCCGGAACTGGCGGCGGGGGGGTGAGGCGGCCGGCGGCCGTTGCAGGATTGGCTGCAACTGCCGCAATGGAGATGAAAAAGCCCTACCGCGCCCGCTCGATGCAATAATCGACCACCGCCGCCATGGCCCGTTTTTCGGCCGTGTCCGGAAAGGGCTCGAGCGCCGCGAGCGCTGCCGCGCCGTAGGAACGGGCGCGGCAAAAAGTCTCGGCCAGGGCGCCATGGCGGGTGATCAGGCGCTGCGCCTCGGCGAAATCATCCTCGGTCTGCTCGCCCTCTTCGAGGGTGCGGCGCCAGAAGGCCAGTTCCGTGTCATCGGCGCGGGCGATGGCCACCAGCACGGGGAGTGAGATTTTGCCCTCGCGGAAATCATCGCCCACGGTTTTGCCCAGCACCGCCTGATCGGCGGAATAATCCAGCGCGTCATCAACCAATTGGAAGGCAACGCCGAGATTGCGGCCAAAGGCGTCCAGCGCCTCCTCCTCCGCGGCCGGGCGGTTCGCCACCACGGCGCCGAGCCGCGCGGCGGCGGCGAAAAGGGCGGCGGTCTTGCCGTGAATCACTTCGAGGTACTGCGCCTCGGTGGTGGCGATGTCGTTCTGCGTCATCAATTGCAGCACCTCGCCCTCGGCGATGGTGGCGGTGGCGCCGGAGAGGATGGCCATCACCGGCAGCGAGCCATCGGCGATCATCAATTGGAAGGCACGGGCGAAGAGGAAATCGCCCACCAGCACCGAGGCCTGGTTGCCGAACAGCGCATTGGCCGAGGCCTGGCCACGGCGCAGCGCGCTCTCATCCACCACATCATCATGCAGCAGGGTGGCGGTGTGGATGAATTCCACGCAGGCGGCGAGCACGACATGGCGCCCGCCGGCCGGGTCATAGCCGCAGAGCCGGGCGGCGGCCATGGCGAGCAATGGCCGCAGGCGTTTGCCGCCGGCGGCGATGAGATGGGCGGCCAATTGCGGGATGAGCGCCACCGGGCTGTCCATCCGCGCCATGATGACGCGGTTGCAGGCCTCGATATCGTCCTGCAGCAGCGTCATCAACGCCGTCAGCGCGTCCTCGTTCTTGGGCATGCCGTCCATGCTCACCGCTGCACCCAGGGCAGGGCAGCGGCTTTCCAGCCGGCCGCCGTGCCGCGATGGCCATCGCGGTCCACCGGGCCTTCAAAGCCATCGGCCACGTTGAACACGGTGGGATAGCCGGCCGCCTGGGCGGCCTGGGCGGCGGCAAGGCTGCGCGCGCCGGAGCGGCAGATGAAATAGACCCGGTGCTCGGGCAGCACGCCGGCCTTGTGCAGCGCCTCGGCGAAATGGCTGTTCACCGCCATGGAGGGATAGACCTGCCAGGGTATGAGCACGACGCGTTTGCCGGCATCGACCAGATCTGGGATGCCGACGAAGTTCCATTCGGCATCGGTGCGCACATCGACCAGCATCGCGGCCGGATCGTTTTGGATCGCGGCCCAGGTTTCGGCGGGCGCGATATCGGGTATGGCGGCCATGTACCGCTCCTCAAACGCTGTTTCTGCGCACGGTATGGGACGGACAGGCGGTTGCCGCAACGGGGCCACGGCCCAGATCAGGGGCCTTGGGGGAACGGGTATGCGCGGGCGAGGTTTCGAACTGCTGTTGCTGGGGCTGCTGGCGCTGCTCTGGGGCTCGTCCTTCGCGCTCATCCGGGTGGGGATCGAGACGATTCCGCCGGTGACGATCATCGGCCTGCGCTGCTGTCTGGCGGCGCTGGCGCTGGGGGCGGTGCTATTTGCCCGCGGCGTGGCCCTCCCGCGCGATCTGGCCAGTTGGAAGGCCTTCGCGCTGCAGGCGATGCTGGCCACCGTCACGCCCTTTGTGCTGATCGCCTGGGGCAGCCAGGAGGTGCCTTCGGGGCTGGCCATCATCCTGGCCTCGACCTCGCCGATCTTTGCCTTTTTTCTGGGCTTTGTGGTGGGGCGGGCGGAGCGGCCGACATGGCTGAAGGGGCTGGGCACGGGCCTGGGGATTTTGGGGGTGGCGCTGATCGCCGGGCATCAGGGGCTGCAGGGTGGTTCATGGCCACATATGCTGGCGCTGGTGGCCTCGGGGCTATTATTTGCCATGTCGGGCTACACTGGCCGGGCCTTTGCCGGGATGGACCCGATGCTGCCAGCGCTGGGCTCGCAATTATGCGGGCTGGTGCTGCTGTTGCCGGCGGCGCTGCTCTGGGAGCGGCCCTGGGCGATTCAGCCGAGCCAGGCCTCGCTGATCGCGCTGGTGACCCTGGCGCTGTTCTGCACGGCGCTGGCCTCGGTGATCTGGTTTCGGCTGTTGCGCACGCTAGGCGTGGTGGCCACCACCGCCCAGGCCTATCTGCGCCTGCCGCTGGGGGCGGCGATTGGCGTGGTGTTTCTGGGCGAGAGCTTTCCGCCGGTGGCGGTGGGCGGGCTGGTATTGGTGATGGCCGGGGTGGCGATGATGACCTTGCGGCGGTGAGGCGCGCCGCCAGTCTGGGGTTCAGGCCGCCCGCGCCGGTTCGACCAGGGGGCGGGCTGCGGCGATATCGCCGCGCAGGCCCTGGCTGGCGGCCTTGATGGCCTCGGCACCGCTGGGCTTGGCCGCGATGGATGGGGGTAGGTGGGGTGAGGCCATGGCCGGACGCATCTGCAGTGACGTGGGCGTTTTATAATTGGTGTTTTTCCAGTTTAATTCAATTGAATGGTTCTCCCAACGGCAGGACGCTGAGATAGCCCTGCTTCTCCGGACTGAAACCGAAGGAGGAGACCATGTCCGAACGGGCCAGCGTGCCGCGGGTGAGATGGCCGACCCAGTAATCGAAGCCACCCTGATCGGGCTCGCGCCCCAGGGCGTGCTCGTAGAGCGAGCGGACGAACTCCTGCTGGCTGGCATTGGCAAAGCGGCCCAGAAACTCAGTCGACATGCCAAACAGCTTGGACAAATCATAGGGCGAGATCAGCCCGGCATTGAGCACGCCCAGCCAGTATTCAAAGCCGTCATGCTCCGGCAGGCGGTCGAGAGCGACATCATAGATTGAGGCGACAATCTTGGCATTTGGCCGCTCCATCCAAAGGCCATAGGGGTTGGCAGTGGCAAGGTTGGCCCGCGTTACCTCCATATTGGCGAAGCTGAGTGCCACCTCGCTGCGCGACATGCCGATATCCAGGGCGTGCTTCCAGCCCTGCACATCGGGCTCCCAGGGCGTATTGCCATCGATGTTGCGATAGAGCTGGCGGACGAATTGTTCATTGCTCGGTTGGCCGAAATGAAACTGATATTCCAGGCTATTCAGCAGGGTCGTGGCCAGTTGATCCTTGTTATAGGTCTTGGCGTCCAGCGCCTGGCTGATCTGCCATAGCGAGCCGGCATCGGTGTTACGACCGAGTATGGTCTGATAGATGCTATTGGCCAGTGCGGCGCCGCCTTCGGCGCGCATATCAATGGCGCCATTGAGGAATTCCAGACGGTCAAGCTTGGGCAGCCAAATCTGGCTGCCATCCTTCAGGATCACATCGGTGAGGGCGTTACCATAATGTTCGATCCGCTCCACCTCCCAGGCGCCGCGCTCGGACCAGACGACGCCTGCGGATTTGTAGGAAAAGCCGGCTTTCTTCTCCCATAGGTCGAGCACATCGAGAATGGCGGTCTCCGATGCCGGGGATTCCACCCGGATATCGAGCCTGAAGGCGGCGGATTGATGCCCGTCCGACACCTCGATATTGATCGCCCGATAGGGGCCATCGCTGATCGCCACCGACATGCCATCACGCAGCTTGAGGGTATTGTCCACCACCTCGTACATCCAGGCATCTGCCGCGCCGATGGTATAGGTGAAGGGGCCGGTGCTGTCCGGGTCGGTCACGGCGAGGCGGCCGATGGTGGCGCCGATCGCGCCAGGTACAACCGCGCCGCCGCTGGCAAAGGCCAGCGCGGTGGGCGGCGTGTCATCCAGATTGGTGATGCCGAAGGTCCAGCTGGTATCGCTGTAACCCATCGTGCCATCCTTGAAGAAGACCCGCAGTTGCACCGTCAAAGCCGGCGTCTTGGCATCACGGGTAAAGCTTTCGTAATCGACGGCGGCAATGTTGGAAAACAGCACCGTGCCGGTCACCGGGTCGAACCTGCTGCCGATGTAAAGATCGGCGTCGCCCACGACATCGATGAGCGCAATCTGCGAGGCATCGCCCCGCAATTGGGCCGAGCCGGCCCAACGCCCTGCCGCAGTATTCTCCGCCATCACCCCGGGCAGATTGCCCTGGAACTGAACCGATCGTGTCATCCGGCTTTCTCCAACCCAGGCCCCTTCATGGCAGAGGCAAGGTTGCCGGCTGGTTAAGCGCTGCGTCGACAAAGCATCACTTTTGAGGTGGAGGGAATTGCGATGAGGGGCCAATTGGTTCAAAACGGCAGCCATGCAGGAATATAATTCATCCAAGCTTCCTTCCTGGCTGGCCTCGGCCCAGGGCAGCGGCCGGCGCGGCCTGGCCGCCGCGGCGGCGCTGGCCATCACCGGCTGCGCCAACCCTGTGCGTCTGGCAGCCGTGCCGCGTGGCGCATCCGGCCAGGCCTCGGTGCTGGGCGTGCCCAATGAGCGCTTCCGGATGGAGAATGGCATCAGCGCCTTTGACGGCGAGGTGGTGCGCGCCATGCTGCGGCGCGCCAGTTTCCTCGGCATCACCGATCTGGAAAAGCTGCCGGGCCTCAATCTGCTGGCAATCTCGGGCGGCGGCGAGGATGGCGCCTTTGGTGCGGGGCTGCTCTGCGGCTGGTCGGCGCGGGGTGACCGGCCGGAATTCAATCTGGTCACCGGTGTCTCCACCGGCGCGCTCACCGCGCCCTTCGCCTTTGTCGGCCCCAGCCAGGATGCGGCGCTGCGCAGCGTCTATACCGAGGTGACGCTGGCCGATATCGCTGAAACCCGTTTCCTGCTCTCCGCCGTTTTCGATGACGCGCTGGCCGATACCTTGCCGCTGCTGCGCACCGTCTCGCGCCATCTTGACCAGACGATGATGGCGGCCATCGCGAAGGGCTATCTCGAGGGCCGGTTGCTGCTGGTGGGCACCACCGACCTTGATGCCCAGATGCCGGTGATCTGGAACCTGGGCGCCATCGCCGCCTCGGGCCATCCGGGCGCGATGGAGCTCACCCGGCGCATTCTCGTCGCCTCCGCCGCCATTCCCGGCGCCTTCCCGCCCATCATGTTCGACGTGACCGTCAATGGTGAGGCGCGGCAGGAGATGCATATTGATGGCGGCGCGATCAACCAGGCCTTCCTCTACCCCCCGGCGCTGAGCGCGCCGCGGCGGGCGCAAATCGCCCGGGGGCGCCCGGTGGTTCCGGGGCGGGTGTTTCTCATCCGCAACGCCCGTCTCGACCCGGATTGGGCGGCGGTGCAGCGGCGCACGCTGAGCATCACCGGCCGCGCCATCGCCACCATGATCGCCGCCAGCGGCTATAATGACGTGACGCGGATTTGGAACCAGGCCCAGAGTGACCGCCTGGAATACAACCTAGCCTATATCAGCCAAGAGTTCACCGTGCCCTATAACGAGCCCTTCGACCCGGCCTATATGCGCCCACTCTTCGAGTATGCCTTCCAGAAGGCACAGCGCGGGTACAACTGGGCCCATCAGCCGCCGATGATTGATGGCCGGCCGGCCCATACAGCCAAGGATGCCGGCTAACCCTGCCATGCCGCATCCGGGGCTGGCTTGCCCTCGGGCGGCGCGGCGTGTAGGCAACCGGCTCGGCCGTGGGACAAGCCACGGCTGCTGATCTCGAACCACCAGAAGACACGACAGGTACACCGCCCATGGCGAAGATGCAGGCCAACCAGATGCGCGCCGGCATGGTCATCGAATTCGAGGGCCAGCGCTGGACGATACTCCGGCAGAACATCATGATCCCGGGCAAGGGCAATGCGATCATTCAGGTCGACATGCGCAACATCAAGACGGGGTCGAAGAAGGACCAGCGTTGGCGCACGGCCGACACCGTCGAGCGGCTGCAGACCGAGGACAAGGAATTTACCTTCTCCTACCCCGAAGGCGAGAATCTCGTCCTGATGGACCCCGAGACCTATGAGCAGACGACGGTCTCCAAGGACATCCTGGGTGACCGCCTGCCCTTCCTGGTCGAGAACATGACGGTCAATGTCCGGCTGATCGAGGGCGACCCGGTCTCGATGGACCTGCCCGAGACGGTGACGCTGGAGATCGTGGAGGCCGATCCGGTGGTGAAGGGGCAGACCGCCTCCTCCTCCTACAAGCCGGCGCTGCTCTCCAATGGGGTGAAGACCATGGTGCCGCCCTTCATCACCGCCGGTGAGAAGATTGTGGTGCGCACGGAAGACGCCTCCTACCTGGAGCGTTCCAAGGGGTGAGCTCAGACACCCCCGGCGACAAGCCGGCCAAACTCAGCCTGACCAACCCGCCCGCGCCCCAGCCAGAAGAGGTGCGCCCGGCCCGCAAGCCGCGGCCGCCGCGCGGTGTGCCGGTGGAGGCGCCGACTCGGGCCCCCACCCGCGGTGTGGGCGGCGCGGCGCGGCTCTCGCCGCAGCTCAATGTCGTGGTCAGCGCCGTGCGCAAGGCCGGGCGGCGGCTGCTGCGCGATTTTGGCGAGGTGGAGCAGTTGCAGGTCTCGGTGAAGGGCCCTGGCGATTTCGTCTCCCAGGCCGATCTGCGCGCCGAGCAGACGCTGAAGGAAGAACTATCTCACGCCCGGCCGTCTTTCGCCTTTTTGATGGAGGAAAGCGGCGTCTCGGGTGAGGCTGATTGGGAATGGCGCTGGGTGGTGGACCCGCTGGATGGCACCACCAACTTCCTGCATGGCATTCCGCATTGGGCGATATCGGTGGGTATCGAGAAGCGGATTTCCGACACTGAGAGCGAGATCGTGGCCGGCGTGGTCTATAACCCCGCCTCCGATGAGCTGTTCTGGGCCGAGAAGGGTGCTGGCGCGTTTTTGAACGACAAGCGCCTGCGGGTTTCGGCCCGGCGCGAGATGCATTCGGCGGTCTTCGCCACCGGCATTCCGTTCGGTGCCATTCCGCGCAAGCCGGAATTCGTTGGCATCCTCTCGCGCATCATGCCGCAGGTGGCGGGCGTGCGGCGCTTTGGCGCGGCAGCGCTTGATCTCGCCTGGGTCGCTGCTGGGCGATATGAGGGTTTCTGGGAACTTGGGCTGAACAAATGGGATATCGCCGCCGGCATTGTGCTGGTGCGCGAGGCGGGTGGCTTTGTGACCGACCCGGCGGGCGGCGATGCCTATGCCGAGGGCATGGTGGTGGCCGGCAATACCCATTTGCATGACAAGCTGCGCGCGGTGGTGGCCGATGGCATTGCCGCCGCCGATGCGGGCCGGGCGCATATCGCCCGCAGCCATGGCCGCCCGGCCGCGGCGCCGGTGCCGCCGGCCGGCAATTCTCCCCTCGATCCCCCTTGGCGGGATTGAGCGCGGAGGAAGGAATGCGCCGCTTCCTGGCCCTGGCCGTTATTATCACGGCCTTCGCCGTCCCGGCACTGGGCCCGGCACTGGGCCCGGCACTGGGCCCCGCACTGGGCCAGGCACTGGTGGGGCAGCCAGCGTCGCCGCTCATCCCCGCACCCGCTGCTGGCATCAATCCAGAGGCCTCGCCGGCCGAAGCGGGGGTGGAACCATTGCCGGCCCCGGCCGAGGCCCCCCCCGCACCCGCCAGGCTCGACCCGGCTGCGCGCCCGGGGCATGCCGCCGAGGCGTCCGCACTGACAGCCTCGCCCATCGCGCTGCACAGCGGCATGCAGGATCTCGCCAATGGCGGCTGGCGGGTGCGTTTGCACCAGGATGCCCGAGACATTCCGGCCGTCTTACGCCCCACGCTTGAGGAAATTGCCCGCCGCTTGGCCCTCACCACCGGGCGGGTGACGATCATCGCCCAGGCCCCGGCGCCTGCGCTGGAGCCTTCCTTCGCCCGCAGGCTTTCACTCGAGCGCGGATTGGCGATGAAGGCCATTCTGGTGGCGGGCGGGCTGGAGGCCACGCGGATCGATATTCGCCCCATGGGCCGGCAGGCCAATGGGGCGGATGTGGTGGATATTCTGCCGCCGGGTGCGGCGCGCTGAGCGGCTGGCTGCTGGGCGTTAAGCTCCAAACCCCTGCCCGGCCCGCTTATAGGCCTCCCGCGGGGGGGCAAAAATATCAAGCACCTTGCAGCCCTGCGCCCCTGCCACCAGGCCGTGTTCCACCCCGCCCGGGGTGCGCCAGAAATCGCCGGCCTTCACCGGGTGGTCCACGCCATCCTGGATCCGCACGCCGCTGCCGGCGAGCATCAGGCCCCATTGTTCCTCCGGGTGGCTATGGATGCTGCCCTTGGCGTGCGGCGTGAGTTCAACCACGGAGAGCATCGCCTGATCGCCGGCGAAGACATGGGTGTTCACGCCGGGCGCGAGTTCGCGGGCGATGCCCTGGCTGAGATCGGTCAGTGAAAAGAAATTTTCGGTCATGGATGGGTCCTTTATCGGTGGGTTGAGCAGGTTTTAGCCCCGATGGATCGCTGCGCGAAGCAGTGCATGCCAAGCGCCCGCATGCGGCGGCGATTATGGCCGCAACCCGAGGGGTCATGCGGCGTTATGCCCTCATGCGCTACCTCGCCGCCTGTTTTCTGCTGGTGGCCCTCTCCGGCTGCGGTGAGGGTGATGCCAGCAGCCCTGTCCGCCCGCCCGAAACCCGGCAGGAGGCGGCGCGCGAGGCCGCCTGGGCGGCCTTGCGCCAAAGGTTGCGGCCCACGGGCCATATCGAACAGCGCGGCGTGCAGGTCTTCACCCAGGCCATGCCGGATGTGCTCACGGTCTGCGGCCGGGCCCGCATGCCAGGCGCCACCCAAGCACCTTATTTGCCCTATGTTGCGGTGGTGGAACTCTCAGGCGAGGCTGCTGCGGTGGTGAGTTTCCATCTCGGCGCCAGCGGTGCCGAGGCCTCACGGGTGTTTCTGGATATGGTGGATCGCTGCTTTGAAGGCGGCGGGCCAGCCAATGCCCGGCCGATGATGCGCAGCCTGCCGCCGCTGCCGGAGAGCCCCGCAGCGCCGGAAACCAGCAGCCCGGCGCGGCCGCGCCCAGGCGCGGGCCGGGCGCCGCCGCAGGCCGCGGCAACGGGGAGCGTCATCACCGCATCGCGCGTGGGTGCCAATATCCGCAGCAGCCCGCGCGGTGGCGATGTGGTGCGGGTGATGGCGCCGGGCAGCAGCTTGCAGGTGCTGGCCGAGGCCCCGGGGGGGTGGTTTCAGGTGGGCGAAGCCGGCGTGGTGCTGGGTTGGGTCCACGCATCGGTGCTGGAGGGGCGCTGAGGCGGGGCTCAGCCGCGCCTCTCAGCCCATGGCCAGCGCCGCCCGCACCGCCGCCAGCGCATCGGCCAACTTATCGCCATCCGGGCCGCCGGCCTGGGCCATATCGGGCTTGCCGCCACCGCCCTTGCCGCCCACTGCGGCCGCGGCGGCGCGGACCAGGCTGGGCGCATCGGTGCGGCCCTTTGCCGCCTCGGCCAGGCCCGCCACGATGGAGGCCTTGCCGCCCTCATTGCTGGCCAGCACCACCACATCGGCCGAGCCGCCCTTGAGGATGGCCTCGGCAATGCCGCGCAGATCTTTGGCGGGGGTATCGCCCAGGTCACGCAGCGCCACACGCAGGCCGGCAATCTCCTCCACCTCGGCGGCAGCGCCGCCGGTGGCGAGTTTCTTGCGCAATTCGCCCACATCGCGCTCCAGCTTGCGGCGCTCTTCCAGCAGGGTGGCGATGCGGCCGGGCAGATCGGCCGGATTGACCTTGAGCACGGCCGCCGCCTCGCGCAGCTGGGCCATATTGTCGTCGATCAGGGCCAGCGCGGCCTCACCCGTCACCGCCTCCACCCGGCGCACGCCGGCGGCGACACCGCCCTCCGACACGATGCGGAACAGGCCGATATCGCCGGTGCGACGGACATGGGTGCCGCCGCAGAGTTCCACCGAGAAGGCACGGTCGCCATCGCGGCCCATGCTGACCACGCGCACTTCCTCGCCGTATTTTTCGCCGAACAGCGCCATGGCGCCCTCGGCCACGGCAGCCTCGGGGGTCATGAGCCGGGTGCTGACCTCGGCGTTTTCGCGGATGCGGGCATTCACCTCGGCCTCGACCCAGGCGAGTTCCGCCGGCTCCATCGGCTTGTTGTGGCTGACATCGAAGCGCAGGCGGTCGGACGCGTTCAGACTGCCCTTCTGGGCGACATGGGTGCCGAGTTTTCTGCGGAGTGCCTCATGCAGCAGGTGGGTGGCCGAGTGATGGGCGCGGATGGCGCTGCGGCGGGTGTGGTCCACGGTGGCGACCACAGCCTGGCCGGGGCGGGGATGGCCGGCCTCGACCACGCCAATATGAATGATCAGGCCAAGCTTTTTCTGCGTGTCGGTGATGACGATGCGCAGGCCATCAGGCCCGGTGACCACGCCGGCATCGCCAACCTGACCCCCGCTCTCGGCATAGAAAGGCGTCTGGTTCAGCACCACCGAGACTTCTGCGCCGGGGGCTGCGGAAATCGCCTCCACGCCGCCGCTGACCACGGCCAGCAATTCGCCCTCGGCCTGCTCGGTGTCATAGCCGAGGAATTCCGATGCCCCGGTGCGCTCCTTGATGTCGAACCACAGCGTCTCAGTCGCGGCCTCGCCGGTGCCGGCCCAGGCGGCGCGGGCCCGGGTTTTTTGCTCGGTCATGGCGGCGTTGAAGCCGTCGAGATCGACCGCGCGGCCCTCGCCGCGCAGCGCATCCTGGGTGAGGTCGAGCGGGAAGCCATAGGTGTCGTAAAGCTTGAAGGCGATGGCGCCGGGCAGCGTTTCCTTCTCCGCCAGGCGCGCGGTTTCCTCGGCCAACAGGCCCAGGCCCCGCTCCAGCAGGCCACGGAATTTCTGCTCCTCCAGCCGCAGCGTCTCGGTGATGAGCGCACCGGCGCGGCCGAGTTCCGGATAGGCCACACCCATCTGCCGCTCCAGCGCGGGGAAGAGGCGATAGAGCAAGGGCTCCTTCGCCCCCATCATATGGGCGTGGCGCATGGCGCGGCGCAGGATGCGGCGCAGCACATAGCCGCGGCCCTCATTGGAGGGCAGCACGCCATCGGCGATCAGGAAGGAACCGGCGCGCAAATGGTCGGCCACCACGCGGTGGCTGATACGGAATTCGCCATCGGCGCCCTGCCCCGTGGCATCGGCGCTGGCCAGGATAAGGGCACGCAGCGTGTCGGTGTCGTAATTGTCATGCACGCCCTGCAGGATGGCGGCGAAGCGCTCGAGGCCCATGCCGGTGTCGATGGAAGGCCTGGGCAGCGGATTGCGCGTGCCGGCCGGCTCCTCGAGGAACTGCATGAAGACGAGGTTCCAGATCTCGATGAACCGGTCGCCGTTTTCCTCCGGCGAACCGGGCGGGCCGCCCCAGATCTTGTCGCCATGGTCATAAAAAATTTCTGAACACGGGCCGCAGGGGCCGGTATCGCCCATCCGCCAAAAATTGTCAGAGGTGGGGATGCGGATGATTCGACTGTCAGAAATACCTGCAATCTTTTTCCAGTAATCGGCCGCGTCCTCATCCTCGGAATAGACGGTGACCAGCAGCTTGTCCTTGGGCAGTGAAAAATCGCGGGTCAGCAAAGTCCAGGCATGCTCGATTGCCTGTTCCTTAAAATAATTACCAAAGGAAAAATTCCCCAGCATCTCGAAGAAGGTGTGGTGTCGCGCCGTATAGCCGACATTGTCGAGGTCATTATGCTTTCCGCCGGCGCGCACGCATTTTTGCGCCGTGGTGGCGGTGCTGTAAGGCCGGCGTTCAGCCCCAGTAAACACATTTTTGAACTGCACCATGCCGGAATTGGCGAACATCAGCGTGGGGTCGTTGCGTGGCACCAGCGGGCTGGATTCCACCACCTGATGCCCGGTGCGGGCAAAATAGTCGAGGAAAGTGGCGCGGATATCATTGCTGCTGGTCATGCCGGGGGGTCGGGCTTTCGTGACGGATTATGTGGCAGGGAGGTAGCGCGAGCCGGCGCTGGCGTGAAGGGCAGTGCCGGCCTCAGCCCGGCGGCAAGCCGGCCAGGAAGTCCAGCACCAGGGCTGTCACTACCTCGGGTTGTTCCTGCATCACCCAATGCCCGGCGCCGGCCACCAGGTGGCAGCCGCGCATATCGGCGAGGCCCAGGCGCTGCATGCGCTCGAAATCGCCAGGCTTTTGGTGCACGCCCCAATCGGCCGCGCCGCCGATGAAACAGGCCGGCACGCGGATGGGCTGGCCGGCAAAGAGCTGCATCTCCCGCCCCGCCAGGCCCGAGGTGGTGCAGCGATAGCTCTGCAACCCGCCCTGGAAGCCGGTGCGGGCATATTCCTGGGCGTAAACCGCAACCTCGGCCTCGGTGAACCAGGTATTGGCGGCGATCTCGGCCGCCGAGGGCATTTCCACCGCCACCGTCTCGGCCATGCCCTGGGCGAGGTCCATGATGTAATAGGTCGGCATTTCGGCGATCACCGCCGCATCCCAGCCCGGCAGCGGATGTGGGCGGTTGGCCGCCCAATCGGCGCTTTTGTGATGGTAATAGGCGCGGAAGAAGGCGTGCAGCCCGGCCGGATGGGTCATCAACTCTGCATCGGCACCGGGCGTTGAGTAATGCCATTGGTAATGCTTGCGCGGCCGGGGCAATGCGGCGAGTGCGGCATTCATCGCCGGGGACGCCAGGCCCTGCGGCGCGGGGGCAGGCTGGCCGCCAAAGGGCAAGGGCGGTGGCCCGCCATAGGGCGCGCTCATCACCACGGCCGCGCGAAACACATCGGGCCGGGTGAGCGCGCAATTGCCCGCAACCGGCGAGCCGAAATCATGGCCGATGACGCAGGCCACCTCGCCCGCACCCAGCGCCGCCACCAGACCCAGCGCGTCGCGCACATAATTCAGCGGGCCGAATTCGGCGAGATCGGCATCAAAGCCCAGGCTCCAGCCGGTGGTGCGGCCATAGCCGCGCTGGTCGGGGGCGACGACGTGATAGCCCGCCGCGGCCAGTGGCAGCATGATCTTGCGCCAGGAATAGGCGATCTCGGGGAAGCCATGCAGCAGCAGCAGCAGCGGCCGGCCGGGCTCGCCAGCCTCGAGCATGTGCATCATCAGGCCCCGACCATTGTCGAGGAAGCGGGTGCGGATGCCGGCAGGCAGGGGGATGGGTTCGAGCATCTGGTAAGACTGCACAGGCCAGGGGCGCTGGTCGAGAGGCGGCTGCAAGCTGGCTTTGCGAGACGTCATCGAATTTATCGATCATGGACAATCAAATCATTGATTGGCCGCGCGAAGCGAATCCCGTCATGCCCCCCCCGCCGGGCTTCTCCAACCCCTCTTTTTGATGGGGCGCTGCTGCATGCTGACCGTTGGCGACAAGTTTCCTGGCTTCCACCTGACCGCCGTTCCGGGCGGCCTGAGGCTGAACGCCGCGGCGATTGAGGAGGGCGGCATGTGCGTGGAAAGCCATGAAAAAGTGGTCACACATAGCGGTTTGACGGCAGAACAGGTGCAGGCGGCGGTTCGTATCGCTTCCGTTATCCATGCAGTTGCGGCTAGGCTGGACCAAGAGGCCGCATTGGCGGCCTGACGCCAGGAGCATGCATGACCCATTCCGGCTTCCCCATCTTGGCACGAGGCCTGGGCGATGCCGGCTGGGCTTGGGGCCTGGGCGTGCTGGGCGGCATTGGCGAATTCAGCCGCGCCCCCTGGGAGAGCGTGCAGCGCATCCCAGGCGGCCTGGTGAGCGCGCGTGGCGCGATTGTGCTGCGCGATGACCCACGCGCCGTTCTGGTGGCGCATGAGGCGCTGAGCCGCCGGCCCGGGCATTGGCAGCAGGGCCTCTCCCTCTGCCTCGACGCCCGGGACGCCCATCTGGGCGAGACGTGTGAGGTGGTGACCGAACTCGGCCCCGATACCGAGGCCCTGCGGCCGCGCGACGAGGCGGCCATTCTGTTCGATATGGGGCTGGGCTTTGCCCACATGCGCGCCTGTGTTCGCACGGCCGACCCCGCGCTGCTGGCGAAGCTGCGCGCGGGTTGCGGCCGGCCCTTGTTCGACCATGGCAACCCCGCGGGGGCGGCCATTGTCGCGGCCTCACCGCATCGGGTGTTTTTCAGCGCCCTGGCGCGGATCGAAGTGTATCAGCCCATCCCGCCGCCTGACGGCCGCTCACCGGAAGGGCCGCATAGCCATATTCTGCCGGCCCTGCTGCGCAGCCGAAGGACCCATGCCGCCACCACCCATCTGCCCCTGGGGATGGTGCCGGTGCTCGAGGCCTTTCCGCCGCATCCGCTGACCGACCTGCTGGGCAATGCCGGCCCCTTTGACGCGGCCCGCCACAACGCCTTTCAGTCCATCATGCTGGCCCATGGAAGCGCTGCGGCCGTGGCGGAGAAGCGTGGCGTACTCGCCGCCCTGAGCGCCCGCCTGCCGCCGCACGCCCTGGCCGAGGCTGATGGCCGGGAAACCCGCGCCGCCCGCCGCGTGGCGCTGCGCCAGGCCGGCCACAGCATGCCGCGCAACCAGGTGCTGCCGGCCTGGCGCGCCGCCTGGGACAAGCATGAGGATGAGCTGGCCGAGACCATGGAAACCGTGCCCGGCCACGGCTGATCACCCCCGGCGGAACAGCCGGTTCCGCCCGCCGCCCGGGACCTCGGCAAAGCCCAGCCGGGCGAGGTCGCCGGGAATGGCCTCTGCCGCCTCGCCCTCGATTTCCACCAGCACCTCGCGCACATGCGCCGCCAGGGTGCCCGCCGCGCCGCGCAGGATGGCGGGCTCGATGCCATCCACATCCAACTTGATATGGCTGGGCGGTGCGGCGCCGAAGGCCGCGATAAAGCCATCGACCGAGATCGCCGGCACCGCCTGGGAAAAGCGCGCCGGGCCGGAGGCGGTGGAATGCATGGAATGGCCGGCCTCACTGCTGGCCATTTCCAGCCGGGCAATGCTGCCAGAGCCCTCGCCCAGGGCCAGGCAGAAGGCATCAATCCGGCGGTCCAGCCCATTGGCCTCGGCACTGCGGATCATGGCGGCGAAGGATTGTGCCGAGGGCTCGAAGGCCAGCACCCGCAGCCCGCGCTTGGCGGCAAAGAGCGCGTAGAGGCCGATATTGGCGCCGATATCCCACAGCACCGCATCGGCGGGCAGGCTCTCGATCCAGGCCACCGTCTCCGGCTCGTCGCGGCCAAAGCCATAGGGGTCGTGCAGCGCACGGTTGGAGGGGCAGAGCATGCGCAGCACCCCCGCACTGGTCGGCACCGCCACCGCCTGCAAGGTCGCCTCATGCAGCAATGCGAGGGTGGAGGCCTGGCGTTCGGGCTTGAGGGCGGAGGTTGCGATGCGGGCCATGCCATGCAGGGCGCGGGCGAGGGTGCGGCTCATGGGCCAGCCATGCCGCATGGCGGGGCAATGCGCCAGAGCATGCAATGATTGCATGATTTTACATATACACTACCTTAGGGTGCAGCATGAACGCCGCCCGCATCATCAGCTTTGCATTCGCCGGAATTTCCGCCGTACCGGTGGAGGTGCAGGTGCAATTCGCCCCAGGCCTGCCCAGCTTCGTCATCGTCGGCATGGCCGATAAGGCGGTGGGAGAAAGCCGGGAGCGGGTGCGCGCGGCGCTGACTGCGCTCGGCCTCTCGCTGCCGGCGCGGCGCCTGGTGGTGAACCTCTCGCCGGCCGATCTCGCCAAGGAGGGCAGCCATTATGACCTGCCCATCGCGCTCGCCGTGCTGGCGGCGAGGGCCGTCGCCATCACTGTCAGCGATGTCAATGAGACGCCCAGCATCACCTCTGGCAGCAGCGCAAGCCTTGCCGAAAACGCGACGGGCACAGTCTATACCGCCACCGGCACCGACCCTGATGGCGATACCCTGACCTTCGCGCTGGGCGGCACCGATGCCGGCTTCTTCAACATCAATGCCGCCTCGGGCGCCGTGACCTTCAAAGCCGCGCCCAATTTCGAGGCGCCCACCGATGCCGGGGCGAACAACGTCTACGACATCACCGTCACCGCCTCCGATGGTGCCCGCAGCAGCGCGGCAAGGGCCGTCGCCATCACCGTCACCAATGTGAACGAGGCACCCAGCGTCACCTCGGGCGGCAGCGCAAGCTTCGCCGAAAACGCGACGGGCACGGTCTACACCGCCACCGGCACCGATCCGGAGGGCTCGACGCTCAATTTCACGCTGGGCGGCACGGATGCTGCCCGGTTCAATATCAACGCCGCCACTGGCGCCGTGTACTTCGAGGCCTCGCCCGATTTTGAGGCGCCGGCCGATGCCGGGGCGAATAACGTTTACGACATCACCGTCACAGCCTCCGACGGCAGCCTCAAAAGCACGGCCAAGGCCGTGGCCATCACTGTCACCGATGTTGTGGAGTTCAAAGTCGGCCAGGGCAATGGCTCCGCTACCGACATCAAGGCTGAGCCCTATACAGGCCCGGTGCCCGGTATTGAGTACCAGGTCATCGCCGGTGCCAATAACGATATCATCATAGGCTCCGACAGGGCTGATTTTATCAATGCCGGTATGGGCGATGATGCAATCGATGGTGGTGCCGGCAATGATGTGATCGACGGCGGGCAAGGCTCGAATTTCATCACCGGCGGTGCGGGGGCGGATAATTTCTTTCTCGATGGCCGGGCCGCCCGCACATCACCCACTTGGTCCACCATTACGGATTTTTCGGCAGGGGAGCACGTCACGATCTGGGGCTATCAGCCCGGGGTGAGCAAGTTCCTCTGGGTCGCGAACGATGGTG
>Ga0114972_10001211_pt1 | contig 19386 bp, 11 predicted proteins | sample M_140807_EF_Meta_FD_87354 | JGI IMG/M metagenome (GOLD analysis project Ga0114972, IMG submission 87354) | Freshwater microbial communities from Lake Montjoie, Canada to study carbon cycling - M_140807_EF_MetaG | ecosystem: Environmental > Aquatic > Freshwater > Lake | place: Lake Montjoie... | reverse complement strand
TTCAACCAACAGCGAATTCTCGCTTTGCCGGCATTCCCAAGCCCTGATAGCCCGTACGCGGAGACCGGAATCGAAATCCCGGTGCGAGTCGAATCGGTCGCCCAGACCGTTCAATCGATTATCGAAACCCAAACCCCGTCGGCCGACCTGCCTGCAATCGGAATCACTCCCGCTCTAGTGATGGAGCTTGGGACGCAAACCAATCGACCTCCAATGCTCGAGACGCCCGAGCCGATTCTCCCTGCAGAAGGCTTGTCGCTCCCTGGCAAGAGCGACCAACACGAGGAGTCTGGGCCACAAGCATCCGAGGTCCTCGAAGCAATCAATGCACCAGCCATCGCCGAAGCATCCAGTGCAGAGGCATCCAGTGCCGAGGCCTCCAGTGCAGACGAACCGGCCGCTGAGCTAAGTGAGCCTCAAACAGCCAACCCGGTTGCTGGTAGCACCCGTGAAACAGGCCCAAGAGGAAACGGTCCTGTCGAGGTTGCTCCAACGATCGCACCACTTCCCAACATCGAAGCGACCGCCGACGAGATCCAAGCGATCTCGAAGCTGTCGCGTTCGACCCAACCCAACACCGAAGGGGTTCTGAGCCAACCAGGCGACCAGGTGTTGATCACCACTGGTCCACTGGTCATCGCCAATGAAATCGAACCGACCGAAAAAGTCGTCCTCGAAACTCAAGCCATCCGCGCCTTGCAAGTCACCGGAACGATCTCTCGATTGCATGTGGTTGACAGCTCGGTGTGCCAAGTCGTTTGCAATGCCAATCGATTGTTCATCGTCGGCGATCAAACCGGCGAAACAACTGTCGAAGTCCAGATGGGCAAGTCGCACAAGCCAATGTACGTCAAAGTGGTCGTCCAGCGCCCATGGGCACGCGGAAAATCAGCTAGCGTGAGCCTTGAGCAAATGCAAGCAATCGTAACTCGGCTTGCACCCAACGCAGATGTGACGGTACAACCCACCGAGGAAGGTAGCTTGATCGTGAAAGGCTTCGCCGAAAACAACCAGCAGGCCAAAAAGGTGCTCGAGGCGATCCGCAAGATGGTGCTCGTGCCTGTGATCGACCAAGTCGAGATACGGTAACGTCGAGATATGGTAAGGGTTCGGTAGGTTAGGTTTTGGAGTTGCCGTGCAGATCATTCGAAATGGAATCGGGTCGATGGCAACGGAGTGGATTGCAAGCAAGCCAGGATGGCAAGTGGTCTATGCGATTGCCCTATGGGCCATTGCACTAGGTCCTAGCAATCTGATATTTGCGCAACTTCCTGGCGTTGTGCAATTTCCTGAACGGACTGCCCCAGAATCCCAGCCCGGCCCCCTGACCTCTGAAGACTACTTGAGGTTGATGGAACAGGCCAACGTGGCCGCAGGCATTCAACCCGTTGGTGGAAGCTTTGTCGGAGCCAAGCCGCGTCCACGCGGGAGCCTGGAACAGCCAACCCAACCCATGGTGTCCCAACCCATGGTTACTCTGCCCCCGGAAACGCTCGTGCCGGAGCCGGCAAGACAAGGCTTGCCGACCACAGCCTTAGCTGCACCACCGCTGGCTCCCGCGAGCCCGGTATCAGCACCTTTTGCTCCCGAGAGCCAGCTAATCTTGGGGCCGGTCGCAGGACCTCAGTCGAACCTGCCTCAATCGCCCCTGCCTCAATTGCCCCTGCCTCAATCGACCAGGCCTGAATCCCCCTGGCAGCCTTTGAGTCAAGTGCCCACCAGCACGCCGACTGCCTCCACCAAACCCTGGCCTGGGCCTCGCTGGGTCGGCCGATATGCTGCCGTGGGCATGCGCCGCCCTGGTGACGAAAGCTTGACATTCTCCGCAGGGGGTCCTTTGGGCACTTTCGGCTCAGACCTAGCAAGTGAGATCACCGTAGGCTACATGACCAATCCGATCGACTGCTATGAATTCACGTATCTGGGTTCGCTCAATTGGAATCGGTCTTTGGATTCGTCCGGACCCGTAAACTCCTTATTGAGCTCGAGCGACCCGAGCTGGTTGACCCATTTCCAAAATGCAGACTTGCATCAGCAGACGCACAGTGCTCTCTACAGACAGTATGGACTGAATCGTCGTTGGTTAACCGACGATATCGGAAACAGCTCCATCGGCCTGCGGGTGATCGACTATAGCGAGCAGTATCGATTCCGATCGAAGACCAGCACTGGACAGGGAATTTATGGGTTGGACACAAGCAATTTGCTCGTTGGCTTAGCCAGCGGGATGGAGTTGTGGAGGCCGGTAAGTCAGAGGGCGGCTCTGGGTGGTTCGATCGACGGTGGTCTGTATGCGAATTTCGCGCAAGCTTCAAACCAGGCAAGCGACGGCAATGGCCGAAGCGTTTCGGTCGACGACCAAGACCTTTCGCTAGCAGCTTCGTTAACCGTTCACTTGCGGGCCCGTTATCAACTGCGAAGCTGGGCAGGGCTCTATGGTGGATACCGATGGATGGTGGTATCAGGGTTGGCCACGGTGGATGACCAAGCCCCTGAGCCGTTGTCGAATGCCATGTCGCTGAGCACCAGCTCCGATGCGACGATCCTCTTGCATGGATTCGATGCGGGCTTGGAGCTCAAGTTCTAAGTATTGCCTCATGAATGGCTGTTTTCTCGCTTCAACTCCATGCCGGGGAGATTACGATGTTGATGTCCCTGCTTGGGTATTGTTTCTTAACCTCTAGATTCCTTCCCATTCAATTCGTATGGACCACCACCGAGCCAACGACTCAGCAATCGACTCGGTGTTTCATCTGCCGGTTGCTTGTGGTCGCGCCCGAGTCGAAGCATGAGTGAAGGTGATTTGCCCTCGCCCGACGAACTGGCACGCAGACAAACGCTGCTCAAAGACTCCGTCTGTTTGAATTGCCAGGACCACCGGACGATTATCAGCGGACGAGGATCGGTCTTTCTTCTTTGCCAATCAGAGAAAGCTCCAGAGCATTGGCCCAAGTACCCTCGGCAACCTCTGTTCCATTGCCCATACTTTTCGCAGTCCCTGCCAACGACCAGCGATCCAAGCCAGACCGACTCGTCAATCTAGGTTGACTTGAAGCTCTGTGCGCAATCTTCCAAATACTCCTCATGGGGCATGCCGATAATCGAGGATGACCAAGGAAGGTTTATGATTGCTCAAGACATCGGTGCCATCGCCAAACGAATCGCCGACTCGCACATTCTGCGGGCCCGTAGTCGCATCGGTAAATACCGCATCGAGAAGAAGCTCGCCCAAGGCGGATTCGCAACCGTTTATCAAGCTTGGGATACCATCGAAGGGGTCCACGTGGCCCTGAAGATGCCTCACCAGTTCATAGTCACGGCCAGCATGCTCGATGCATTCCAGCGCGAAGCCCGCCTGATTGCAAAGCTCGAGCATCCCAATATCCTGGGACTCAAAGACGCTAGTTTTATCGACGGCCGCTTTGTGATCGTCAGCCGCCTCGGAGCCCAAACGCTCGCCGCGCGCCTCAAACATCGCGTCGGTCTTGCCACCGCCTTGTCGTATATTGAACAATTGATCGAAGCGGTCGCTTATGCACACCGAAATCGGATCATCCACTGCGACATCAAACCAGAGAACCTGATCCTATTGTCCGACGGACGGCTTCAACTGACCGACTTTGGGATTGCCAAAGTGGCACAGCGCACGATTGTCCATACGATGGTCGCATCGGGTTCCGGCACCGTCGGCTACATGGCCCCTGAGCAAGCCATGGGGCGACCTAGTGCCAAGTCGGATGTTTTTGCCATCGGAGTGCTTGCCTATCGGATCTTGAGTGGCGTCCTCCCCGAATGGCCTTACGATTGGCCACCGAAGGGTCTGGCAACCTTGAAGCGCAAGGTCCAACCCGAGCTGATCGACATCTTGCGAAGGTCGATCGAGCCTCGACCAGCGGATCGCTACCAAGATGCAAACTCGCTGCTTAGAGCCTACTTGCCAGCCAAGAGAAAAACGCTCCGCATGAGAGCACCGTAGTTGCTAGTGCACCTCAGCCATTTACACGCAAGGGAGGCCACCACCCGGCTTCACGCCGGTGAGGCCATGGCTCATAGCTACGAAATGCGCAAGTAGGTTGCATTGAGCTATTTACAATGAATTGGGCTATAATCAGTCTTGGCCGCACGTGGCACGTTTCGATTTTCGCTATCGGTGCCGCGCGAATAGAACCTGTCAGCCCAGCCCCAGCAGGTTCAATCACCAGCCGTTTTTAGCCGCGAAAGATCGATGCCAACTCAGGTTGCTTGGAAACTGGTTTACCCGATGATCCTCTTGAGCCTAGGCCTCTTGGCGATCGGGCTCTTTGCAGCTTGGAATGTTCATAATCAGCAACGCGAGAGCAGCGAGGCGATCGCTAAAGAAGTTCGATCGCTGATCAATTTGGAATCGGCGAACATCGAGTGTCGCGAAATCCGCTACCTGCTGAACATGTTTCTTCGAACTGGAGATGGGATCAATTTGCAAGTGATCCATGATGAGATTCCTAGGACCCAAGAACTCTTGGCCAACACTCAGAGAGAACTCAGCACGGTTACCGAGCAGGATTCGATGCATCGAGCGATCGAGGGTTTTGAGAACTTTGTGACGCGATTCGGGTCGGTCCAACCCGATGCGCCGGGAACCCTGAAGCTCGATGAGGATTCAAAGGCTTCGATCTCCTCACTTGCCGACGAGCTGCTTACCCAGGAGGTACTCGAACCACTTGAACGTTGCTTGGACGCTAATCAGCGATTCGTCGAGTTGACCAATTCCAAGAATTCGGACTCAGCCAAAAGTCTTGTCGTCGGTTTTTCGCTTCTGGGGATCTGTGGTGGTCTGGCCGGCACGATCATCGGTTTGAGTGTTGGCAGGGCGCTTGGACAATCCATGATTCAATTGAGCGTCTCGATCCGCGATGCGGCAGTGCGGCTCTCGGATGCTAGGGGCGTGATCACACTGACGCATCAAAGCGATTTGCCAGGCCTTCAAACCGGCGTGCGCAAGTTAGCCGACGACATCGCGCACGTTGTACAGCAGCTTCAGCAGCGGGAACGTGAATTGTCTCGAAGCGAGCAATTGGCGCGACTCGGGCAAATCGCAGCTGGCATGGCGCACGAACTCAGAAATCCACTCACCCCCATGAAAATGCTCGTTCAAGCCGCCATGGAGAAAAAGGACGGGGGATTGCAAGGTCGAGCCTTGGAAGTGATCCACGAGGAGATCATGCGCCAAGAAAAATCACTCCAAGCCTTCTTGGATTTCGCCCGACCTCCGAACCCAGAAAAAAACCGATGCACCATGCAAGAGGTCCTCCGCACAACCAGCGATTTGGTGCAAGGCCGCTGCGATCAGCAAGGGGTCGAGTTGTCCGTCCGCTTGCCTGATGCTCCTGTTGTCGGACTTGCCGATCGCAACCAAATGTGCCAGCTTGTCCTCAATCTGCTGCTCAACGCACTGGACGCCATGCCATCAGGCGGCAAACTCAGCGCGGAACTCTCCACGTGGTTATCCTCCGATACCTCGTTGATCCCTGGTCTGGAACGGGATGAAATGATCGAAAAATTCCAATCGATCAAACAGCACAAAACGAGCATCGACACCTACGATTCTCTCTCGAAATCCAAACCGCGTACAAGAGAGTGGATCGAGATCCAAATCTCCGACACCGGTTCGGGAATCGACTCAGAGACGATGAAAACAATTTTCCAGCCGTTTGCTACCACCAAGGAAACCGGAAGTGGACTAGGATTGGCCACGTGCGATCGAATCGCTCAAGTCCATGGTGGCGTTATCGAGGTTGAAAGCGAACCGAACAAGCGCACGTGCTTTCGGTTCACCTTCCCCAAAATTGATTCTTAATGCATCGACAATAATCTCATGGCAAAACTTTTAGTGATCGATGACGAAGCGAATATTCTCTTCACCATCGAACAGACCCTTACTTCAAAAGAGCTATCGGTCATCACAGCCAGCACGGGTCGAGAAGGGATCCAGCGATACCGCGATGAGAAACCCGACGCGGTCTTGGTCGACATCCGACTCCCCGACATGACCGGCTTGGATGTCTTTAAGCAACTCCATGAAATCGATGCCAAGGTTCCAGTCATCATCATGACGGCCTATTCTCGCACCGACAACGCTATCGAAGCCATGCGGAGCGGAGCATTCGAGTACCTGCTCAAACCGGTGGATCTAGGACGACTCCGGAGTCTTGTCGAACAAGCCGTCAAGGTAAGTGCGATGAATCACAGACTCGTTCGAATCGACTCGGGCGAACCGGACGCCGAGGAGGAACTGGCCGCCGAGTATATCGTTGGCCATTCCGAAGTTATGCAGAACTTGTACAAATCCATCGGGCGCGTTGCACCACAGGATGTCACCGTTGTGCTCCAAGGAGAAACCGGTACGGGCAAAGAGCTCGTCGCAAGAGCCATCCATCAATACAGCGCACGATCCTCCAAACCGTTTCTAGCCGTCAACTGCGCAGCGATCTCCGAATCGCTTCTCGAAAGCGAACTCTTCGGTCACGAGCGTGGAGCTTTCACAGGAGCAGATCAGCGTAGGATCGGTAAGTTCGAACAAATTTCTGGAGGTACCATCTTCCTGGATGAAATCGGCGATATGTCGATGTCGACCCAAGCCAAGTCTTTGAGACTCCTACAGCAACAGCAATTCGAACGGCTCGGTGGTAACACAACCATCCAAACCGACGTTCGAATCATCGCCGCAACCAACAAAGACCTTAAGGCGATGGTTGAACGGAACGAATTCCGCCAAGACCTCTACTATCGACTCTCGGGCTTCACCATCTTCCTTCCTCCATTGAGGGATCGCTTGGACGATGTCCCTGCCATCGCAAAACATTTCCTCAAAGACCTCGCACGCAAATTCGGGAAACCCACTCTTTACTGGACTGAGGAAGCACTCCTCGCCATGCAGTCGTATAACTGGCCAGGCAATGTTCGTGAGCTAGCCAACGCTGTCCAATTCGCTGCCGTCAATACCATCGGAGATGCGATCTACCCAAGCTCCCTGCCACCTGAATGCCTAAGTGACTATCGCATCGAAAACGATCGCGATTTTCCAGAGGTCCTCGACTACGTGCAGCAACTGCTCGATCTGGGACAAAACGACATCTATCGAAAAGTTATCCAAAAAGTCGAAAGTATCCTCATCGATACAGCCCTGAAGCACACCTCAGGCAACCACCAAGCTGCCGCCGAACGGCTCGGTATCTCCCGAATGACCCTCCGAAAGAAAGAGCGAGAAAGCGAATCCGATCCAGATGCCCCATCCGCTTAATCCCCCTCTTTCTCCGACCGCTCGGCCAAGTCGAATCGCTGACCTTGCTTGCCAACAAATTCTCTCAAGTCAGGCTCGTTGGGGTTTTTCCAGTTGAACGTGACCGTTCCTGGTCCGACGATCTCGGCGATAGATTTCTTGACCACCACCGCAGTCGTCTCGTCGATGCCGATTCCAATCAATTGCGGATAAGTCTCCACCAGGGACGCCAAGTCCTTTTGCCTTCGCCGCTGCGTGAAATGCTGATCGATCGCTACTCCGCACAAAAAACCCAGCCCGCCGCGCTCGTAGCCCGGAGCCATGATTCGAAAGTTCTCGATCGGAGTGGCTCTCGCAAGATAATTCCCTTGAATCGATGCCCCTGCCGAGGAACCTGCAATGACACCGCCACGATCCAAAACCTGTTTCATGAGCCGATGGGCTTGTGTGCCATAATACGAATCGGCAAGGTTCCATTGCCGACCACCTCCAAACCATATCCCTGTTGCATCCTTGAGCGGTTCGAGGAAATTCTCATCTCGATCAGCCACCCGACGATCCTTGGTGTGCATCAGAGAGCAAGTCTTTGCGCCCATCTGCCTCCAAACCTCTAAAAGACCCGTGTCTCTGGACATGTCCTCTTCCTCAGCGCAGGGTACATACACCAGCCGAGCCTCAGGCCCACCTGCTAGTTCGACGAACTTTTGCATCAGCCCACCAGGCATTCCACCCCCACCGACGATGATCAAAGTGCCATTCGAGACATGTGGCCTCTGACGCTCCGACGGAGGGAATGCATCAAGCGTCCTTTCAATCGCGCGGCGTCTCCATTGTGTCCAATCGATCAGGAAACTCTCCGGTGCATTGGCGTTGCGCTGCGAACGAGCCTCGATCCGTTGCGAGGCCTCAGGCACATGCCCACTTGCTCCAACCCATGCCGTCGCAGCACCCGGGCCAAATAGCATCCCCTTTCGCCCTTGAAGCACCCAAGCGTTACCCTTGGCAATGCTCAATAGCACACTGCGATCTGCAGCTTGAATCGTTTCGCACAAGGCTCGGTCGCACTGACCGCCGAGAGTAAAGTCGATCAGGGCATCGGGAAACAGCCCCAACCCCTTCTCAAGCTCCCCTTGGAAATCCCCTTCAGGATTGGTTTTCTTAGGATAGGTTTTCCCCAACCCCAAGCATGCAGGCCCGACAAAACCGACGGTCCCGCCCTTGGACATGTGCCCTCGCATCGCTTCGCCGATCGCTTGCCACCGCTGTGCAGGGATCTGTTGGACAGGACGATCATCGCAAACAACAAGAAACGTTTCGGGTTCCGCGTCCCCTAACGATTCGATGTTCTGGGTCCAAGTGATTCTATCGAGGGACTCCGAGAGCGTTTTGATCTCCGGTGCAGCGAGCAGGGCTTGGGACGATTCCAGCGAGCCTATCACCGTCCACGCCTTGGTTCTTTTCTGCGAATAATTCGAACTTGCGATAAAGTGGCAAAAGCCTTCCACCGAGTCCGCTACAACAAGAGCACCTTGGATTTTCAAGTCCTCGGGCCAGTCTTCGTAGCGTTCAAAGAACTCGCATGTTGTATTGGTCGGTGGTTCTTGAGCGCAGAGCGTTTCGAGGGTCGCAATCAAGAGGCTCATGGCAATTACGAAGGAGCGAATCAAGGAATTCATGGTCAGGCAATCCAAGTGGAGTTGGCAATCAATCGATGGGTGGTACGAACGGTTTTTCGGTGTGCCAGCGTTTCATCAGTTCTAGGTTCTGCTGGTATTGTGGTGAGCGGTTCCCTTTCCCACCTTCGAGATGATCCGCTCCTGCCTCGGCATCATAGATCTCTGGACTTTCGACGCCCCCTTGATCTCCGGTGCGTTTTTGCCAGTCGAGCAGTCGGGTTCGAAACTGCAAGAGGGTTTGGCTATGCGCAGGGTCTTGGCTGAGATTATTCAATTCATCGGGGTCTTGTTCAAGATCGTAAAGCTCTTCGAGGGGTCGTGTGTCGGCCATGATGAGAGCTTGGGCCGGATTGAGTTTACCTTGGGCATGCCATTCCCGCATGGCTTGAACGATGGCTTTGGTGTCTTTGTAGTTATTGGGTTGCAAGTAGGGACGGCTCGGGAATCCGTTTCGGATGTATTTCCATTTTTCGCTTCGGACGCTTCGGATCCAATCGACCGTTTCGTCCGCGCGATCGCGAGCGGCAAAGACCGCTTCGCGGCGTTTGTAATTCGAACTCAGAATGTTTTGCGAGGTCATCCTCCCGGGCTTGGCAATGCCGGCTAGGGCCAAGCTCGTCGCCCCGAGGTCGATGTGCTCGACCAGATCGTCGCGGACCAGTCCGGCTTGAATCGAGGGTCCCGCGACGATCAGCGGTACATGCGTCCCGCCGTCGTAGAGGAACTGCTTGTTTCGAACGTGGCTGATGCCGTGGTCGGTCATGAAAAAGATCACGGTATGGTCGAGATCTCCACTTTGCTTGAGCCGCTCGACGATGGTACCGAGTTGGTGATCGGTGTAGCGCACGCAATCGAGATACTGCGCCCAGTCTTGGCGGATCACAGGATGCTCGGGCAAATACGCAGGAAGTTTCACGCTGTCGCTTGAAACGACGCTGCCGAGTTCCTTCAGGACACGTGCGGGCCAAGCCTCTTTGGGGGCCTGGCCACGGAACTTGCCACCATGGAGTTGGATTTGTACGAAAAACGGTTGAGCGTCTTTTCGCACAGCCCAGTGGGTTTTGTCGTAGGACCGCTCGGATTGCCACTCAAAGTTGTAGTCGGTTTTGGCCACAGGGACCTGGGGGTTCTTGGCCAACTCCCTGGGCTCTTTGAGAAAGTCTTCGCAGGTGAGATTGTTGACAAGGTAGCCGGCTTGTTTGAAGAGTTCGGGTACCAGCGGCGTATCAGCAGGCAGATAGATTGGATGTCCCGGGACACTGGATCGATGGTTTTGGAGACCGTAGGCGGTTTGGTAGTTGCCGGTGATCAGGGCCGAGCGCGAGATGCTGCAGATGGGGGCTGTGACAAACGCTCGGGAGAATCGTGTGCCGCGACGAGCAAGCGCATCGACGTTGGGAGTTTCGATAGTCTTTTCTCCGTAGCAGCCAAAGTCAGCCGACATGTCTTCAACGATCACCCAAACGATGTTGGATGGCTTTTGAGCCGGAGCGCTGGAGGTTGGATCGGGGAACTGTTGACGGTATCTGGCTTTAAAAGGATTCTCTGCCGCCGGGATGGCTTGCTCGTTGACCAGATAGGGCTGAACAGAATCCCACCAAGTTTCGAACTCCTTCGAGAGCACGCCTACGATGTCTGGATGTTCATCGGCAATGTTTTTGGACTGCTTTGGATCGGCGATCACGTCGTAGAGTTGCCAATCGGGTAGCTTGGAACCCTGCGGGCTAACGAGTGTGTATCGCGTGTTTCGAACGGCTGCTTGTCGATACTTTTGTGCATTGGGATCCTCCCCTTTGGCCCAGCGTCCAAAGTGGGTCATCAGGAATCGGTCTGCCCATGGAGCTTGGGGGTTTTCCAGCAGCGGCAGCAAATTTCTGCCTTGTGCTTGCAAGTTCGCTTTTTCATTAAGTTCCACTCCTGCGAACAAAGCGATAGTACGAAAAAAGTCGATGTGAGCCGTTAGGGCTTGCGAGTCGCCGGGTTGGATTTTTTTTGGCCATCTCCAAAAAGCGTTCGCGCGTGTGCCTCCTAACCACGCGGTCCCTTTGGCCCCGCGCATTTGGGCGTTGTACCGATCTGTGCCGATGGCCGAGCCGTTGTCGTTCATGAAGATCACCAGGGTATCGTCGGCGATTCCCAAGTTCTCCAGATGTGTGAGCATCGAGCCGACGTTGGCATCGATGTTCTCGATCATCCCGTAAAAGTTCCTGAGCTTGTCGTCGATATCCAACGATGCAAATCGGGCAGCGTCTTGAGGCTTGGCATTGTAAGGGTCATGGGGTGCGTTGGTAGCAAGCCAGCAGAAGAAGGGCTGTTTGGTCGGCTGGGATTGCAGCGAGCCAATCCACTTTTGTGCTCGATCAAAGAACACATCGGTGCAGTAGCCTTGGGTCTTCTCAAACACACCGTTATGCAGAATCGTCGGGTTAAAGTAGCTGTTTTGCGGCGCATCACCGCAACTTCCAGGGAACGTTTGTCCAATGCCTCCGGCTCCATGGATGAAAGCTTCCTGGAACCCTCGCTCTTTGGGTTGATAAGGATCCTGGTCCCCGAGGTGCCATTTGCCAAACACACCGGTTTGATATCCGGCCTGCTGGAGGATTTGAGCAATGGTCACCGCATCGAGTGTCAATCGTTCGCGTTCGTGGATGGTGTGAGTGATGCCGTTGAAGAACTCATGCCGACCGGTCATCAGGGCCGAGCGAGTGGGCGAGCAAGTCGGAGAGACAAAGAAATTCTTGAAGCTCCGCCCCTCTTGCTCGAGTCGATCGAGGTTGGGGGTCTTGAGGTTGGGGTGTCCGTGTCCGGATGTATCCCCGTAGCCTTGGTCGTCGGTCAGAATCACCAGGATATTGGGCCTTGAACCGACCAGCGACTGGCCTTGGGGTTTGGCAAGAGAGACATTGAGCAAGCCGACGATCGCGAAAAACAAGAAAAAACCGGTGCAGAAGAATCGGCTTTTGGTCAGGTTGCCCGGGCGATTGGAATAGGTTTGCATTTTGTTCTTCGAGCAATAAAGTCATTCGAGAAACGAGCGATATCCATTAAATCATTAGGGGAATCTTACTCTAGGCTCCGGTCGGTTGCGATCATACCAAGCGACATGGATGGAGAAGTTTTGTCGCGGAACGATTGAGTTTCCCGCGAATCTAGTTAGAGTGGCTTGAGCGCCTTCGCCCGTGAATTATCCGCAACCAGCAACTTGACCGATGAGCACTCCAGCACCCGCAGATTCGAGTGTCCAGAGCGACCCGAAAATCGAGCTAGCCCGACTAGGGAACATCACGCAATGCCCGATCTGTGGCAGCGAGGTTCACTCCGACGCTTATCACTGCACCAAATGCCGCAGCTTCTTTTGCTACAGATGCCGGGCTCATCTGGGTGCCGATGAGCCGATCCTGCAATGCGGAAATCAAGATTGCAGCTACTACGGCAAGTGGGTCTGTGGGGTATGCAATCCGACTATCAAGAAACAGGAGACGCCGCTGGAGTACATCGAGCCGATCGATGGATACTGGCCGGCTTGGTTGATCGCTTCGCTTTTGCTTAGCCTGATCTTTGGTTGGTACTTTACTTGGACCTCGGCCCTGATCGTCTTTGTCGGTTTGTACGCTGGACTGGGCTATGTCTTGCAAACGATGGATGTAAATATTTTTGGCAAGCAGCGGAAGGTGAGCATGGATCGCTCGACGGACATCCATGCATGCATCTGCTGTAGCAAACCGACCAAGAAGACCGCTCTTCGTCCACGAGCTGGGTGATTTCGAGCATGGCAACTTTTCTGATCAATCAGCTCGAAGGGATGAACTACGTCGAGATCCATCTGAACCAAGAGATGGTTCGCTGCGAGGCCGGTTCGCTGAACTACATGCTAGGGAAAATCCGCATCCATTCCCAACTCATCCCTTCGGTCGGTAGCGTCGTCTCGTCCTGGATGGCGGGCGAGTCGGTCTATCGCCCCACGTACACCGGCTCTGGGGTCATCACGCTCGAATCCTCGCTAGGCGGTTTTCACGTACTAGAACTCCAAGGCCAATCGTGGATCCTAGAAAAGGGTGCTTACTGGGCAAGCGAGGGTTCGGTCGACTTGAAATTCTTCAAAGAAAAACTCCTGACATCCCTTTGGGCCGGGGAGGGCTTGGTGTACTTGCAGAGCCAAGTCAGTGGCCAGGGCAAGGTGGTCGTCACGACCAAGGGTCCTGTCGAGGAGATCGATTTGGCCGAGGACCAAGAGGTGGTGGTCGATGGTCAATGCGTCATTGGTCGGATGGCCAGTGTGCAGTTCAACATGCGTCGGCCGACCGTGAACTTCCTAGGACGCTTCACGGCCGGCGAGCCGATTGCCCGAGTCTATCGCGGACCAGGCAAAATCCTTCTGAATCCGACCTACTATTGGCGCTACTACATGGCCCAGCGCCGCCAAGCTTAATGGCCCAGCGCCGCCAAGCTTAATGGATCGAGCCGACCGGCCTGATTCAATCTGGAGAAGCCAGGCAAGTTTTACCGCCTGCACCTAGGAAATGTTTTATTCCTAGTGTTCCGATCGTACAGATTGTAGGGGCAACGGTCCGATAGGACGATCGAGGCGTGTAAGCCGAAGGGCCGTTTTGACCCTTTTGCTAGCACCGGCGTGTCTCGAAGTCACCAGGGGATGCCATGGTTAGGTTATCGCGGAAGACGTTGCGTGGATGGATCGTCAGGGGATGCTTGGGGAGCGTATTGCTCGCCGGTTGCCATCCCGTGGACCGCTTCCACACCTGGCGCGATTCGAAGAATGTTTCGTATTATCAGGACTTCATCACGCGGATCGAAGAGCCGATTCCATCGAGGTGCATCGATTCGCAGATAACCGAGACGCTCAATCCGTTTGCGATCGAGAATCCGGCAGAGCTCCCTGCGATGGAGCTGAGTCTCCAGGACGCCATTCAGATGGCGCTGCAAAACAGCGAAGTGCTCAGAAACATCGGTGGCACGGTCGTCACCGCTCCGCAGGGCTCTGCAACTCAGATCGATCCTTCGCTGACGGATTTGAATCCTCTGGGGGGAACGCAAGCGGCCTTGGCGGCGTTCGATGCCGCGGTCACCTCGCAGTTGTTCTGGCAGAAGAACGATCTGCCGCAGAACTTTTCCCCGTCGGGTCTGCCACCTGAAATTGCCAATTTGCTCGGTGTTTTCGCGTTCAACCAAACGTTGGGCACAAACATCAATCAGATTCAAAAACGCACCGCCACCGGTGCGACCTTTGCGTTGCGAAGCAATATTGTTTACGACCGCAACAACAGGCCGAACCGCAAGTACGAGAGCGACTTTAGCGGCTTTCTCGAAGCCGAATATCGCCAGCCGCTGATGCAGGGTGCAGGGACCACCTACAACCGCATCGCAGGTCCCAACGGTGTCGTCGGACAGTACAACGGAGTTCTCATCGCCAGAATCAATACCGATATCTCGCTGGCTGACTTTGAAAACAGCGTGATCCGTTTGATCAACGATGTCGAGACAGCGTACTGGGAACTGTATTTTGCTTATCGAGCCTTGGAAGCACAGATCTCTGGCCGCGAGAATGCTTTGCGGACCTGGCAGCGGATCCGCGAGCTTCAGAAGGTTGGTTATCGGGGTGGTGAGGCGGATGCCGAGGCCCAAGCAAGATCGAATTACTATCTCTTCGCCTCGCAGCTCAACGATGCTCTCTCAGGCCCCAACGGCTTGTATGCCTTCGAACAACGGCTTCGGTACATGATCGGATATCCTGCCACCGATGGGCGATTGCTCAAACCCATTGACGATCCGCTCCAGGCCGAGGTGATGTTCGATTGGCAGGCTTCACTTGCCGATGCTACCAATCGACGTGTCGAGGTCCGACGCCAGGAATGGACGATCAAACGCCGTGAACTGGAACTCATCGCAGCTCGATTGAACAAGCGTCCTCGATTCGATGCCCTGACACGCTATCGCTACCGAGGGCTGGGGGATCACCTCTTGGGTGCTCGCAATCCGAACGAACCGACAGACAACTCCTTTGGCAGCCTAGGGACCGGGGATTATCAAGAGTGGCAAGGTGGTTTTGAATGGAACTACAACGTCGGCTTGCGACAAGCCTCGGCGGCGGTTCGACACGCACAGTTGAACTTGGCTCGCGATATAGCTGTACTCAAAGAACAACAGCTTCGAATCTCCCACGATTTGAGCAATGCCGCTCGCCAGATCTCTCGCAGTTACGAACAGATGCAGATCAACTACAACCGCATCGAGGCGGATAAGTTGCAAGTCGAGGTATTGCGCAATCGCTACGAGAAAGGCCTGATCAATATCAACTTCTTGCTCCAAGCCCAACAGCAACTGGCCAGTAGCACCAGCGCCTTCTTCCGCTCACTGGTCGACTACAACCTCTCGATACGGGACTTCCATCGCGAGAAAGGCTCGTTGCTCAACTACAACCAAGTCTCACTGGCAGAGGAACCGCTCAACGGTTCGATGCTCTCGGGTGCTTACGAACAAGGCCGATACTTTACCCCTCGAGACAACCCCCAAGAGGTGATCGTTCGAGATCGTGTCAGCGCAGGGCCCTTTGATCCGACGAGCGTGGGGACTCCTAGCAACGCCGGAACTCTTGCCGAGCCATTGCCAGCCGCCGGGCCAGCCGTCGAGATGGTCCAACCCTCGGTCATGGCTCCTGAGGTGCCTAGGAAACTCCGGTCTGAAACAGAACCGTTGGCACCAACCCTCGAGTCGTTACCCAAGTAGTCGTTACACAAGTAGACTTGCAAGCCTCAAGCCTCAAGCTCGACGCGCCAATATCCAGACGATGTTTTATCGACCCGAAGAGGACAACCAAAAAGCCCTGAGAGCCTTTCGGGTTCCAAGGCTTCGTCGGTGCGACCATCCCAAGCGACTCTTCCGCGATCGAGCAGTACAGTGCGCTCGATGCAGGGGAGCACCTCGCTGAGTTGGTGGGTAACCAAGATCAACGTCGTATCTTGCTCGGCGATCTTTTCGAGATATTCGAGCAACTGGCGCTGGGCCCGCAGGTCCAAACCTGCCGTCGGTTCATCGAGCACTAACGCTCGGGGCTTATGGGCGATCGCTCTTGCAAGCAGCGTACGACGACGCTCGCCGGTCGACATCGTCCCGAGTGTACGGTTAGCCATGGACAGGATACCCATGAGCTCCATCGCATCATGAGCCGACCGAAGCATCTGCTGGGTGATCGAATCGGGATCGGGTTCCAACTCGCTCGAAAAAAAACCTGTCAAAACCGTCTGCTGGGCCGTCAGCCTGCCAGATCTACCCGAGTGAAAGTGTAGGTCGATCTCCCCGCTGACAAACCCCAGTCGGCTGCGCAGGTCCCAAACGTTCCATTCAGTCTGTCCAAAAATCTGAATCCTACCCCCGCGGCCTTCGACAATCGAAGGATACATATTCCGAGTCAGAAGCTTGAGCAACGTAGACTTCCCCGACCCATTGGGGCCTAGGATCGCGGTATGTTGGCCCAAAGAGATCCTGAGCGAGAGGTCACGGATAAGCGTGGCGGTTCCGCGCACGACCCAGACATGCTCGAGCTCTAGGATGTTGATAGGACTGTCGGATTGGATCGGATCGGTGAGCATCGTTTCGGGATTTTAGCCTAAAAAAACCGGTAGGTTTATGCCGATTCGACTAGAATTAGCCGATTGGATTCCAGCACCCTGTGGGAACTATTTTTCATGGATTGGCAATGAGCAACGATACTCCATCGGAGTCGTCCGGGACGAGCCAGGGCGATGAGGGTAAGGAACGCAACGATCCGGCTGGGGTCACGCGACCGCTGGACCCTAACGATCCGACACCAAATCCGTGGGCGCTCACGCAGGAATTCGAATTCGACCTCGCACAGGGGTCCACTGTGGAATCAGGCGTGCCTCGCGAGCGTCGGGCCCCGATCCTGGGCGAATACATCATCTTGGACTGCTTGGGTGCAGGAGGCATGGGCCAAGTCTACCGAGCCCGCCATCGGACCATGGATCGGGAGGTTGCCGTCAAGGTCTTGCCCAGACGAATGTCGTCGGATGCCGCCGCGGTAGAACGTTTTTATGCCGAGGTTCGGGCTCAGGGAAAACTGATGCATCCGAACATCGTCACGGCCTTCGATGCAGGGTGCCATAAGACGCGGACCAACACAGTTCACTATCTGGTGATGGAGTTGGTCCAAGGCGAATCGCTTTCCCACCGGGTGAGTATCCAGGGACCCTTGAGCGGTAACGATGCGCTGAAGATACTCGAGCAAGCCGCCGTGGCATTGGATTACGCCCATAGTTTGGGTATCGTCCATCGAGACATCAAACCCGGAAACATGATGCTAACCCATCAAGGGGTTCTGAAGATCCTTGATTTTGGTTTGGCCGTGCTGCGAGACATAGGAAGATCGGATGATACGACCAAGAGTCAGTTGATTGGGACGGTCGAGTATATGTCGCCCGAACAGATCAACACGCCAGATCTAGTCGATCATCGAACCGACTTGTACTCACTGGGTGCGACGCTGTTCTACTTGCTCATCGGTCGACCGATGTTCAGTGGCGAGCTGATGCAAACGGCGCTAGCCCAGTTGCGTCGAGCCCCACCGGCTCTGTATGAACTCCGCAGCGATCTGGATCTGAGAATCGATTCGGTTTTCCAGTGGCTGGTCGCCAAAGACGTCGTCGATCGTTGTCCATCGGCTGGCCACTTGATCGAGAAGCTCTACGAATTGCGGTTGCTGGAACGCCCCGGAGCTTCCATATCGAGTCGCAAGAGCGAGGGCCGAGAAGGCTTGATCCGCGAACGACCGACGAGCATTGGACAAGGAACATCGACATCGAGAAAGTCTTTCGGTCCGTTTGGGATTGATTTGGGGTTGATTCATTCCAGATCGAGCTACGTCAACAACGAGTTCAAAATCGAACAAGTCCCCCTCGATGGTGAACTTCATGAACTCAGGAACATGGTCTACAGCGATCAGGGGCTTGTGAGGATAGGATCGGCTGCCGCCGACCAACGGGTTCAACACCCCGAACAGATCTTCTATGGTATCCAGCGTTGGTACGGTCTGCCCCAGTTGGAGAAGCCTTTCGGGGGGCGAAGGGTGCCCCCGGAAGTGCTCGTGGCTAGCATTTTGCGACAGATTGTGACGCAGACCCGGCGCAAGTACCCCAGCGCCTCGCATGCCGTGGTGACCGTCCCGGGATGCTACGATCAAATGCATCGCCACAGCACCAAGATCGCTTGTGCGATCGCTGGCCTAGAGGTCCTGCAATTGCTCGATAAACCTTTGGCAGCGGCGTTGGCCCACTGCGAAATCGAAGCTAGGCTAGCGCAAGCCCGGGGGGACGCGGATTATCGAAAGAACATTCTGGTCGTCATGCTCAGCGGCAGTGCCTGTGAAGCTTCCGTGGTGCGCTCGACCACGACGCGCGTTGAAACCCTCGCTTCGGTCGGGGACTGGCGCCGGGGGACGGTCCGATGGCATGACGTGGCCACCAAACGACTCGCAGGGATCATTGAAAAGCAGCATGGGATCAGCGCCCGCGAGAATCTCGGCTTGGCGTCCCAACTGCAACGGACCATGGAACGCGCCTTCGAACGCTTGCGGCAAGCTCAAAAAGTACCCTTCATCATCGAACTTCAAAAGGGCAAGTACGAGGGTTGCATCGAACGAGATCGGGTCGCCGATTGGGTCGACGATTTGGTCGTTGACGGCGAAGTCTTTGCGAAAGAGGCTCTGGCCAGGGCCAATGTCGATGCTGGGCAGATCGAAACACTAATCCTCATCGGAGACATTCGGTGGCTACCGAGTCTCCAAAATCGCATCACGGCCCTGGTCCATCCAAAGGCCAAAGTCATCCAGATGGGGTCGACCGATCTGGCCCGCGGTGCGGCGGTACAAGCCCGCCATTTGATGCCGCCGTTAGATGCCAAAAACCCGATGGCTTATGGGGCCTCAAGCTATGATTTTGGACTCATCATCCAGGAGCCAAATGGTACCGCACATGCGCCCAAGGTCTTGATCCCCAAAGACGCACCGCTTGGACAACAGATCAGCCGTACGCTCCGATTCACCAGAGAAGGAAAACATCAACCCGTACTGCAATTTATCGAAGGGACCAGATTCGGCAGTTTGAATTGGAACCGTTTGGCCAGCGTCGATCTACAAAGCTGTTTTGAGGATCGAGCGCAAGCCGATCCGCTGCAACTAACCTTGGAATCCGACACCAATGGAATGCTCAACAGCACCATCACTTGGTTGGCCGGGAACAAGCAACTGACGGTTCCCCCGCTTGGGATTCCCACCATGGATGCAATCTCGCTTCGCCATTGGAGAGACTGGCTCGAATCGCTCATGCTCTGTAGCCCCGAGCCCGACCATGGTTGAGCCTCACAGCGGGCATCCACAAGGGCAGATTGTAGGAATTCGCTGGTCTTCGCTGGGATTTTCGGACG
>Ga0114972_10001210_pt1 | contig 19387 bp, 16 predicted proteins | sample M_140807_EF_Meta_FD_87354 | JGI IMG/M metagenome (GOLD analysis project Ga0114972, IMG submission 87354) | Freshwater microbial communities from Lake Montjoie, Canada to study carbon cycling - M_140807_EF_MetaG | ecosystem: Environmental > Aquatic > Freshwater > Lake | place: Lake Montjoie... | reverse complement strand
GCTGGCCGGGCGGCGCGCACGGTGCCGGTGACGATCGCCAACCATCGCCTGGCCCTCGGCGATATTGTCGGCCCCGGCGATGTAAAGGAGGTTCGGCTGCGGGCCGAACGCGTCCGGCCCGGCGCGGCCGAGCGCGCCGAACAGGTGGTCGGCCGCCAGCTGCGCCGCCCGATCGGCGCCGAACTGCCCTTCCAACTCGCCGATCTGGCGCCACCGGAGCTGGTGTCGAAGAACGGCCGGGTGACGCTGGTCCTGGAGACGCCGGGCCTGTCGCTCACCGCCATGGGCCGCGCGCTGGAAGGCGCGGCCCGCGGCGCTTCGGTCACGGTGATGAACCTCGGCAGCCAACAGGTGGTGGAAGGCGAGGTCATCGGCCCGGGCCGCGTGCGCGTGCTGGCCGGCAGCGTGCCGGTGCTGCGGTGAGGACCCGGCCCCTGCGGCTTTTGCCGCTGCTGCTGCCCGCCCTGCTCGCGGCCTGTGGACAGGCGGAGCGGCTGGCGCGCGTCGGACGCGATCCGCCACTATCGGAACTTGCTGATCCGACGCGCGATCCGAACTACCGCCCGGTGACGATGCCCGGCCCCGGTCTGCGGGAGGCGCCGAGCAACAATAACAGCCTTTGGCGCCCGGGCAGTCGGACCTTCCTGCGCGACCAGCGCGCGTCCCAGGTGGGCGACCTGATCACCGTCCTGGTCAGCATCCAGGATACCGCGCAGCTGAACAATCGGACGCAGCGCGCCAGGGTCGAGTCCGACACCATGGGTGTCTCGCAGTTCTTTGGGCTGCAAACGCGCTGGTTCACCCCGCCCGCGGTGCCCGCGACGCTGGTCGATACCAATGGCGCCCAGGTCACGGATGGCGACGGCAAAATGAACCGAACGGATACGGTCACCCTGCGGCTGGCGGCCACCATCACCCAGGTGCTGCCGAACGGCAATTACGTCCTGTCCGGCAAGCAGGAGGTGCGGGTGAACGCCGAGCTGCGGGAGCTTGCGCTGCAAGGCGTGATCCGCCCGCAGGATATCGCCAGCGACAACACCGTCCGCCACGACCGGCTGGCGGAGGCCAGGATCGCCTATGGTGGTCGCGGTACGCTGTCTGACCTGCAGAAGCCACGGTTGGGCTCGCAGCTGCTCGATATCTTCCTGCCCTTCTGAGTCGGGGTTGCGCCGCCGCTCACCACGGCGGATGCTGGCAAGTAAAGCCACGGGGGGGAAAGCATGGCGGGATTTCGTATGGCGCGCCGCGCGGTGTTCGGCGGGGTGCTGGCCCTGCCACTGGCGGCGCGGGCGCAGCGTTACCCGGCGCAGACCGTGAGGGTGGTGAACGCCTACAGCGCGGGCGGCACCGCCGATGTGGTCTGCCGCATCTTCTTCAACGCGCTGTCGCAGAAAATGGGCCAGAATTTCACGGTGGAAAACCGCCCCGGCGCGGCCGGCACCCTGGCCGCCCAGGCGGTCGCCCGGGCGCCGGCCGATGGCTATACGCTGCTCTATGATGCGACGGCGCATTCGGTGAATCCGTCGCTGTTCGGCACCAAGCTGCCCTACGACACCCGGCGGGACCTGCTGCCGGTCTTCCTGGCCATGCTCACGCCGAACACGCTGATGCGCTGGCCGGATTTCGAGGCCAAAACCATCCCGGAGCTGATCGCGCTGGCCAAGGCCAACCCCGGCAAGCTCGACTGTTCCTCGACCGGCATCGGCACCGTGCAGCACGTGTCGCTGGAGCTGTTCAACCTGATGGCCGGGGTGAAGATCAACCACATTGTGTACAAGGAGATCGCGGCGTCGCGGAACGACCTGACCACCGGCCGGGTGCCGCTGCAATTCTCGAACGTCCCCGGCACCCTGCCGGTCACCCAGGCCAACCAGGCCATCTGCATGGCCCATTGCGGGCCGCAGCCCATCGCCGTGCTGCCCGGCGTCCCCGCCATGGCCAGCTTCCTGCCGGGCTTCGAGACCTGGGAGTGGAACGGTGTCTTCGCCCCCGCCGGCACGCCCGACCCGCTGATCCGCCAACTGAATACCGAGCTGAACGCGGTGGCCAAGGAGCCTGCGGTGCTCGATCGCCTGTCCCAACTCGGCGCCCTCACCCGTCCCAATACGGTCGAAGAATTCGCCGCCTTCCGCGAACAGCAGATCGCCTTCTTCGCGGATATGGTGAAGCGCGCCGATATCCGCATCGACTGAACGTCGCGCGGCATGTGCGGGCGGTATTTCCAGCAGCGCGGCCCGGCCGAGCTGGCGCGGTATTTCGAGACGGTGAACCCGCTGCCGAATACGCCGCCCAGCTTCAACCGCGCGCCGACGCAAGACGCCCTGGTCATCCGCCGCCATCCCGAAAGCGGCGCGCGGCATCTTGATCCGCTCCGCTGGGGCCTGGTGCCGCGCTGGGCGAAGGATGCCGCCGGTGCCGCCCGCATGATCAACGCCCGCAGCGAAACCCTGGCCGAAAAACCGGCCTTCCGCGAAGCCTTCGGCAAACGCCGCTGCCTGGTCACCGCCGATGGCTTCTACGAATGGCGTCAGGACGGGCGCGACAAGCAGCCCTTCGCCGTTGCCCTCGCCGATGGCGCGCCCATGGCGCTCGCTGGGCTGTGGGAGGGCTGGCGGGCGCCCGATGGCAGCATCCTGCGCAGCTGCACCATCATCACCGTGCCGGCCAATGCCAAGCTCTTGCCGCTGCATGAACGCATGCCGGCGATCCTGCCGCCCGCTGACTGGCCCCGCTGGCTGGGCGAAGCCCCGGCGACGCCCACCGAGCTTCTCGGGCTGCTGCGCCCCGTCCCCGATGCGGCGGTGCGCGCCTGGCCGGTGGGCCGGCGCGTCGGCCGGGTGGCGGAAAACGATGCCGGGCTGCTGGTGCGCGACCCGCTGGCGATGGCGCCAGACGGGCTTGATGAGCCGCCGCCCGACACCCGGCCCTAGCTTTCGCCGCGCGACATGCCGAAGGGCGGGCGCACCTCCGCAGAAAGCACGGGCTCATAGGGTGCGGCGGCGGTGCGGGCCGCGAGGTCGGCCTTCGCCGCGGCGATCAGCGCCGGATCGCGCAGGCAATCCACCGCCGTGCCAGCCATGACCTTCGCCACATGCAGCATGCCCTTATGCGCCGCCGGCAGCATGCCCTGCGCGGTCAGCTGCCAGGAATGCCCGGGCGTGCCGATCGCATAGACCGCGCCGCGCGCCTGCACCGTGGGCACCACCCAGGAGACATCGCCCACATCCGTGCTGCCCACCATCGGCGCGCCCCGCACATCCAGCGCCGGCACTTCTTCGCACAACGACACGCCGGGCCGCTGCGGCAGGCCGATGCGACGCCAGGAGGCGCCGATGTCCTCCTCGGTCAGCGTCGCCTGGAATTCCGCCGCCTTGGCCCGGTCCGCCGCATCGAAGGGCGGCGGGCCCAGGCGATCCAGATTGGCCTGCATGGCGCGTTCCAGCGGCAGATTGCCGAGCAGGTTGGACACGCCGGAGATCACCGTCGCTTCGACCGTGGTCTCGGTCATCAGGGCCGCGCCCTCGGCGATTTTGCGCACCCGCCCGATCAGCCGGCGCAGTTCCACCAGGTCCCGCGCGCGGATCAGGTAGCGGACCTTGGCGGTCGCCTGCACCACGTTCGGCGCGACGCCGCCCACATCCAGATAGGCGTAGTGAATCCGCGCGTCGGAGGGCATGTGTTCGCGCATGTAGTTCACGCCGACATTCATCAGCTCCGCCGCATCCAACGCCGAGCGGCCGAGCTGCGGTGCGGCGGCGGCATGGCTGGCGCGGCCCTGGAAGGCGAAGTCGATCCGCGTATTGGCCAGTGAGAGCGCTTCCTGCACCGCGGCGAATGCGGCCGGGTGCCAGGAGATGGCGATATCCACATCGTCGAAGGCGCCGTCGCGCACCATGAAGCCCTTGGCCGCGCCGCCTTCTTCCGCCGGGCACCCATAATAGCGCACCCGCCCGGGCAGCTTGTTCGCCGCCAGCCAATCCTTCACCGCGGTCGCCGCCAGCAGGCTGGCCGCGCCCAGCAGATTATGGCCGCAGCCATGCCCCGCCCCATCGCCGGCCAAGGGGCGCGGTTCCGTCACCCCCGCTTCCTGCGAAAGCCCCGGCAGCGCGTCGTATTCGCCAAGAATGGCGATGACCGGCCCGCCCTCGCCCGCCTCTCCCATCACGGCGGTGGGGATATCGGCCAGATTTTCGGTGATGCGGAAGCCCTGCTCGCGCAGCATCGCCAGATGTTCGGCGGTGGAGCGGGTTTCGAGATAGGCCAGCTCCGGCATCCCCCAGACGCGATCGGAAAGGCCGATGAACGGCTCTCGCTTGGCTTCGACCAATTGCCAGATCGCCTCGGAATTCTGCATGATCCTGACCTCTTGCCTATGCGCCCAAAGGTGCGCGACGGCGCGGCGGGCGGCAAGCCCGGCGGCGTGCTGAGCAGGGGCGCGGTTTTGCGCGGTTGCCGCGGTTTGGCAGATGTTCGCCCCTACCCCCGCGCCGCCAGCTTCTCCAGCGTATAGCCCGCCGCCTGCTTGTAGCCGCCGGTGATCGCCAGCATCTCCTCGCGGCTCATCACGTCCTCAACCCGGGAAAACGGCTTGTCGCCGGTACGTTCGTAGATTTCGCGCAGGATGGCGTCGGGCGGGTTGCGGCGGTTGGTCAGCACCACATTCGTCGTCGCCGGCAGGCGCTCGGCCTCATAGGCCGCCAGGGCCGCTGCCGGGGCATCCCGGTGGCGGGTCAGCAGGTCGCCCAGGCAGCGGGCATCCAGGATGGATTGCCCGGCGCCGTTCGACCCGCGCGGCACCATCGGGTGCGCCGCATCGCCCAGCAGCGTTACCGCGCCATGCGTCCAGCGCGGCAGCGGGTCCTGGTCCACCATGGGGAATTCCAGCACCACGTCGCTGGCCTGCACCAGGGCCGGCACATCCAGGAAATCGAACTGCCAATCGGCGATCCAGGGCATGAAATCCGAGATCTCGCCGGGGCGGTTCCAGTCCCGCCGGCTGCGATAGGTGGTGGTCTCCACCTCAAACACCCAATTGATCAGCTGCGTGCCGTCGGCAAAGCGGCGGATCGGGTAAATCACCATCTTGCCGTTCGCCAGCCAGCCGATGCGGGTCTGGCTGGCGCCGGTCAGGAAGGGCTGCCAGCGCGTCACGCCGCGCCACATGTTGTAGCCGGTGTATTTCGGATCGCCCTCATCCGGGAAAAGCTGGCGGCGAATGGCGCTGTTGATGCCATCGGCGCCGATCGCCACGGCCCCGTGCAGGCTGGGCGGCCGGGCGCCGGTCGCATCCGGCGCGAAGTGCAGCGTCACCCCATCGGCATCCTGCGCGAAGTGTTCCACGCGCCGATCCAGCGTGACCGCTGCCGGCCCCAGCCGCGCGCGGACCGCCTGCAACAGCGTCATGTGCAGATCGGCCCGGTGGAGGGAGAGCTGCGGCTGCGGATAGCCAGCGGCGCGGCCCAGCGGTTCGCGGTGCACCAGCTGGCCGAAGCGGTTGAAGAAATTTGCCTCATCGGTGGCGATGCCCTGGGCTTCCAGCGCCGGCACCAGGCCCAGGCGCGCCAGTTCGGCCGCGCCATGCGGCAGCACGTTCACGCCGACGCCGAGCGGGCGGATCTCGGCCGCCGCTTCCAGCACCTGGCACGGCACGCCATTCGCGTGCAGCACCAGGGCCAGGGTCAAGCCGCCGACGCCGCCGCCGATGATCAAAATATCCGCCATGCCACTCTCCTTGCCGCCGGACGATGATGGGGCGGTGCGGCGCCGCGTCAATCCGCGCGGATCTTCGCCGCCGCCACCACCTCCCGCATCGCCGCTCGGGACATCCGCAAGGATAAGCCGATGCTTTGCAACGGCACCCCGCCGCCGCGGCACCGCGAGGCCGGGCCTAGAGCGGGATGCGTTGAGGCAGAATCGCCGAAAACGCTGAATCCCGCGACCAAAAAAGAGTTAGAGCAGGGTGCGTGAACGCATGTGAACGCAGCATGCTCTAGGGGGGCGATAAGCGGCAGGCGGGGCGCGCCGTCGCGCCATGGGGTTGCCCCTCATGCGTCGGTAATTTATGACTTATTCAGATAGTTTGGGATCGGCTAGCCCATGCCTGGGATTTACGCATTGAAGTCGGGGCTTGTGGCGCTGGTCGCCGTCTTCGGCCTGGGCGCCCTGTCGCCGGCGACAGGCTCAACCCGCGACATCTTTGGCCCCCCCTTGCCTCCCGGAGCGGCAGCGCCGACCAGCTCACCTCCTCCGGGCTCGTACCCGGCTTGGAGCCCACTTATTGACGCGGGGGCGCCGACCACCGAAACCTTCGAAAGCGCGCCCCCTACCCTGACAGCCGCCACCTACACGGGCAGCTTCAACGGATTCACCATGACCGCAATCGGCAATGGCGATGAGATCGGCATCGCCAATGGCATCATCGCGCATCAAGGGAGCGACCCGCCGATTCCGGCCGCCTTCACCGGTCAGAATTTCTTCGGTTGGGGAACCGTCGTGGGAAACACGATCGGCGGTGTCGTCCTGAATTTCACCATCCCCGTCTGGGGCTTTGGGTTCGATTGGTTCAATACGGACAGAACCAACGCGTACCAGATAACCGTGCAGGAAACTTCTTATAACCCGTTCGCTTACGACGTCGCGGGCCAGGGTGCGTCAGCCACGGGATTTTGGGGCGTGATATCGGACACACCGATCACCTCGGCGAGCATCACCGCGATCTCCGCCGCCGGATCGATTTCGACCGTTGGCTTCGACAACGTTCTCCTGTTCGCGGTGCCGGAGCCGGCGAGCATGGTCATTCTGGGTGCCGGCCTGTTGGGCCTCACCGGCCTGCGACGCCGGCGGCAGCCGGGGGGCAGCCGCGCTAGACCGGAATAGTTAACCCCCCCTCCTCGCGTCAATCCGCGCGGATCTTCGCCGCCGCCACCACATTCCGCATCGCCGCCACCTCTCGCCGCAGCAGGCCCGCGAAGGCGGGCTGGTCCATCGGCTGGGGCAGCGTGCCTTCACGCGCCATGGTGGCGGCGAAGCCTGGCTCGGCGATCGTCGCGGTGATCGCGGCGTGCAGCCGCGCCAGCACCATGGGCGGGATGCCGCGCGGCGCGAAGACGCCCCACCAGATGCCGCTTTCGTAGTCGATCCCGGCATCGCGCACGGTGGGCGCGGGCGGCGTGCCGGGCGGGCGCTCCGCGCCGGTATAGGCGATGACGCGCAGCAACCCGCCCTGCAATTGCCCCTGGGCGCTGATGATGGTGGTGAACATCACATCGACCCGCCCGGCGATCAGGTCAGTCAAGGCCGGGGCGGTGCCGCGATAGGGCACGTGTTGCAGCGTGGTGCCGGCGCGCAGGTTGAACAGCTCGGTGATGATATGCACCGTGCTGCCGGGGCCGGAGCTGGCATAGGTGACGCTGTGCGGCTGCGCCCGATCGGCGGCAACAAGCGCCTGGATGCTGCCCAGCGGCGAGCCTGGCGGCGTCATGATCGCCATCGGCGATTTGGCAACGAACGCCACCGCGTCCAGCGCCTGGGAGGGGTCGAAGCCGGTCCCCTGCACCGGCCCGATGGCGGCGACGGAAGACGTGGTCAGCAGCAGCGTGTGCCCATCCGGCGGGCTTTGCGCCACCGCCTGCACGCCGACCGCACTGCCCGCGCCGGGCCGGTTCTCCACCAGGAAGGATTGCCCGAAGCGGGCGCTCAGCCGCTCCGCCAGCGGGCGGGCCAGGGCATCATTGCTGCCGCCCGGGGTGAAGGGGACGATGATCCGCACCGGCCGGCTGGGCCAGGCGGCCTCCTGCGCCAGGGTCAGCGCCGGGGCCATCAGCGCGGCCGGGGCGGCCAGCAGGGGACGACGGCCAAGCCGCATGCGGGATTTCCTCCGCCGCCGACCCTGCCCGAGGCGCCGGCGGGCGTCCATCCCGCACTCGCTCTCCCCTGGCGGGCGCCGCGGCATGATCCATGCGTAGCAGTTTGGGTCAGGCAAGCCGAAGGGGGGCATTCTGCGCGTCCTGCTGGTGGATAGTGATCGAGATCGGGCCATGGCCGTCGAAGCCGGGCTGGTGGCCAGCGGCTGCACCGTGGTGGCGATCGAGACCGGCACCGCCGACCTGACCCGCCGGGTGCGGGACAGCGGCGCGGAGGTGATCGTCTGCGGCCTGGATGACCCCTCCCGCGATGAAATCGAGGGCATGCGGGCCCTGCATCGGGATGAGCCGCGCCCGGTGGTGCTGTTTGCCGAAAAGGCCGAGCCCGCGCAGATCGAAGCGGCCATTGAGGCCGGAGTCGCTGCCTATATCGTCGAAGGGCTGGCGCCAGCGCGGGTCCGGCCGGTGATGGAGGTGGCCATCCGCAGCTTCCGCGCGACGCAGGCCTTGCGGGCGGAAGCGGCGGAAGCGCGGCGCGGCTTGGCCGAACAGAAGCTGGTGGACCGGGCCAAGGCGCAGCTCATGCAGCGCCAGCGCCTGAGCGAGCCGGAGGCCTATAAGCGGCTGCGGCGGATGGCGATGGATCGGGGCGTACGGCTGTCCGTGATCGCAGGAGAAATTTTGAACGGAAAATAGGCAAAATGCGTAAAGAAGTTGCCTCGTTTGGGGGCTTAAGTTTTTCTGACTAATATCTACGCATTTCGGCTTGCTGCCTCCTGAATCGCCTGCTAACAAATTTGGTGTGGCGGACAAAGACGTGCGCCCCGGTTGCGATCGCGGCCTTGGCCCGGTCCCCGCCTGCATCCCTCGCTCGCGGTCCAATGGCGGTCCGCACCTGGCCTTCCCGGCCGAGGTCCGCCCTGTTGTCCGAGATCGCCCTCCCCGACTCGCCGCTCGCAGCCCCTGCCCTGTCCCGGGCGCGCACCCGCACGCTGCGCATCGGCTTCGTGCCGCTGACCGACGCCGCCCCGCTGCTGGTCGCCGAAGCGCTGGGCCTGTTCGATCATGTCGGGCTGCGGGTGAACCTCTCGGCCGAGACCGCCTGGGCGCCGCTGCGCGACAAGCTGGCCTTCGGCGCGCTCGATGCCGCCCAGTTGCTGGGGCCGATGCCGATCGCGCTGGCCGCCGGTCTGGATGGGGTGCAGGCGCCGCTGGCCGTCACCGCCGGGCTCGGCGTGAACGGCAATACCCTCACCCTGTCCCGCGCCCTGCTGCACGATCTTGGCCGCATCGGCTATCCGCTCTCGGCTGCGGCCTTTGCGCAAGGGGTGCGGCGGCGGCGGCGCGGCGCCTCCCGGCCGCTGACCATCGCCGTGGTCTTCCCCTATTCCTCCCATAACTATCTGCTGCGGCATTGGCTGGCCTCGGCCGGGCTCGACCCCGACCGTGACCTGCGCCTGGTCGTGGTGCCGCCACCGCTCATGCCGGACCGGCTGCGCGATGGGCAGATCGACGGCTTCTGCGCCGGGGAGCCCTGGGGCAGCGCCGCGGCGGCGGAAGGCGCCGGCGCCATCGTGCTCGGCAGCGGCGATATCTGGCCGAACCACCCGGAAAAAGTCTTCGCCGTCACCGCGGAAGCCGCCACCGCCGCGCCGGATGATGTCACCGCCTGCACCGCCGCGCTGATCGCCGCCGCCCGCTGGCTGGATGATCCCGCGAACCATACGGAAGCCGTGGAAATCCTGCGTCGCCGCGCCTTCGCCGATCTTTCCGCCGAAACGCTCCGCGCCGCCTTCGATGGCCTGGCGGGGAATGAGGTGCAGGCCGCGCCGCTCCGCTTCCTGCCCGCCACCTTCCCGCGCCGCGATGAGGCCGCCTGGTGGCTGCGGCAGATGCGCCGCTGGGGGCATGTGCCGGCCGGCATCAGCGACGCCACGGCCCTCGCCCCCTGGCGGGCCGATCTCTGGCGCGCCGCCGCCCTTCGCCTGCGGGTGGCCGAACCGCCCGCGCCGCCCCCACCCCCCGCCGATGTCCTGAGGGAGACCCAGCCATGACCCACCCCACCCGCCGGGGCGCCATCGCCGCCACCGCTGCCCTGCTCGCCGCCGCCCGCGCCGCAACGCCGCGCGGCGCCTTCGCGCAGGGGACGACGGTGCCGGAGGTGAAGAAGGCCACGCTCGGCTACATCGCGCTGACCGATAGCGCGCCGCTGATCATCGCCAAGGAAAAGGGCCTGTTCGCCAAGCACGGCATGCCCGAGGTGGAGGTCGCCAAGCAGGCCAGCTGGGGCGCGACGCGCGACAACCTGGTGCTCGGCGGCGGCGCGGGCGGCATCGACGGGGCGCATATCCTGACGCCGATGCCCTATCTGATGACCGCCGGGCGCATCACCCAGAACAGCCAGCCGGTGCCAATGGTGATCACCGCCCGGCTGAACACCAATGGGCAGGCGATCTCGGTGGCCGAGAAGCACAAGGCGCGCGGTGCCCGGCTGGATGCCGCGCCGCTGAAGAAGGTGCTGACGCCCGACAGCAAGATGGCCGTCACCTTCCGCGGTGGCACGCACGACCTCTGGATGCGCTACTGGCTGGCCGCCGCCGGCATCGACCCGGACAAGGAGGTGCAGACCATCGTCGTGCCGCCGCCGCAGATGGTCGCCAACATGAAGGTCGGCACCATGGACGCCTTCTGCGTGGGCGAGCCGTGGAACGACCAGCTGGTGAACCAGAAGCTGGGCTATTCCGCACTGATCACCGGTGAGCTGTGGAAGGACCACCCGGAAAAGTCGCTGGGACTGCGGGCGGATTGGGCGGCGCAGAACCCGAACGCCGCCCGCGCCATCACCGCCGCGGTGATCGAAGCACAGCGCTGGTGCGATGAGGCGGCGAACAAACAGGAGATGTGCGCGATCATCGGCCGGCGCGCCTGGTTCAACGTCCCCGTCGCCGACATCATCGACCGCAGCCTGGGTAACATCGACTACGGCGATGATCGCAAGGTGGAAAACAGCCCGCTGCTGATGAAGTTCTGGCGCGACCATGCCAGCTACCCCTTCCCCTCGCACGACCTCTGGTTCCTGACCGAGGATATCCGCTGGGGCGTGCTGGCGGAGACCACCGATACCCGCGCCCTGATCGCCCAGGTGAACCGCGAGAAGCTATGGCGCGAGGCCGCCGAGATGGCCGGCGTGAAGGCCGCCGAGCTGCCCTCCGGCACCAGCCGCGGCCGGGAGACCTTCTTCGACGGCAAGGTCTTCGACCCCGAAAACCCCGCCGCCTACCTCGCCTCCCTGTCCATCAAAAAACTCGCGGGCGCGTGAGCATGACCATGATCTCGACCCAGGCACCGCCGGCGCCGGCCAAGTTTTCCCGCCCCAGCCCGGCGGCTCCGGCCAAGCCCTCTCGGCTGTTGCCCGTGCTGCAAGCGGTGCTGCCACCGCTGCTGATCCTGCTCGCCCTGCTCGCATTGTGGGAATTCTTCGCCAGCGGTCCGAATGCCACGCTGCCGCCACCCTCCAAGGTCTGGACCGACGCCCATGACCTGATCGTCGATCCCTTCTTCGATCGCGGCGGGCTGGATAAGGGCCTGTTCTGGCATCTCGCCGCCAGCCTCCAGCGCGTCGCGCTGGGCTTCGCCCTGGCCGGTGTGGTCGGCATCGCGACCGGCCTGCTGATCGGCTCCTCGCCCTTCGCGATGCGTGGGCTGGACCCGATTTTCCAGGTGCTCCGCACCGTCCCGCCGTTGGCGTGGCTGCCGCTCTCGCTCGCTGCCTTCCGCGAAGCGCAGCCTTCGGCGATCTTCGTCATCTTCATCACCAGCGTCTGGCCGGTGATCATCAACACCGCGGTCGGCGTCAGGAACGTGCCGCAGGACTACCGCAACGTCGCCGCCGTCATCCGCCTGCGCGGCCCGGCCTATTGGTGGCGCATCGTGCTGCCGGCGGCGGCCCCCTACATCTTCACCGGCCTCAGGATCGGCATTGGCCTGTCCTGGCTGGCGATCGTCGCGGCGGAGATGCTGATCGGTGGCGTCGGCATCGGCTTCTTCATCTGGGACGCCTGGAACAGCTCCAACCTCTCCGACATCATCGTGGCGCTCGTCTATGTCGGTCTGGTTGGCTTCCTGCTCGATCGCGTGGTCGCCCTCGCCGGGCGGATCGCGACCCGTGGCACCCAGGCGGCATGAGGAGACGGGACATGGACCAGCATCGCTTCCTCGAAATCACCCAGCTGTCGATCAGCTTCCCCAAAAGCCCGCTGCCGGTGCTGCATGACGTCGATTTGCAGATCGCGCGCGGCGAATACGTGGCGGTCATCGGGCATTCCGGCTGCGGCAAATCCACCCTGCTCAACGTCATCGCCGGGCTGCTGCCGGCCAGTGGCGGCGGCGTGGTGCTGGATGGGCGAGAGATCGCCGGCCCCGGCCCCGATCGTGCCGTGGTCTTCCAGAACCACAGCCTGCTGCCCTGGCTGACCTGCTACGAGAATATCCGCCTCGCCGTCGACCAGACCCTCTCGAAGACCATGAACCGCGCCGAGCGGCACGACTGGGTGCTGGAAAACCTCGCCTTGGTGCGCATGACCCAGGCCAAGGACAAACGCCCGGCAGAGATCTCGGGCGGCATGAAGCAGCGCATCGGCATCGCCCGCGCGCTGGCCATGCGCCCCAAAGTGCTGCTGATGGATGAGCCCTTCGGCGCGCTGGATGCGCTGACGCGCGCGCATCTGCAGGACCAGGTGATGGAAATCCACGCCAGCCGCGGCACGACGGTGGTGATGATCACCCATGACGTGGATGAGGCGGTGCTGCTGGCCGATCGCATCGTCATGCTCACCAACGGCCCGAACGCCACGGTGGGCGAAGTGCTGGACGTGAAACTGCCGCGCCCGCGCGACCGCTTGGCGCTGGCCACCGACCCCGCCTTCACCGCCGCCCGCGCCGCGGTGCTGGAATTCCTCCACGCCCGGCATGCCAACCCCGCCTTGGCCGCGGCCTGAGGCAGCGATGCGCGTCCTCGTCATCGGCGCCGGCCCGGCCGGCACGCGCTGCGCGACACGCCTTGCCGCGCGGGTGCCGGGGGCCAAGGTCACGCTGCTCGGCGCCGAGGCGGCGCTGCCCTATGACCGGGTGCGCCTGTCCCAATTGCTGACTGGGGAGAGCGATATCCCGGGCCTGATCACCCATGATCTGGCGGCGCTGGCCGCCGCCGGGGTCCGCTTCCATCCCGGCACGGCGGTCGCCGCCATCGATCGCCCGGCGCGCGCCGTGCGGACCGCGCGCGGCGAGGTGCTGGCCTATGACCGGCTGGTGCTGGCGCTGGGCTCCTCGGCGCTTCGCCTGCCGCTGCCGGGCGGCGACCTGCCGGGCGTGCTGGCCTATCGCGACCTCGACGATGTTCGGGCCATGCTGCGGCTGGCCGCGCCGGGCGGGCGGGCGGTGGTCATCGGTGGCGGGCTGCTCGGCCTTGAAGCCGCCGTGGGGCTGGCCGCGCGCGGCCAGCGGGTCACGGTCGTGCATGCCCTGGATTGGCCGATGGAGCGGCAATTGGACCGGGTGGCGGGCGGGCTGCTGGCTGGCCGGCTCGGCGGGCGCGGCATTGCTTTCGCCATGCCGGCGAAGACCGTGGCGATCGAGGGCACGGGCCAGGTCGAAGCGGTGCGCCTGGATGATGGCCGGGCGCTGCCGGCCGATCTGGTGGTGCAGGCTGTCGGCGTGCGGCCGAACGCGGCGCTGGCGGCGGCGGCGGGCCTGCCGGTCGGGCGCGGCATTGTCGTTGATGACGCGATGCGCACCGCCGATCCGGCCATCTACGCCATCGGGGAATGCGCCGAACATGCCGGGCGGATCATCGGCCTCGTCGCCCCGGCGCTGCAACAGGCCGAGGTCGCGGTGCAGTCCATCGCCGGCGAAGCGGCGGTCCGCTGGCGCCCGGCGGCCGATGCCGCCGCGCTCAAGGTCTCCGGCACCGCCGTCTGGTCGGCGGGCGACATCGCCGGTGAGGCGGAGGCGATCACCCTGCACGACGATGATGCCGAGCATTACCGCCGGCTGTTCCTGCGCGAGGATCGGCTGGTCGGCTGCGTGCTCTACGGCGATACCGCCGATGCGGGCTACTACCTCGACCTCATCGGCTCCGGCCGGCCGGTCGCGCCGATCCGGCACAGCCTGGTGTTCGGCGCCGCGCTGCAGCCGGTGGCGGCCTGAGATGACGGAGACCCGCACCACCTGCCCCTATTGCGGCGTCGGCTGCGGGGTCCTGGTCGATGCCAAGGGCGCGGTGCGCGGCGACCCCGACCACCCCGCCAATGCCGGCCGCCTGTGCAGCAAGGGCACCGCGCTGGGCGAAACGCTGGACCAGCCCGGCCGCCTGCTCCACCCGGAAGTGGACGGCAAGCGCGCGAGCTGGGAGGCCGCACTCGATGCCGTGGCCGAGGGCTTCCGCAGCGCGCTCACCGCCGGTGGGCCCGAGGCGGTCGCGCTCTATGTCTCCGGCCAATTGCTGACCGAGGACTACTACGCCGCCAACAAGCTGGCGAAGGGCGTGCTCGGCACCGGCAATATCGACAGCAACTCTCGCCTGTGTATGGCCAGCGCCGTCGCCGGCCATCGCCGCGCCTTCGGCGAGGATCTGGTCCCCGGCCTCTACGAGGATCTGGAACAGGCCGATCTGCTGGTGCTGGTCGGCAGCAACCTCGCCTGGTGCCACCCGGTGCTGCATCAGCGTGTTTTGGCCGCCAAGGCGGCACGGCCGGCGATGCGGATCGTGGTGGTCGATCCCCGCCGCACCGCGACCTGTGAGGGCGCGGACCTGCATCTGGCAGTCGCGCCGGGCGGCGATGTGGCCTTGTTCAACACGCTGCTGCGCGCGTTGCACGCACGCGGCATGCGCAGCGACGCGCCGGGGCTGGAGGCAGCGCTGGCCGCACCGCTCGGCCCGCATGGCATCCCGCCCGCCGCGCTCGGCACCTTCCTCGATTGGTTCGCCACCACGCCGCGCACGGTGACGCTGTTCAGCCAGGGCGCCAATCAATCCAGCGCGGGGACCGACAAGGCGAACGCGATCATCAACTGCCATCTGCTGGCCGGGCATATCGGCCAGCCGGGCGCCGGCCCGTTCAGCGTCACCGGCCAGCCCAATGCGATGGGCGGGCGGGAAGTCGGCGCGCTGGCGAATATGCTGGCCGGGCATCTCGACTGGTCGGTGCCGGCCGAGGTCGCGGCGCTCAGCGCGTTCTGGCAGGCGCCGAAGCTGGCCAGCGGCCCCGGGCTGAAGGCGGTGGAACTGTTCCGCGCCGCCGCCGATGGCCGCATCGGCGCGCTCTGGGTCATGGCGACCAACCCCGCCGTCTCCCTTCCGGAAGCCGCGACGGTGCGCGCCGCGCTGCGCCGCGTGCCCTGCCTCGTCGTCTCCGACTGCACGCGAGAGAGCGATACCCTGGCCTTGGCCCGCATCCGCCTGCCCGCTTTGGGCTGGGGCGAGAAAGACGGCACGGTGACCAACAGCGAACGCGTCATCAGCCGCCAGCGCAGCTTCCGCCCCTGGCCCGGCGAAGCCCGACCGGATTGGTGGATGGTGGCGCAGGTCGCGGCCCGGCTGGGCTGGGCGGCGCAATTCGCCTGGGACGGCCCGGCCGCGATCTTCCGGGAACACGCGGCGGTGACCACCCTCGCCCGCCCGGCGCCGCGCGCCTTCGACCTCACCGGCCTGACCGGCCTCAGCGATGCCGCTTATGCCAGCCTGGCGCCGATCCGCTGGCCCGTGCTGCGGCCCGGCGTGCCGGGCGGGCGGCTGGCGCCGGCGGCGCGCTTCATCGCCACCCCCTATCGCCCGCCCGCCGCCGCGCCCGATGCCGCCTATCCGCTGCGCCTGCTGACCGGGCGGCTGCGCGACCAGTGGCACACCATGACCCGCACCGGCCTGGTGCCGCGCCTGATGGCGCATGCGCCCGAGCCCGTGCTGGCCATCCATCCCGCCGATACGGCGCTGGCCGATGGCGGGCTGGCGGCGGTGGAAAGCCCGCATGGCCGCGCCGTGCTGCGGCTGCGCCACGACCCCAGCCTGCCGCGCGGCGCCTGCTTCGCCCCGATGCACTGGACCGACCGCTTCGCCCCGGCGGCGCGCATCAATGCGGCGGTGAATGCCGCCGTCGATCCCGTCTCCGGCCAGCCGGAACTCAAGCACACGCCGGTCCGGGTGGTGCCGGCGCCGATGCGCTGGCACGGCTTCCTACTGGCGCGGCAGCGCCTGGGGGCCGATCTCGCGCCCTGGTGCGCGCTGCTGCCGGCCGGCGGCGAGGTCTGGCGCCATGAACTGGCCGGCACCGACGCGCCGGCGGACGCCTTCGCCCGGCTGCGCGCACGGCTGCTGGGGCCGGAGGCGCGCTGGGTGGTGCTGGAAGACCTGGCGGGCGACACCCATCGCGCCGCGCGGCTGGCCAATGGCCGGCTGGACGCCGTGCTGTTCCTGGGCCCGACGCCGGCCTTGCCGCCGCGCGATTGGCTGGTCTCCCTCTTCGCCCGGGACCAGATCGGCAGCGCGGCGCGGCGCACGCTGCTGGCCGGTGTGGCCAGCGATGCGCCGCCGCCCTCCCCCACGCTCTGCGTCTGCCATGGGGTGACGGAAGCCACGGTTTGCCAAGCCCTGCGCGCCGGTGCCAAAACCCTGGCGGCGATCGGCGCGGCGACCGGCGCCGGGACCGGCTGCGGCTCCTGCCGGCCGGAGCTCTCGGCGCTGTTGACGCGGATGCCGGAGCGCCTGCCGGAGCCCGCCTGACATGCAGCATTTCCCCGTGTTTCTCGACCTCCGCGGGCAGACCGCCCTGTTGCTGGGCCATGGCGAGCAGGCCGAGGCCAAGGCCACGCTGCTGACGGCCGCCGGCGCCGAGATCCGCCACGCCGAACACTTCACGCCGGCGCTGCTGGAGGGCATCGCGCTGGCGATCGGCGCCGGCGCGGCGGAAGCTGATCTGGCCGCGCTTTCGGCGGCCTGCCGGGCGCGCGGCATTCCGGTGAATGTGGTGGATCGCCCGGCGCTGTGTTCGGCGCTGCTGCCGGCGATCATCGACCGCGCGCCGATGACGATTGCCGTTTCCTCGGGCGGCGCGGCGCCGGTGCTGGCGCGGCTGGTGCGCCAGAAGATCGAAGCGGTGCTGCCACCGGGCCTCGGCCTGATCGCGGCGCTGGCGGAACGTTGGAAGGCAGCGATCCGCGCGCGCCTGCCCGCACTCGGCCCCCGGCGGCGCTTCCTGGAACAGGTGCTGGAAGGCGAGCCCGCGCGGCGCGCCGCGGCGGGCGATGCCGCCGGCGCCGACCGCGCCATGGCCGCCGCCCTGGCCAGCGCCGAGGAGCGCCCGCGCGGCATGGTGCACCTGGTGGGCGCCGGCCCCGGCGCGGGAGATCTGCTGACGCTGCGCGCCCTGCGGCTGTTGGGGGAGGCGGATGTCATCGTGCATGACCGCCTGGGCTGCGAGGATGCGCTGGGCATGGCGCGGCGCGATGCGGAACGCATTTTTGTCGGCAAGCGGCGCGGCGATCATTGCCTGCCGCAGGAAGGGATCAACGCGCTGCTGGTGCGGCTGGCCCGCGACGGCAAGCGGGTGGTGCGCCTCAAGGGCGGCGACCCGCTGATCTTCGGGCGTGGCGGGGAGGAGGCGGAGGCGCTGGCCGCCGCCGGCATCCCCTGCGAGGTGGTGCCCGGCGTGACCGCTGCCCTGGCCTGCGCCGCCGGGGCGGGGATTCCGCTGACCCATCGCGACGCAGCGCGGGCCGTCACCTTCGTCACCGGGCATCGGCGTGAGGGCGGCGTGGATCTGGCCGGGCTGGTGCAGCCGGGGGTGACGCTGGCGATTTACATGGGCATTGCGATGCTGCGGCCGATCCATGACGCGCTGCTGGCCGAAGGGATGGCCGCCACGATGCCCGCGGCGGTGATCGAGCGCGGCGGCACGCCCGGCCAGCGCGTGCTGCGCGGGACGCTGGCCGAGATGCTGGCGCAGGCGCCCGGCTGGGTGACGGAGGGCCCGGCGCTGCTGCTGGTGGGTGCGGCCGTCGGCCGCGCGACGCCGGCCTGGGCCAGCGCGGCGTAACGCGGGAGGCGTTGCGGCGGCATCGCCGAAGGCGCTGAACAGCGCGATCCAAAAAAGGCTGGAGCGGGCTGCGTGAACCTATGGGAACGCAGCGTGCTCTAGCGCCCCCCGCCGCCTCAGCCCCCGCGCTGCCAGCGGCGGCGGAACAGGCCCAGGCCGAGCAGCCCGGCGCCCAGCAGGGCGGCGCTGGCGGGTTCGGGAACATCCAGCACCGGGTTCAGCAGGAAGGCCCGGTACTCCCCGTTATAGGTGCCGGTGCCGGTGATCTGCCCGGCATCGTTGATGGCTTGGGCGCTTTCCAGCACCCAGCCGGAGCTGGCCGGCAGCAGGGTGTTCAGATCGATCAGCGTGCCGCCCTGCCAGAGCGCGGCGACGTAAGTGCCCGCTGCGAGCGCCGTCTCAACGCGCCCGACGATCAGGCCACTCGAATTAATGCCATTGGCGGCGGCAGCGCCGCCGTAATCGGCCAGGGTCTGCACCGTACCGGGCGCCGTCCAGAGGAAGGCGTCAGTCCCCTCCGCGCTCGCCCCGACCACCGCGCCGCTGGCGTTGATCCCGAGGGCATAGGAGCCATTGCCCACCCCGAGGTCCTGCATGCCGCCGGCGGCGGTCCAGCGGAAGGCCCGCTCTGATGCGTCGATGCTGGTTGAAAGCCCGGAATAGCCGGCCACCTGCCCGCTGGCATTGATGGCAGTTGCCCAGCCCGCATCGTGCCCGGACAGGGCGCCGAGATCCTGGATGCCGCCAGTGGCGGTCCAAAGAAATGGCCGGTCGCGGCTGGAGGCGTTGCTCGCGTAACCGACGACCTGGCCGCTGTCATTGATCCCGTAGGCTTCACCGCTAGTACCGCCGAGCGTCGGGAGCACCTGCATGCCGGTGCCGGGGGTCCAGACGAAAGGGCGCTGGAAGCTGGTGGCGGAGCCAGAACTACCCGCCACCTGCCCGGCGCTGTTGATGCCGAAGCCAAAGCTGTAGTCTTGACCGCCCGCACCGCCCAGCGTGCCCAGGTCCTGCATCCCGCCACCGGTGGTCCAGCGGAAGGCGTGGTAGGTGGTGGTGCCTAACGAATAGCCGGTCACCTGCCCATTCGCGCTCAGAGCCGTCCCAGCGCTTTCGGTAAAGCCCGCCCCCGGCAGGACACCGAGATTGGTGATGGTATAACTGGTCGCCAGCGCCGGGGCGGCGAGCAGCGCGCCGCCGAGCCCCACCGCCAGGGTGGCCGCAAGGCGCCACGCCGGGCGGGTTCGTTGGCCCTGAACCGCCTGCCGCATCGTCTGTCGCGTCTTTGCCATGGGTCTGATCCCGATCTGCCGCCGGGCCGGAGGGGCCTGGAGTTGGTAGATTTTCGATTAACGTAAATATCAAGCGGTGACAAGGTAGGGTTGTGTCAATCCTGAGATTCTGTGTCCTCAACGGGTCCAGGCTCCATTCTCCGCCAAG
>Ga0114972_10001209_pt1 | contig 19396 bp, 15 predicted proteins | sample M_140807_EF_Meta_FD_87354 | JGI IMG/M metagenome (GOLD analysis project Ga0114972, IMG submission 87354) | Freshwater microbial communities from Lake Montjoie, Canada to study carbon cycling - M_140807_EF_MetaG | ecosystem: Environmental > Aquatic > Freshwater > Lake | place: Lake Montjoie... | reverse complement strand
GAGCGCCGCCACTCAACGATCGGTTACCTCAGTCCGATTGTCTACGAACAACAGTTCGTCTCTGCCACTAAACTCACTCCTGCGTAGCCCCGAGACCTGTCCACGAAACCGGGGGAACCCCACCTCCTGATAGAGCTGTTCGAGACGCTCGCGATTCAGATCCACGTACATCACGGCCTCGCCGGCTAGCGGGGCCTCCGGATGGCGGTTGGGGCGCTGGGGCTGGGAGGCCCCCCGCAGGCTCTGGGTCATCAGGGCAAAGGCGCCGCCGGCAATAGCGGCAAAACAGATCAAATAGATGACGGCCAGCAAGTCGTTCACAGGAATTCCCTTTCGTTCCAGCATAGTGTGACGAACTGTTAAGCGTGGGCAATGGGACCCTGCCTGCGGTCCGAATCCTGGGGCCTGGTAGCGATCACCGCAAAAAAGGGATCCCCATGGCCGCCCAGCCAGCCCAGCGGTCCCTCCGCCCGGGTGTCCTCGGCGATCAGTTGGGGGAGGGGCCATCCTTGGGCCATCAGCACCTTGGCCACCAGGGCAAGGCGATCCCGGTCGCTGCCATCGGTCCAGATGCGGGGGGCCTTTTGGAAGAACATGCGGTTCGAAAAGGCGACGATCAACAATCCGCCGGGGCGCAGCACCCGCAACAGCTCGGCGGCCACGGCTTCGGGCTGTTGCAGGTATTGCCAACCGGCCACGATCAGGGCGGCATCGACACTGCTGGATTCCAGGGGCAGGCGCTGATCCAGGTTGAGGTTCTGCACCCAATGGCGATCGAGACGGGGATTGGCCTCCAACTCCCTGCCATTGAGGCCATGGCCGATCACCTCCCGGTAGCGGCCCTGCTCCGGCAGGTGGCTCACCCAACTGGCCATCAGATCCAGCACCACCGCATCCGGCGGAATGCGCTCGGCATACAGGGCCGTCAGCCGACTGCGGAAGGCCCCATCGAGGTGCTGCACAAAGCGGGGCTCGGCGTAGAACAGCGCGTCATCGGCGCGATCCTGTTTGCTGCGCTCCGCCTCGCTCAGCACGGGCACCGCGAAGGGCTTGGGCAGGGGATCCATCGCCATCCAACCTCATCGAAACCTGGGGCCCAGGCTGTCGGATCTCTGGCGAGACTGCGGGGGGCCAGAAGCCAGGAGCCTGGCGCCAACCTGGGCACCCCTTACTGAGGATGCCGCGCCAACCAGGCCAGCATCAACAGGCCGGCAGCGGTGATCCAACTGCCGACCACCCGCAGGCCGACGGCCCGCCAGCGGGGCTGGGGTGGGGATAGGGGTGGTACCAACAAGGCGGTGAGTACGGCAATCGCCACCACCTGCCCCAGCAAGGCGGCCAGGGCGCCCGGGTGACCCGCCAGGGCTGAGCCCGCCACCAACGCCACCGGGATCAGCGTGCCGGCACCCAGCACCAGGAAGGCCCGGGGCCCCAGCCGCACCCCCAGGGCCGTCAGCAAGCCAATCACCGTGACCAGCGCCGTACAGGCGAGGGCCTGCAGCAGTTCGGCCCCGAGGCCCAGGCCCAGCAGGCCCCCCAGGAGCCAGGCCCCCGGTATTAGCAGCGGCAACCGATCGCAACTGGCGGCACCGCCCTGGGCCGCCAGCAGCACCAGGCCAACGACCAGCAGCAGGGGGGTGGGTTGCAGAACCAACTGGGCGATGCCGTCGCCCCAGGGCCCCAGGCCAGTAGGCACCAGATGGGCCAGGGGCCAGACCAGGGGCCAGGCCACGGGCCAACCCAGGGACGAGCCCAAGGGAGCTGGCCCGATCAAGGTGGGATGGGGGTTCATCGCAGCGCCCGCAGCAGAAACCAGAGCCCCACCAGCGCCACGCTGGCCCCGGCCGCCTGCACGAAACGCCGGCCGCCCGGCCAGCGGCGCGTTTCGCCCAGCAGGATCCCCAGCAGGTGCAGCGATCCGGTGGCGATTACAAAGGCCAGGCTGTACAGCAAGGGGTTGCCACCGGCCGGTAATTCCGTGCCATGGGCATAACCATGGAAGAGCGCGAAGACCGCAACGAGCGCCGCCGCCACCATCAGCGGTGCTCGGATCTCCAACAGCACCATCAGGCCCAGCACCATTCCCGAAAGGGCGATGCCGATCTCGACTCCCGGAATCGGCACCCCCAGCAGCCCCAGGCCACCGCCCAAAGCCATCACCATCGGGAAGGCCACCGGCAGCAGCCAAAGGGCTGGTGGGCCCAGCACCGCCCCCCATAGCCCCACGGCCACCATGGCGACAACGTGATCCAACCCGGAGATCGGATGCAGCAGGCCTGCCATGAAGCCACTGCCGTGGCCGCTATCAGCATGGGCCCAGGTGGGCGCCGGCGCCAGGGTCGATGCCGCCGCAAAAGCGATCAGCAAAGTTGAGGCTAAAATAGATAGCCTATATCTCAATTTTTTTAAGGCCCCTTTGTGGCGGCCTGGATGCGGGTCTGGCCATCGGGGGAGAGGGCAAAACCGAGAAACGCCTTGACCGCCGGATCAATGGGTTTGCGGTAGACATAGAACAGGGGCCGCTGAAAGGGGTAGGACTCCGCATCGGGAGTGCTGCCATCGACAGCAACGACGCGCACCGTCTGTTGATCCGCCACCTGGCCATAGGTGGCATAGCCAATCCCATCGACCCCGAGCAACTGCAACATCGGTGTGGTGGCATCGCGATCCAAGGTGGTGATGTTCGGCGTCTTGCCGAAGTCGTCACCGCCTAACACAAGCGAACGAAAGGCCTTGTTGGTGCCACTGACAGAAGGCCGATTCAGGACCCGAATCTTGCGATCGGGCCCACCAAAGGTGGCCCAGTTGGTGATCTCGCCCCGGAAGATCTGCACCAGTTGGCTGCGGGAGAGACCGCGGCGAAAAGGGTTACTGGCACCGACAACAATGGCGATGCGATCGCGTGCCACCGGTACGGACTCCAGACCACGGGATTGCTCTTCGGCTGTCAGCGGGCGCGACACAGCCGCCACGTTGACGTTTCCCCCCACCAGGGCCTCGATGCCGTTGTCGGATCCGGTGGCGGCGGTGTCGACGACCGTGCCGGGATAGGTATTGAGGAAGCCGGCCTTAAGGGCCTGATTCATCAACACCATGCTGGTGGAGCCATCAATCGTAATGGTGGTGCCCGCCGGCACGACGGCCTCCCGGGGAAACCGCTGCCCCAAGTTGCCTGCACCGATGCCACCGCCAAAACCACTGCCACCGGGCAAGGAGGCCCCGGCGGGAATGGCCGGCAGGCTGGGGCGCCAACCGATCCACTTGGAGAGCTGGGATTGCAGCAGCCAGAGGGCACCGAGGGCCAGCAGTACATAAACAATCGGCGGCGGGCCCTTGCGGGGTCCAGCGGAAGAGGGCTCAGGCATGGGTTAGGGCGCCTCAGGCAGCTTGGGAGCGAAGGGGGTCTCCAGGGCCTGCAGGCGCAGGGAAACCTGGTCATCAAGGGTGAGCTGCTCGAGGTCCGCTGCCAGTTTCTCCTGGGGATTATCGGAAAGTTCAGCCAGGGCTGTACTGGTGCGATGGCGACCTTCGACGGCATTTTTGGCCGCCTCAAAGGTGGAGCGGGCCGAGCCGATATCGAAATCGTTGTTCACCTTGGCGATCGATTCCAGGGCGGCATTGACTTCGGCAAGATCCTTGATATTTTGCATATCGGATTTGTATTGCTCCAGCTTGATCCGCTCCCGGTTGAGTTTGTCCTTGGACGACCCCACAAAAGCGGCCGCCTGCTGGACCTGTTGCTCAAGGGAGGGGAGCAGTTTTTCGATCTGAATGGCGCGAGCCATGGCCAGGCGGGCACCGTCGTCCTGGCCGGCCCTCTGGGCCAAGCGGGCCTGTTGCTCAAAGGCTTTGAGCTCGTCAATCTTCTGCTGATATTTGGACTGGGCCCGTTCGTAGGCCCCCACCTGCAGGGCCACCGCCTTGGCCAGCTGCTGCACCGACTCCTGCATGGAGAGCAGGGATTCCTCAGCCACGGCCACGGCCACCTTGCCGCCCGATTCCACGGGCATGCCCCAGAGCCAATTCCAGGTGCCCACGACCACCCGGCCGGCCCGATCCCCCATGAGCCAATAAACGAGTTTCTTCACTGAATCACCTAAGCCCAGCAAAGGTTAGACCGGCCCAGGAATTTCGTCACCTGCCAACAGCCATCGCAGCAAAGTTTGCAGGCGACAAGCCAGAATTGGCTTCCATTGATGAACCACAATGCTGTTTCCATTGTTGGCAAGACCATTGTTGGCGGGCCTGACGGCGCTCTGTCTGCTGTTGGGGAGTGCCCTGCCGGCCTGGGCCGAGTTCAGCCTGCCGCCCCTGCCCTACGCCGCCACGGCCCTGGAGCCAGCCATCGATGGCACCACGATGACAATCCACCACGACCGCCACCACGGCGCCTATGTGGCCAACCTCAATGGCCAGATCGCCGCCCACCCGGCCCTGGCGAACCTGAGCCTCGACGCCCTGCAGGGGCAAATCTCCAGCTTTCCGATGGCGGTACGCAACAACGGTGGCGGCCACTGGAACCACAGCCAGTTCTGGGCCGTGTTGGCCCCCGCGGGCCAAGGGGGAACGCCCTCCCCTGAACTCCTGACGGCGATCAACAAGAACTTCGGCTCCCTGGAGGCCATGCAAGCCCAGTTCAACCAGGCGGCGGCGGCACGGTTCGGATCGGGCTGGGCCTGGCTGATCCGCAAAGCCGACGGCAGCCTGGCCATCACCAGCACGGCCAACCAAGACAATCCCCTGATGGATCTGCCCGGTATCGAACAGGGGATCCCCTTAGTGGGGCTGGATGTGTGGGAGCACGCCTATTACCTAAACTATCAAAACCGACGGCCTGATTACATCAAGGCCTGGTGGTCACTGGTAAACTGGAAGGAGGTGAATGGGCGCTGGATTAAAGCGGGGGTTGGGGCTTGATTGGGGTAGGGACCAACTCCGCTCCCCCCTGCTCATCCCAGACGCAACACCACTGCCGACCATGCGGGAAGGCTGACCATGCACCCCTGATCTACCTCCAGCGCCAACGATTGGCTAGCCAGCACAGGCACGGCGCTACCCATGGCAAAGGGCCGCTCGACGCCGCAGTTGACGAGCAGTTCGAAGGTGCCGATCTGCCATTGCGCCGCCCCGGCCCCGTCATCCAGCCAGCGCAGCTTGGGGGGATGGAGAGCAGGGGACACCTGGCGGCGTAGCTGGATCAGATCGCGGTAGTACTGGCGCAGCTCCAGATCCCATTGATCGCGGGGGGGCATGGGCAGCCGGGATTCCTCCAGGCGGCCTAGGGGCCGCTGCTGGCTGAGCCCCACCTCGGTGCCGTAGTAGATGATTGGTGGACCGGGAAGCAGGAACTGCACCATGGCCGCCAGCTTCAGGCGCCTGATGTCGCCGCCCGCTGCGATCAGGAAGCGGTTCATGTCGTGGTTGTCGAGGAAGCTGGGCAGCACCAGCCGCCCGCCGCCATAGGCCAGATGGCGCTCCAGGTTGCGGGCGAAGGATGCCAGGGCCATCTCGCTGCGGGCAAAAGTGGCGCGAAATAGCTCACACAGCATGAAATCCAGGCAGCCATCGAGGCGCCCGCCATAGCTGCGCACCAGCTGGGGCGTATGGGTGACTTCTCCAAAGCAGACACTCTCGGGCGCCGCGATCCGGGTGGCTTGGCGGAACTGGGACCAGAAACCATGGCTGAGGCCATGGGCGTAATCGAGGCGAAAACCGGCGCAGCCCTGCCCTAACCAATGGACGGCGGCCGCGATCAGGTGCTCGCGCACCTCGGGTTGCTCCCCATCCAGCTCCGGCTGGTGGGGTTGATCGAAGAAACAATCGTAGTCATGGGGCCAGGTGCGAAAACGCAGCCAGGGGCGGGTGGGGGCATCGGGCGCCAGCAGGGCCTGCTGGAAGGCCGCATGGTGGTCGGACACATGGTTGGCGACAAAATCCAGCAGGATCCGCAGGCCCCGCTCCCGGCAGCTGCGCACCAAGGTCTCCCAGGCCTCCTGCCCCCCCAGCTCCGGCGCAATCACCCAAAAATCGCTGACCGCATAGCCGTGGTATTGGGGCGAGGCGAAGATTGGCGTCAGCCAGAGGGTGTCGACACCCAGCTCGGCGATGGCATCGAGTTGGTCGACCAGCCCCCAGAGGGTTCCCCCCAGACGGACATTGAGATCCTCCAGCGGCCCAAAGGAGCTGCCCGGCGTCGGCGCGAAACGATCCACAAACACTTGGTAGATGACGGCCTCGGCCAGCCAGGTCGGTGGCTCCAGCCGATCGACGACCACCGCCGCGACGTGGGGCGTACCATGGCGATCGCGATCGGGCCAGGGGCAAGGAAGGATCGCACCCGAAGCCTGGATCCCGATCGCCGCGTAGCGAAGCAGGGTGCCATCAGCCTGGATCGGTAGGTCGAGCTGCCAGTCCTGGCTGTAGCCCCAGCCGAGGGTGTCCCAAACCGGATCAAGCGCGGTGGCTTCGGCTGCCTGCGTGGTCCCCTGGGCCGCCAGGGCCTCGTCCCAGGCGGGAGCGGAGCCGTCGGCGCTCCAGAAGACCAGCAGCCGCTGGATCGCCGTATCGACCCCACAGCGGAACCGCAGGCGCACCAGCTCGCCGGGGAGAGGATCGAGGGGTTCGAGCAGGGCGAGATCGAAGAAGCCACTGCGCTCCTGGCGCGCCTCGGCGATGCGGCCCGCCACCCTGGAGAGGGGGCCGAACAGGAACTCCTCAGATGGGGATCCGGACTCCATGGTGGATAACGCCAATTCGGAGTCTGGGGCGGCTGTTGAGGTTGGGGTTGATGCAGGAGCTGGGGCCGAATCGGAGGAGCGGCTCATCCCAGGATCACCATGCCCGCCGGGGGTAGATCGAGCCGCACCCAGGCCCGGCCATCGTCGGCGATCTGCACCGCAACGGTCTCGTCGCTGGGGGGATGGCGGAGTTGCTCGTCGCTCCAATCGGCCCGATACAGCACCCGCAGCATCGATCCGGCCCTGTGGATGGCCGCATCGACCGTCACCTCGGCGCCGCGGGGCTCGAGGCCATGGGTGTTCAGCGCCATCAGCACCTCGTGGGCCGCCAGCACCCTGGACCAGGCAAACAGTTCGCCCGCAGCGGGCAGGGCGAAGGGGGCCTCGCCGTAGCGGGTCTGGCGGGGAAAACAGACACCCATGCGCAGGGTGCGGCCCACGTAGTTATCGCCCTGGCGCAGGCGGGCGATGGCGGCGATTCGCAGGTAAGTGGGGTGGTTGGGGTTGAAAAAGTGGCAGCCCGTGGTCACCTCGGCGCCGAAGGGCCCGCCAAAGAGGCATTCGCGCACATAGCGATCCTCGCCGAAGCGGCTCGTCTCAATGCTGTAATCATGGTTGTCTTCGTTGCCCGTGAGGCCCTGCTCGGTGCCGTAGTAGATGCAGGGAATCCCCGGCACGGTGAGCTGCACGGCGACGGCATGGGCCGACTGCCAATGGCGATGGGGGGTGGTGTTCTGGGCGGCAAAGCGGGCCTTGCGGGGGCGGCAGGACATGTCGTGGTCATCGAGCACGGTGACATGCATGCCCCCGGTCTGGATGTAACGACTCACCTGGTTGTCGGTGCGGAAGCGGCCGAAATAATCCATGGGAGATTCGCTGCCCCGCACGGCACCGGCCATTTGGTCGGGGGACTGGTTGATGTCCAGCACGGCGCCGAGGGCCCGATCAAAAATGCTGCCAAACAGTGACAGATAGTTGATGGCGATCATGTTGTCGGTGATCTCGCCCACCAGCAAAAAGTTGGCCTTGCCAATTGACTGGGCGTAGCGGTAGATGGCGAAGCAAAATTGCTGGCAGAGGCTCTTGGGCAGGTGCTTGGCCGCATCGATGCGGAAGCCATCGCAGTCGCTGAGGGCAATCAGGGACTGGTAACAGCGGATCACCGCCTGCATCGTCTCGGGGTCGTAGCCGTTGAGCTTCTTAAGATCGAAGAAATCGCCACGGCGGTACTCGGCATTGGGGTCCAGGGGGTCGGGACTGGACCAATCACAGATGGCACCGCAGCGGTTGTAGGCCTCCAGCCGCTGGAATTCCGTCGGCCAGCAGCCATCCTCCCGGGAGGTAATTTTGGGGATGCATTGGCCGTCGCCCGATCGCCAACCCCCGACGCTGTAGGGGGGTTGGTAGCGGTAGGGGAGTGAATCCTCGACGATGCCGGTGAGATCGGGGCCATAGAACCAATTGTTGGCGGTGTGGTCGATCACCACATCCAGCACCACGACCATGCCCCGGTCGTGGGCGTCATCAATGAGGTCGCGCAGGTCCTGGAGGGTGCCGAAGCGGGGATCGATCTGCAGGAAGTCCTGAATGGCGTAGCCGTGGTAGGTCTGCAGATCGGCCCGTTGTTTCAGCACCGGATTGAGCCAGAGCCCCGTAATGCCCAGTCCCTGCAAGTAATCGAGCTTGCTGCGGATGCCCGGCAAGGTGCCGCCGTTGAAGCGCAGGCCCGCCTCCATCCAGGCCCGTTTGTCAACGGCAGCAAAGGCCTCGGGCTGGTTGGAGTCGTACAGCGGCCGCTCCGCCTCGCGGCCATCGCTGAAGCGATCCGGCAGGATTTGGTAGAAAATATGGTCCTTCCAGTGCACCGGGCTAGCCATGACCCGGCCCCGGGGCTCCAGATCCAGCTCTTTGGCACTGGCCGGGGGCTCGTTGTTGACAGGGGTCCGGGTCGTCGTCATGGTCAGTTAACGGCTGGGCCCAGTGTGGGTGCAAATGGGCGTTACTGGGGACCCTGGGTGGCGGGCAGGTGGCCGGTCTTGACCCAGATCGTGCAGCCCTCGTCGCTCCAGGGGCGGTGCTGGCTGCCGGGGGGATTGCGCAACCAGCTGCCGGCGCCGTAGGAGCCCTGGTCATCCTGAAACACCCCCTCCAGCACCAGGATCTCCTCACCGCCGGCATGGCCGTGAGCCGGAAACGCCGTGCCGGGCGCCCAGCGCACCAGGGCCACGTGCTCGGAGCCAAAGCCATGCAGCGGCATCACCTCCAGCCCCGGCACCAGGCCCGGATGCCAGGCAGCGGCCTGGGTATCGATCACCAGGGGCGCGTGGTCGGCCGGATGCATCTGCTGCAGCTTGACCAGCAGCGTGCAGCCGCCAACGCTGAAGGGGGCGTGGCTGGTGCCGGCGGGGTTGCGGAGATAGGAACCGGCCGGATAGTTGCCGTGCTCATCGGCGAAGACCCCCTCCAGCACCAGGATCTCCTCACCACCGCTGTGCCGATGCCGCTCGAAATGGCTACCGGGGGCATAGCGCACGATCGATGTGGCGCGGCCCACCTCATCACCTTGGCGATCGAGCAGGCGGCGCTCCACCCCGGCCAGGGGCGATGGCGTCCAGGGGAGATCCGTGGTGGCAAGCACCACCCGCGCCCTGAGGTCGGCATGGAGATTCATGGGGGGAAAGAGCCAGGGATGGGAAACCAGCTTGCCCTGGGATGGCTGGAATGGGAGACAGGGCCCAGTGGCTGATCAGCAGGGTTGGTGGAGGCTTGGGTCAAGGTCCAACGCGATCTCTGGCGGCTTAAGCCCTGCCGTTGGCGACGTTTCGATGCATTGTCTGCATCGATATCAACTCTTAATGGCGGTCTAGCCCCTTCACCATTCCTGGTCTCTGCTTCTGGGTGCATGATGGGCGAAATCGAAGGCCGTCGCCTTGCTGGGATCGGCCGTAATGACGACCTTGAAACGCTTCGACTTCCCCCTCCAGGCCCGGCCGAGGCGATGACCGCCGCGCCCTCCCGGACCCGTCCTAAGCTCAAACCAGGGGCCGTGGTGCGTTGCCGCACGCGCCGCTACCTGGTGGAGGACGTGCAAGCCCCCCTGGATCCAGGAGCCGACACGGTGGTGTCGCTGGCCTGCATGGAGGACGACGCCATCGGAGCGCGACTGACGGTGTTCCGGGAGCGGGAGATCGATTTCGAGGTGCTGGGGGAGAGCAGCTGGGAGGCGGTGGCGCAACGGGGCTTCGACCAACCCAAGCAGTTCGCCGCTTATCTCAACACCCTGCGCTGGAACTGCGTCACGGCCACCGACGCCGAGCTGTTCCAGGCCCCCTACCGGGCCGGCATCGATGTCAAGGCCTACCAGCTCGAACCCCTGCGCAAGGCCCTGCAGATGCCGCGGGTGGGCCTGCTCATCGCCGACGACGTCGGCCTGGGCAAGACGATCGAAGCCGGGCTGATCCTACGGGAGATGCTGCTGCGCCAACGGATCAAGCGGGTGGTGATCAGCTGCCCGCCGTCGGTGCTGCGCCAGTGGCAAGAGGAGATGGCCAGCCGCTTTGGCCTCGCCTTCACCGTGATGGACCGGGCCTACGTGGCCAAGGTGCGCCAGGAGCGGGGCTACGGCACCAACCCCTGGAGCACCGGCAGCCGCTTCCTGATTTCCCATGCCCTGCTGCGCAATTCGGACTACTCGGCCCCGTTGCGGGTGTGGCTGGAGCAGGGCAAGGGCGGGGAAGACCAGGCCCCAGCCCAGAGCCTCCTGATCCTTGATGAAGCCCACAACGCTGCCCCGGCCAGTAACAGCCTGCGGTATGCCATCGATTCCGGGTTGACCCGCAGCCTGCGGGACCTGGCGCCCCTGTTCGAGCACCGCATTTTTCTTTCGGCCACACCCCACAACGGCCACAGCAACAGCTTCACCGCCCTGCTGGAACTACTCGATCCGGCCCGCTTTGTGCGGGGCGTGCCCTTTGAGCCTCGGGATCTGGAGACGGTGCTGGTGCGTCGCCTCAAGGACGATCTGCGCCGCATCGGCGAGGAGTTCCCCGAGCGGATCGTTGCACCGCTTTCCGTTCCCAAGGGCAGCCTGCCGGCGGAGACTCCGGAACTGGAGCTCTCAAGGCTGCTGCAGAAATACCGCAAGCAGCGGGAGCAACGGCTGCTCTTGGGGGGTGCCACCAAACGGCAACTCAATGCCGACCGGCTGGTGATCACCAATCTGCAGAAGCGGCTGCTCAGCTCGATCGAGGCCTTCGCTCGCACCCTCAAGGTGCACCGCAGGAGCCTGGATCAAAAACAAGACCAGCGTCGGGAGGCCTTGGCCGCCTCGGGTGGGGTTCCCACGGGCGCCCAGTTGGATCTGCTGCTCGGCGGCGTGAACAACGACAGCGACCTGGCCGAACTCACGGAAGACGAGCTGCTGAACCTGGAGGAGGCCCAGACCCGGGCGGCCCTACGCCAAACCGTTGCGGCGGATCAGGGCGATCGGGCCCTATTGGAGCGGATGGGCGAGATCGCGACAGCCAACCGCAGCAGGCCTGATCCGCGGATCCAGCTGCTGGAGAGGTTTCTGCGCACCCATCTTTGCCCCAACCTCGGCGAGGCCGGCGCGGCGTGGCAACCCACCCGACTGCTGATCTTCACCGACTACGTCGACACCAAGCGCTACCTGGAAACGCAACTGAGGCGTCTGCTTGGTGACGCCGATGCCGACTGCCGCATCGCTTCTTTCAGCGGCGGCATGGGCGAAGACAACCGCGAGCGACTGAAGGCCCAGTTCAACGCCGATCCCGACCAGGAGCCCCTGCGGATCCTGATTGCCACCGATGCCGCCCGGGAGGGGGTGAACCTGCAAAACCACTGCAAACACCTGATCCATTTCGACATCCCCTGGAATCCCAGCAAGCTGGAGCAGCGCAACGGCCGCATCGACCGCAAGCTGCAACGGGCACCTCAGGTCTGGTGCCACTACTTCGTGCTGGAAGACCGGCCGGAAGACCGGGTGATGGATGTGCTGGTGAAGAAGACGGAGGTGATCCGCCAGGCACTGGGCTCGCTTTCTCCGCTGGTGCAGCGCCAGGTGGATGAGGTGCTGGAAGGCGGCATCGACACCGACAACACCGAAACGGTGCAACAGCAGTTGCTGGCGATGGATTCCGCCCACAGCGATCGCGGCGCCATGCTCAACCGCGCCCGTGAGGAGCTGGAGGCCAGCCGGCGGGTGGAGAAGCTGCAGCAACAGCAGGATGGGCTGCGCCAGCTGCTGGCCAAATCCCAGGCCTGGCTTGGCTTTGACGATGCCCCATTTCGTGATGCCCTCAACGGCTCACTTGATCTATTGGGCGTGAGCGGCCTGGTGCAGGGCAACGACGACAAGGGACAACCCTGCTGGCGCCTGGATCACCCTGAAGCCCTGGCGGCCGGCAGCAAGGACCGCAGCTGGGAGCACACCCTCGACAGCCTGCGCGGCGTGTGGGACCGCCGCACACCGCTGTGGCGATGGCGCCAGGAGAACCCGGTGCGGCCGGTGATCTTCTCCGATCCGGGCCGGCTCAACGCCGAGGCCGTGCACCTGCATCTGGAGCACCGTCTGGTGCAGCGGTTGCTGAGTCGCTTTTTGAGCCAAGGCTTTTTGCACCATGAACTGAGCCGAGCCTGTGTGCTCGCCAGTCGTGATCCCCAACCCCGGGTGCTTGTGCTGGGCCGGCTGTCGCTGTTCGGCCAGGGGGCCACACGCCTGCACGATGAACTGATCAGCGTGATCGCCGACTGGCATCCCGGCGCCGATCGGGCCGCTGCGCTGAGGCCCCTTGGCGGTGCTCAGCGGGACCAGGCCTGGACCACGATCACCCAGGCGATGGAGGCTGGTCAATCAGTGGCGATCACGGCTGCCATCCGCAGCCAGTTACAGGCGGAAGCCCCAGCTGATGTGGCCGCTTTGCAGCCCGCCTTGGCTGCGGCAGCCGCACAAGCCCAGGCCGCCGCCGCTGAACTGCTCAAGCAGCGGGGCGCCACGGAGGCCAGCGCCCTTAAAGAGGTGCTGCGGGCCCAGCGCAGCCGCATCCATGCCACCGTGAAACAACGCAACCGGGATCTGGCCAAGCTCGATCGCCAGGCCGCCGCCGCCGAGCCCACCGCCCTGATCCCGGGCCTGGAGGAGCAGCTGAATGTGCCGGCCCTGGATCTGCAGAAGCTCTCCAGCCAAGAGCGCAAGCAACTGGCGGCGGACCAAAAGCATTGGCAGCGGCGGCTGGAAACGATCGAAACGGAGCTGGCCACCGAACCCAAACGGATTCAGGAGAGCTATCGGGTGATCACACACCGGCTGGAGCCGGCGGGGCTTGTGTACCTCTGGCCCTTTAGCGGATAGCCATGCCCCGCCCTACCGCCACCGTTAACCCCGAACTGAGGGCCCACCAGGAGTGGCTGGGCTATCTGCAGCCCGTGGGTCTGGTGGTGGCGCCGGCGGCGATGGTGGATGCGGGCTGGGTGGTGACCCGCAGCGGCAGCGAGTTGATCGAGCGGCAGGAGCGCTACCGGGAATCGCTGGAAGCCCTTGGCTCCGATTCAGATACCGATTCGGTGGCCGATCCAGACGAGCGCAGGCTGGGTTTCGGCCGCATCGAGACCCTGCTGGTGGAGAACCTGGGCTGGAGTGTTGATCAGGTTCGGCGCGATCCGAGCCAGATTGAGCTTTACACCAGGGACCTGCCTGAACTGGGCGAAACCCTCGCCCCCAGCGCCGTTGTGCCAGCCGCCTCCGGTGAGGGCGTCCAGCTCCTGGTGCTGGAGTTGGCGGCCGGAACGCCCTTGGATCAGAAGTTCGCTGCTGGTGAGCATCTGTGGAGGGCCACCCCCCAAGAACGCTTCGAGCGGCTGCTGCGCGAAACCGGTGTGGAGGCGGGGCTGCTGTTCAACGGCAGCCAGCTGCGGCTGGTGGTGGCCCCCAAGGGCGAAAGCTCCGGCCATCTCACCTTCGCCCTCAAGGAACTCGCTGAGGTGGGCGGCCGCTTGATGTTTGCGGGGCTGGAGCTGCTGCTGGGCCAGAGCCCGGTGTTCCTCGATCCCGATGGCACCCGGCTGGCCGACGTGCTGAAGAAAAGCCGCAGCTTCCAGGCGGTGGTGGGCAATGCCCTGGCCGACCAGGTGCTCGCCGCCCTGTGGGAGCTGCTGCGCGGCTTCCAACGGGCCGATGAGCTGAGCCAACGGCAAGACATCGAGCTGCTCGCCGACCTGCCGGAGCGGGACCCGCAGCAGCTCTATGGCGGCCTGATCACGGCGTTGATGCGGCTGGTGTTTTTGCTTTACGCCGAAGACGAGGCCTTGATGCCCGCCGATGCGGTGTATGAGCAGAACTACAAGGTGAGTGGCCTCTACGAGCGGCTGCAGCAGGACGCCGCCGACTACCCCGACACCATGGAGCAGCGCTACGGCGCCTGGGCGGGGCTGATGAGCCTCTGCCGGCTGGTGGTTGCGGGCGGCGGCGCCACCACGGGCTACCTGCCGGCGCGCAAGGGCCAGCTGTTTGATCCCGGGGCCTACCCGTGGCTGGAAACCCCCTGGATCAGCGATGGAGTGGTGCTCGCCGTGCTCAGCAACTTGCTGGTGGTGAAGGGGGAGCGGATCAGCTACCGGGCCCTCGATGTCGAGCAGATCGGCTCGGTGTACGAGGGGATCATGGGCTATGCGGTGCGGCGCATCCCCGGCCGCTGCATCGGCCTCAAGAGCAAACCCCAGGGGGCCAAGAAGCAACTGACCACGGCGGTGGATCTCGATGCCTTGCTGGAGCTGCCTGGTGGCAAACGCAAGGCCTGGCTGGAGGAGGCAGCGGGCACCACCCTGCCGCCCAAGGCGGCCACCGCCCTGAAGGACGCCGCCAGCGAAGCCGAACTGCTCGAAGCCCTCGCCCCCCGCATCGACCAAGCCCTCTTCGATGGGCCCCAGACGGCCGGCAGCCTGGTGTTCCAACCCACCGAAGAACGGCGCCGCAGCGGCAGCCATTACACGCCCCGCGCCCTGACGCGGCCGATCGTGGCGGAGGCATTGCGGCCCTGGTTGGAGCGTTGCCACCACCAGCCCAATGCAGAGCAGATCCTGGACCTCAAAATCTGCGATCCGGCCATGGGTTCGGGGGCCTTCCTGGTGGAAAGCTGCCGCTACCTGGCCGAACTGCTGGAGCTGGCCTGGAACCGGGAGGGATTGCCGGAGGCCCTCAAACCCGGCGGCCAGGTCCACGGCGAAGAGCTGCTGCTCTATGCCCGCCGCCTGATCGCCCAGAGCTGCCTCTACGGCGTCGACAAGAACCCGTTTGCGGTGAACCTGGCCCGCCTCAGCCTCTGGCTGGTGAGCCTCAGCAAGGACGCGCCATTCACTTTTGTGGATCACGCCCTCAAGTGCGGTGATTCGCTGGTGGGCGTAAGCAAACGGGAAATCAGCCAGGCGATCGAAGGTGCCTTCGAGCAGAAAGAGCTGGAAGAACCCACGATTCGACAGGCCAGGGTGCGGGTCAGTGGCGATTTCGCAGCCTTCCACAGTGACAGCCGCACGGATGCGGATGACCAACGCAAGCGCGAAGCGCTCCAAGAAATGGACGATGCCACTGCCTATCAACGCTGCGTGGGAGACCTGCTTGTGGCAGCCCATCTTCAGGGCAAGAACCCAAAAGATCGGCAAGAGCTGCGCAGGATTTATATGGAACCAACGCTGAAGACGACCGAAGCCGCCGAGTTGAGACAGCTCTTACCAGGGCCATTGCAGCAGCTGCGCGAGGGCGAAAAAGGGATCAAACCTCTGCATTGGGATCTGGTGTTCCCGGATGTGTTCGACCGAAATGATCCAGGCTTTGATGTGTTTGTGGGCAACCCACCCTTCGCTGGCAAGAACACCATCGCCGAAGGCAGCCCCGACGGCATCCTCGACTGGTTCAAGCAGCTGCATCCCGAAAGCCACGGCAACGCCGATCTAGTGGCCCACTTCTTCCGCCGCTGTTTTTCGCTGTTGCGGCCCGGGGGCACCCTGGGCCTGATCGCCACCAACACCATCGCCCAGGGCGACACCCGCAGCACCGGCCTGCGCTGGATTTGTCTCAATGGCGGCACGATTTATGCGGCACGCAAGCGCTACAAATGGCCCGGTGTGGCGGCCGTAGTGGTGAGCGTGGTGCACCTGTTCAAGGGGGCCTACGCCGGCGTGAAGCTGCTGGAGAAGCGACCGGTGGCGCAAATCACAGCGTTTCTGTTTGTCAATGGCGGCCACGACGATCCGAAGCAACTGGCGGCCAATGCCGGCAAGAGCTTCCAGGGCTCGATCGTGCTGGGCATGGGCTTCACCTTTGATGATTCCGGCACGGCGGATAACGACACACCAGGCAACCCCTCGCCGATTGCCACGATGGAGCGGCTGATTGCTGATAACCCAAAGAATGCTGAGGTGATTTTTCCGTATATCGGCGGGGAGGAGGTGAACAGCAGCCCCACCCATGCACACCATCGCTATGTGATCAACTTCGGGGAGCGGAGTGAGGAAGACTGTCGGCGGGAGTGGCCCGAACTAATGGCGATTGTTGAGCAGAAGGTGAAGCCTGGGCGGCTTGCTCAAAACCGTGAGATCCGTGCTCGGTATTGGTGGCGATTTGGTGAGACATGCCCTGCGCTGTATGAGGCGATTGCTGGGTGTGAGCGGGTGTTGGTGAATCTCTTTACCTGCAGTTTACATTCATTTGCTTTTATTGAATCAAGCAGAATATTTGCAAATAGTCTTAACGTGTTTGCGCTCCCTTCTGCCAGTGGATTACCCTTGCTTCAGTCTAGAGTTCATGAAGTATGGGTAAAAGTCATGTCGTCATCAATGAAGGACGACATCAGATATGGACCAACTGATTGCTTCGAAACCTTCCCCTTCCCCACTGCCCTCCTCGATTCCGCCGCCACCGACCCCACCCACGAATCCACCCGCGAGAGCCTCGAAACCATTGGCGAGCGTTACCACCAGTTCCGCGCCGAGCTGATGGTGAACAACAACGAAGGCCTCACCAGCACCTACAACCGCTTCCACGATCCATCCGAAACCAGCAGCGGCCTGCTGGAGCTGCGCCGCCTCCACGGCGAGATGGATCAGGCGGTGCTGGATGCCTACGGCTGGAGTGATGGGGCCCCACCCGGCCCCTTGAACAGCCCCTGCGGCTTCGGCCTCGATTACCTCGATCTCGAAGACGACGCCCAACTTCCCGACGATCTCCAGGAGCGCATCGACAGCGGCGAGCTGTTCTTCTGGGAGGCAGATGTTGCCGGCGCCTTCGAGGCCCAGGTCCGCGCCTACGGCGCCGTCAAGGGCAAAAAGAAACTCCCCTGGCGCTACCGCTGGCCTGATGACGTTCGGGACGATGTGCTGGCCCGCTTGCTCGCCCTCAATGCCGAGCGTTATGGGGAGGAGGTGGCGTTGGGGCTGCACAGCAAGGGTGGGAAGCAGGCTGCCAAGGCCAGCAAGCCGGGCGGCGTTTCAGGGGGCAAGCGCCGGGGGCAGCCGGCCAAGGCCAATCAGGTGGGCGAGACTGGCGACGACCACAGCGAGCAGATGGGGTTGGGGTTGTGAAGGGCTCGCTTCAGGCACCTGCCAACACTCAGCCAATCCAGCACGGAACAGTGCAAGAACAAGCCCGCAGGATCAATCCACGGAGGCACGGCGTCTCGGTTTTGTATCACCACAGACGGTGTTATGCGGACCCGCCTAAGACGCCTGGCCCGTGCAAAGCCATTCCGAAAACGCTCACCACCACAGGCATCTGGACATATTGCTAGCCACCCTTCCCGGTTTTATGCTGCCCAAAAGCCCCGGCGGGGTTTTTATGCGGACCCGCCCATTCAGCGTTGGATAGATTCTGGAGACAACATCAGACATCAGAAGGCTCCAAGGCTGACCGCATCCTCGAAACTTGCTAGAGTCGGGAAAAGAGGTTCCTACCATGATCTACAAGCTGGACGAAGATGCAAAAAAGAGAATCGAAGACCTTGCAGATCTTCAAGAACATGTTTCAGCCATTCATGCATCAGTTCAGGCAGGCGAAGATGGGCAAGAAGAGATTCAAATCTCAATTAGCCTTCTGCCTTCATTCTCCACTTCAGCTCCAAGTGCAGAAACTGGACAAATCCTTAACAATATTGCCTCTGCGGTTCGAAAAAGAGCAACTGAGCTGCCGGTTTCAGCGGTAATCTCCTTTTCAAAGGAGGGAGAAGAAGAGTGAGCCTCGCATCTGATCTTCTGGATCAAGCAAGCACACTCGCTGGCCTTGATCCAATGAAGCCTAAGCAGGCATCGCTGAGACGCGCTATTTCAGCTGCTTACTATTCAGTGTTTCACTTGCTTATTGATGATGGGGCACGGCGCCTTACGGCAAATACTGATTTGCAACCTTATGTTGCGCGATCTTTTCAGCACACCTCGGTTAAAGATGCGGCCAATAGAGTTATCGAACAGTCAAAGGGCACGCCACCTTGGCCTGCTCCGTTGTTCACGGCAACTATTGAGCCTGAATTGATCCGCGTCTGCACCACTTTTGTGGATCTCCAATCCCTTCGTCACTCTGCAGATTACAACACAGCTGTGTCGTTTAAACGAGCCGAAGTCGTTGCGGCAATCAGCCGTGCCCAAGCTGCACACCAAGATTGGACTTTACTAAGGTCTTCCGACAACGCCACAGTCTTTCTCCTTCATTCTGCAAAGCTATTGCCAGCAAGATAACCAGTCTTGTTTCGATCTTGCACAGACTGAACTATCCAACATGGCCATTCACCTGAGCCGCCACCGGCAAGTTTCTGTCTACCTCCTAACCTTTCTGCGGCCAGGTGATGGCCAGCGTTGGATGCCAGTTTAACCTCGCCAACAAACGCCGCTAAGGCGGCAAGGAAGAGAGGAATTTCGATTTGCTGATGAACCGCGATGCTGGCATGGGCGGGGAAATCGACATGGCTGTAGGAGGTGAAGAACTTGATTCAGACCATGCACTCCTCAGACTGGCATCCGTGGAACTGAGTTTTCGTGGTGCCTGGACGACGCCTCGCAAAGTCTTCCGTTCAGCCGCCAAAGGGATTGATCAGGCTGATCGTGGTGTCATCGAAGTGGCGCAGGTTGCGGGTCGCCAGCTGAGCCTCGCGGGCGAGGGCGATGCCAGCGATCAGGGTGTCGCGTAGATCGATGCTGCGGCCCTTGGCCCGGCGGGCGGCCGCCAGGAGAGCGGCCCGCTGGGAGGCAAGGGCATCGAGCGGGGCAACCCGTTCCGCGATCAGCTGATCGAGCAGAGTCTGCAAACCCTCCTGCAGGAGGCGCCTGCGGCCTGGATCGGGATGGATCGCAGCCCCGTAGCGCAGCTCAAACACCACCACACTGGGCAACCAGATCTCAGCGGCGCTCTGCTGATCAAGCCACTGCACCACGGCGGGGTCCGGCTGCTTCTGCATCAAGGCCGTAACCACGTTGGTATCCAGCAGGATCACGGCTCCAGGAGCGCGGCCTGGGGCGGCTCACCTCGCCATTCGGGGATTGGCAGCTCCAAGGCGGCATCGGCAAAGAGTGCCGCGATGGCGGAGCCAAGCCCTGCAGAGACCGTCATCCCGGATTCTTCCTGGACAACCTTGCCGAGGATCTGGCGCACCTCCTCCTCCATG
>Ga0114972_10001206_pt1 | contig 19432 bp, 18 predicted proteins | sample M_140807_EF_Meta_FD_87354 | JGI IMG/M metagenome (GOLD analysis project Ga0114972, IMG submission 87354) | Freshwater microbial communities from Lake Montjoie, Canada to study carbon cycling - M_140807_EF_MetaG | ecosystem: Environmental > Aquatic > Freshwater > Lake | place: Lake Montjoie... | reverse complement strand
TGGCCGGATTGCTGAGCGTTCCGATCTTCAAAACCTACACGCACCTGCCACCGTTCATGGGGATGATGTTCAGTTTGGGTTTGCTGTGGTTCGTCTCGGAATTGGTTTCGCATACGATGGACGAGAAGACCAAAAGCAGCACAGGGGTTTTGGCGGCCCTGCGGCGGATCGACATGTCGAGCGTGCTGTTCTTTTTAGGGATTTTGCTAGCCGTTGGTGCACTTGGATCGATGAACGTGCTGACGAGTCTTGCCGAGTACTTACAAGCCACCCTCAAGAATCAGTCCCTTATTGCGGTGATCATCGGATTGGTTTCAGCGGTTGTTGACAACGTTCCATTGGTGGCGGCTGGGATCGAGATGTACTCGGCGAGCAATCCGCTAAACGATCCGTTTTGGATGTTGCTTGCTTATTGCGGCGGGACCGGAGGGAGTTGTTTGATCATCGGCTCGGCGGCGGGAGTGGCGGCCATGGGGCTCGAAAAAATCGACTTCTTTTGGTACATGAAAAAAATCTCGCCGCTGGCATTCGCCGGCTATTTCGCCGGTATTGCAGTTTATTTCCTGCAACATTGGATCTTTTAAGTTGGGTTTTATTCGAATTTGCAGTCTACTCTCGTCTGTCTGACTCGCACTTGTAAGGATGTTTATGTCGACGTATCCCGATCGCACCTCAACTCTCCCGGACGATCAACGGATTGTGATTACCTCCGTGGGGCTTGCTAGCCCCAACGGCCAGAACCTCGAAGCCTACCGCGAGGCGCTTTTGGCCGGTCGCAGTGGGGTGCGCAACTACAACATCCGTTATGTGGGGGATACCCATGCCGGGGTGTGCGAGTTTGAGGGGACCAAGTATCAGAACCGGCGGGATGCAAGGCGAGGGACGCGGGCCGGCACCGTGGGGATTTGGGCGGCCAGCGAAGCGATCGCCCGAAGTGGGCTCGATTGGGCGAAAATCGACAAGTCTCGCGTGGGGATCTACGTCGGGATCACCGAGCACGGGAACGTGGAGACCGAAAACGAAATCTATTCGATTTCGCAGTTCAACTACGACACCTCGGTTTGGTCCCACCACCACAACCCACGCACGGTGGCCAACAACCCCGCAGGCGAAATCACGTTGAATTTGGGAGTGACCGGTCCGCACTACACCATCGGTGCGGCTTGTGCTGCCGGCAATGCGGGGATCATCCAAGGGGTGCAGATGCTGCGGCTCGGGGAGTGCGATTTGGCTATCGCAGGCGGGGTCTCCGAGAGCATTCACACCTTTGGCATCTTTGCATCCTTTAAGTCCCAGGGGGCGCTTGCCAGCCACAGCGATCCGACCAAGGCTTCGCGGCCTTTTGACACCGATCGCACCGGGATCGTCGTGGCCGAGGGAGGGTGCTTGTACATCTTGGAGCGGCTTTCGGATGCCAAGAAGCGGTCGGCAAAGATCATCGCGGAGATCGTCTCGTACGCGATCAACTCCGATGCGACCGACTTTGTTTTGCCCAATCCCGAGCGTCAGGCTCAGTGCGTTCGTTTGGCCTTGAGCCGCGGTGGCCTGGTTCCCGAGCAGATTCAGATCGTCAGCACCCATGCCACCGGTACGACCAGCGGCGACAATCAGGAGTGCGAAGCGTTGCGGCAGGTGTTTTCGGGGGTATCGAGCGTCCGGTTCAACAACACCAAAAGTTTCATCGGGCACACCATGGGTGCCGCCGGAGCTTTGGAATTAGCAGGGAATTTACCTAGTTTTGACGACGGGGTTTGCCATGCTACGATAAATGTGGACAATTTGGACCCATCGTGTGCGTTGGAGGGTCTGGTGATCAACCAGCCCCAAGAACTCGGTCGCGTCGACTACATCCTTAACAATTCCTTCGGGATGTTGGGGATCAATTCCGTGCTGATCGTCAGGCGGTTTTGATCAGACCATTGGACGGTGAACCATTGGACTGGGGCGAGTGATCACCGAAGTCCAGCCACGATTTGAGTTTGATCATCAACAGCCGCAGCGGGGCAAGCCCAAGGCGGATTCGATTTTTCCTTGGGAGTGACGTGATCCATGACAGCCGCAGAAATCCGGAACGAGATCCTCGACATTTTGAGCGACATTGCTCCAGACGAGGATCTTTCCGGTCTGGATGATAGCAAGTCTTTTCGCGAGCAGCTCGAGCTCGACAGCATGGACTTTTTGGACATCGTGATGGAGCTCCGCAAACGCCACCGCGTCCAGATTGCCGAGGACGAATACGGCAACCTCGCTAGCATGTCCTCGACGGTCACCTACCTCGAACCCAAGATGCGCGACATCGTCCCAGCGTAAGCTTGGCGTTTCGATCGTTGTAGCGCCATCAGCAAATCATGGCGAATGGAGTGCCCATGTCCGCAGTCGAGTTCCCGGTTTTTTCACCCCCTAAGGGCGTACTCGATGAACTCATACCAGAATGGGCCTGCCGAATTGAAGATCTTCAAACGGCAATCCCCGAACTGGCCAAAGACCCTAAGCGCCTGGCGGACTTAGACTCTGTGATTGGAGAAATCCCGACTCTTCATCGGAGCGTGAGGGGTGACGCTCGAGAATTGAACGGTTTGGAACCCAACTCGGTTCATCTAGTTTTGACCTCGCCTCCCTACTGGACACTTAAAGAGTATCGCGACTCGGACGGTCAAATGGGACACTTTGAGGACTACGAGTACTTTCTTTCCGAGCTTGATCGAGTTTGGAAACGGTGCTTTGACGTCCTCGTCCCTGGAGGTAGGTTGATCTGTGTTGTTGGTGATGTTTGCCTATCGCGGAAAAAGAATCAGGGCCGTCACACGGTCGTCCCCCTCCACGCCTCCATACAAGAACACTGCCGAAATATCGGGTTTGACAATCTTTCACCGATCATCTGGAGCAAAATTGCCAATGTGGTTCACGAGGTTGAAAACGGTGGAGGTGGATTCCTAGGTAAGCCCTATGAACCAAATGCTGTAATAAAAAACGATATCGAATTCATTCTTATGGAACGAAAGCCTGGCGGTTATCGCAGTCCAAGTCCAGCGGCGCGATTGCTAAGCATTATCGCTGAGGAGTCCCACCGAGCTTGGTTTCAACAGATTTGGACCGGTGTGACAGGTGCATCTACGAGAGTCCACCCCGCACCTTACCCAGTCGAACTAGCGCAGCGACTGATTCGCATGTTCAGTTTTGCCGGGGATGTAGTCCTCGATCCATTTTCAGGAACTGGAACAACAACCATTGCGGCGATTGCTACAGGTAGACATAGCATTGGATATGAGATCGATTCGCATTACATCGGGATTGCTCGCCGTCGAATCGCTGAAAATACCGAGGCGCTCTTGTCTCAGGCGAAATTGGAAGTCTTTGATCTATGATGGATCAAGTCCGTTTGGAAAGAGGGATCGCTAAGGCGGTTAAGACTTTTTGGTCTACAAGATCGCTTCAAGCGAAAAAACAGACGCAGGATGGGAGATCGGACCAAGGGTCAAGAGGTTCTGTCACCGGTGGTAAGCAGATGGATGGCTTTGTTACCTTGATACGTGATACCATTCATGAAGCGGGCTTACCAAAAGAATGTGTGCATTGCTCTTCGACACTTGAACTGCCAGGCTTTTTTCGACCAGAAAAGAAATGGGATCTGATCGTTATCGATAAGGGAGTTCTCGTCGCAGCTATCGAATTCAAGTCTCAAGTCGGGCCATCGTTTGGTAACAATTTCAACAATCGTACCGAAGAAGCCATCGGAACTGCCCAAGACATTTGGACAGCCTACCGAGAAGGTGCATTTCGAGCGTCGGAGCGTCCCTGGCTCGGATTTGTGATGCTTCTGGAGGATTGCCAAGCGTCTACGAAACCCGTCCAAGTCAAACAACCGCATTTCAAGGTGTTTCCCGAGTTCCAGAACGCTTCTTATGCAGTAAGGTACCAATTGCTACTGACTAAACTGATGAGGGAAAGGCTCTACGATGCTTCCGCATTTCTTATGTCGTCGAAGACCGAAGGTGCAAAAGGCCGGTATACAACGCCCGATCCCTCCCTTTCGTTTCAGCAACTTGCAACCGCCCTATCGGCAAGAATTCTCGCTCACATCTCGATGAATTCGTCCGTCCCGAGAGTATCTTAGAGCAAGCCGCATAGGGGCTTCGTGGACTCCTTCCTTGTTTTATATCCACGAATAGGCCCTTTCCAGCTTATCCTGAGATAAAATAGCGTGGCGATCGATGCCATCGCTCCCCTTCAAGGTATCCTTCCTATGACTCAACGCAGAACCTTCCTGGCCGATATGGGACTGGGCTTCACGGGACTTGCACTGGCGGCCATGTTCCATCGAGATGGCCAAGGTGCCTCCGAGGAGGTTTGGCAGCCACCGAATGGCAAGCCACACTTTCCACCTAAAGTTAAAAGCGTCATCTGGCTCTTTATGAACGGTGGCGTCAGCCACATGGAAAGCTTCGATCCCAAACCGATGCTGACCAAATACGCCGGTAAGACGATCGCTGAAACTCCCTTTTCCGATACCCAAGACCCGAAGAAACTTGCCATCGAACGACTGGTGGTCCCCGACGGCAACGGCAACCAGCGCAATACCCTGTATCCGCTTCAGGTCGGCTTTAAAAAGTACGGGCACAGCGGGATCGAAGTCAGCGATTGGTTTCCCCACATCGGCTCGCAGGTCGATAAGCTTGCGATTGTCCGTTCGATGTGGACGACTGACTCAAACCACGGGGCCCAAACCCAGTTCCACTCAGGGCGGCACCAAAACGATGGCGACTTTCCGACCCTCGGGGCCTGGGTCCACTACGGCCTTGGGACCCTCAACGAGGACCTGCCTCAGTTTATCTCGATGGGTAACCGCGAGTACTGGAACAAGAAGGATGGCCACTACTTAGGCCCCGCCCACGACGGGGTTCCCCTGCGTATCGATCCAAGTGCACCATTGGATTTTGGCAAGCCTGAGCGGGCGTTGGATCCTCAATTTCAAAAAATCGGTGCTGATCTGGTCCGTGAACTGAACATCCAACGCGGGATCGAGTATCCAAACGACCCGGCCATGGCCGCACGGATCGCTTCGTACGAGCTGGCCTTTCGGATGCAACGCTCGATTCCCGAAGTGGTCGATTTCTCTCAAGAAACCGCCGAAACGAAATCTCTCTATGGCATCGATCAACCCCACAGCAAGGACTTCGGCATGCAACTGCTTGCCTCTAGGCGGTTGGTCGAGCGAGGCGTTCGCTTCATCCAGATCCAACATGGGGCCGGCGGTGCGGGGACCTGGGATGCCCATGGAGGTCTCAAGGCCAATCATGAGAACAATGCCAAAGCGGTCGATCAACCGATTGCGGGCCTTTTGATCGATCTAGAGCGTCGGGGTATGCTCGAAGAGACTTTAGTCGTCTTTGCGACCGAGTTTGGGCGCACGCCGGGAGCTCAAGGCTCTGATGGTCGCGATCACCATATTTTTGGTTTTAGTGTCTGGCTAGCCGGGGGTTCGATCAAGGGAGGAAGCGTCCATGGCGCGACCGACGAGATCGGCTTCCACGCCTCGGAAAACAGGCATTATGTCACCGATATCCATGCGACGATTTTGCAGCAGCTCGGGCTAGACTCCCGACGCTTAGAAATCCCTGGCCGCAAACGGCTTGAGATCGACCATGGAAAACCGATCGCTGAAATCATCGGCTAACACCCACCTGGGCTTGCCTCTCCTCGATCGCTCGGAGCAAGTCATCGATTCCTAGCCCGTACTTGTTAAGCACTGTGGCCATCACGCTCCCGACGTGCTCGCAGCGGCCTCGGCGCACCGACGACTCTTGGCAGGCTTGCGAAACTTTCGGGGGTTTCGAAGCAGGCACAACGCTGACAGTTTGTGCGACGATGGGTGCATCCCAATCAAACGTATGTTGCACGTATTTAACACTCTCGACGCTGATCGCTGACATCTGTTTTGACTCCTTCAGGGCTTTGAACCCAACAACTCCAGATTCCCCTAGCAAGTCACTTGCTTGCTATGCCCTTAGAATCGCCAAGCCCGTGACACGTCTGGTCACTGGCCCAAGAAATCGGAAAAAAAGTGGAATATTTTCTGCGCGGCAAAGCAGCCTTGCTCGGGCTAGCAATGCAAAGGATCCTTTGATCCACTGGCCTGTATCGATTACGATGAAGGTTCAAACCAACCCGATACTTCCTCACCTAGACAAAGGATCCGAAGCGAACATGGCCACCGTACACATCCCAGCCGAGAACCGCAGCATCACCAACGCCGAGGAAATCTCCACGTTCCTCAAGCCCTTTGGGATCTGGTACGAACACTGGCAAGTCGCAGGCCGATTGAACCCGGCCGCCTCGGATGCAGACATCTTGGCCGAATACTCCCCAGAGATTGAAAAGGTCAAAGCCGCAGGCGGGTTCTTGACCGCCGATGTCATCAACGTCAATCCGAGCACCCCGAACCTCGATGGGATGCTCGCGAAATTCAACAAAGAGCACACCCACTCGGAGGACGAGGTTCGCTTTACGGTCGAAGGCAAAGGGGTCTTCCACCTGCACCCTGACAACGGCCCAGTCTTTAGCGTCACGGTCGAGAGTGGCGACATGATCAACGTCCCATGCGGCATGAAACACTGGTTTAATCTCTGCGACGATCGCCGGATCCGATGCATCCGATTCTTCGAGGACGTCACGGGCTGGACTCCTCATTACATCGACCAAGGAGTCCACGGGGAGTTTAGCCCGATGTGCTTTGGGAAATCCCAAATCCCATCGTCGGCTAGCATCCCGACGGCCCCGATCATCCCGAGCTAGTCCCACTTGTCTAGCTCCACTTGTACGGATAAGGATTTCCATGACCGAAGCTAAAACCACGCGAATTGCTCGTTGCGCCTTGCTGGATATCGAAGGGACTGTGGCCGATGTGCGGTTCGTCTACGATGTGATGTTCCCGTTTGTACGCAACAACCTTCGGGAATTCCTGCAAGCCAATTGGAATGCACCTGCGATCCAATCGAGCTTGTCACTGCTGGCAATCGACGCGGGCTTTGGACCAGACCAGATCCCTTGGAAAGCCCATCATGGACAGGCCGACAAGCAGGCTTCGGACACTCAGCTCGATGGGGTTGTCCAGGTCGTCAGCAAACTCATGGACCGCGACAGCAAGACCACGGGCCTGAAATCTCTCCAAGGGTTGGTTTGGGAATCAGGGTTCAACACTGGCAAGCTCCGTGCGGAGGTCTTTGCCGATGTTGTACCGGCTCTAGAGCGATGGAAAAAAGCTGGGGTTGATCTTCGGATCTATTCCTCAGGTTCAGTTTTGGCTCAGAAACTTTTCTTTAAACACACCACCGTCGGCGACTTGACCCGATTCTTCAGCGGGCATTACGACACGACGATCGGCTCGAAGAAGGAGCCCGAGAGCTACTCGAAGGTTGCCGAAGCTCTTGGGTTATCGCCAACCCAAGTCATCTTCTTTACCGACGTGATCGGGGAGATCGAAGCGGCCAACCAAGCCCACATGCAAGTTATTGCATGCATCCGGCCCAACAACGCTCCGCTTCCGAAAGACTTCCACGGCCCAGCGATTCACTCCTTTGACGAAATCGACCTTGTCGCCTCAGTCACACGGTAGTGGATGTTGCTAAAGATCCCTTGGCTGCTGATCAGCAGCCCGATTTTTAACCGCTAATCGAAGCTGATGTTCGCTGATGAGAAAACCCGGTCGGAAGTGCTTCGTGAATTACGCCAGAACCCAACCAGTCCGAAGGTAGCTTAGAAATCTTCGCTCGCAAATTCTCACCCTACGGCTTTGCTGGCCAGGGAGCTAATGTGCCTAACACCGGGCGATGGTCCGATGCGACCGGCTCTGACAAAACCTCGATCGATTCGACCACCAAACGGCCAGCTCGATCGACTAGGACATAATCGATCCGAGTCTTGGGCGACTCGCTCGGGTACGTGGCTACCACCTGGCTGGGGCTCTGCGGATCGATCTGCCAACGCTGCTCAAAGCTCGTTAGCGTCCGGCTCTTGGGTGTGGCGTTCAGATCCCCGGCCAAGACCGTGGCGATCGCTTTGGACTCCTCCAACGAAACCGTATCCAACAACCCATCGACCGCACGAGCCTGCTCGTGCCGCAAGTCCTCCTTGGAGTGGTCCAAGTGTGTGCTAAAGAATCGGATCGTTCCAAGCTGGCTCGGAATGGTCGCCTCCAACACAATCCGCTGCTCACGCATCGAACCGTTGGATTGCTGCTCGTTGGGAAGCTTGTGCACAACGCTATGCTTGATCGGCCATCGGCTTAAGACAGCTTGGCCATACTCCCCGCCATCAAAATCGATCGCCTTGCCAAACACTCCGTAGTATCCGGTGATTTTTTCAAGCTCCTGCGTTTGAGCCTTGCGATCGCTCCTGCCACATCCTTGATCGACCTCCTGCAAGGCGACAATGTCCGCATCTGATTCTCGAATCACCTTGGCAATCCGATCTAGCGATAGTTTGTCGTCGACGCCGCGTCCGTGGTGGATGTTGTAGCTTAAGACTTTCAGAACATCGCTTGAGGCAGCTGAACTGAGGACTGCCGTCACCGGGAAATGATCCGAGGGGGTTCGGCCTTCGCGTGCCGTTCGATCAATCCGTGCCAATCGAACTTGGAAATCCTCCGTGCAAGCGATCCAATCGATCCTAGTGCCCGCGGTCTTGCTCGCATCGAACGATGAAAAAGTTCCTTCGTCGGTCCCCGGGTGCGGATGGATAGCCCGGAAAGTATCTAATAACTTGCGATCGGCAGAATCGTCAAACAGGGCGCGATAAGGTTCCTCGGTAGGGGCGGCGTTGAAATCCCCGGTGAGAATCCAGCGAGCATCGCTACCGAGTTTTTCCAGTTGGCTTCGAATCAGCCGGCAGCTTTCGAGCCGGGCTTGTTGGCCTTTGTGGTCCAGGTGCGCGTTGACAAAAAGGATCGGTTTGGAGCCTGGTGACTGGAGGTCTTTGAGTTTCACCCAGCTGGCGATCCTCGGCAGTGCCGCGTCCCATCCTTTGCTGCCGACTTTCTCAGGCGTTTCGCTGAGCCAAACGTGGCCTTGGTCGATCGCCTCGAAGCGATCTTTGCGATAAAACAAAGCGGCCATCTCCCCGGCTAGTTTGCCATCGTCACGTCCGGCGGCAACCACGCCGTAGCCCGGGAACGACTCGGCTAAAAAGTCCCGTTGGCTTGCCAGGGTTTCTTGGGTTCCGAGCAGATCCGGGTCGAAATTGCGGATGGTCTGGGCCAGGAATTCTTTCCGCAGCTCCCAGCGATTGATACCATCGTTGGCGGTCCCATAGCGGATGTTGAAGCTCATGACGCGCACCGGCTGGGGTGATTGCGCCGAGGTGATTGGTGAACTGGCCAAACCTAGTACGAGGCTGGCGATCGCAAGAATCGCGAATCGGATGGCAGTGCGTTTGAACATGGCGGTTGGTCTGATGGGAAGAACTGAGGCTCGGTCATGGAGACGATCTTGAGGAGCAGTTTATCTCGATCACCAAACTCTAGCAACGAAGCATCCAGATCGGAATTCCATGAAGATTTCGCGTTTTGAAGTCAAAAGTATGGCTAGCCAAATATGACATTTCGGGTGCATATTTGGCTAAAACGTTTAGCCAAATATGCTATTGAGGTTGTATAATTGGCTGGGAAATCCATGTGCATACGATTGGCGGGTTGCGATTGGCAGGTGGGGAAAAGTGACATGAAGTTTATTGGTAGAACCACCGAGCTTGCACAGATACATGCAGCGTGCAAAACAGGTGAAGCTAGCTTGATCGTCGTTTACGGAAGACGGAGGGTTGGAAAAACCACGCTGATCGAAAAAGCTTTCTCCGAGACCCGAGTGCTCAAGTTTGAAGGGATTGAAGGAAAACCGGAGGTGTACCAAATCGCGCAGTTTGCAACCACGCTTCGCAAACACTTTCCTACTGCCAAGGTTCAGCGAGCCACCCCGATGAGTTGGACGGAAGCCTTCGAACTGCTTGCCGATTGTGTTGTTAAAGGAAAATGGACTGTATACCTTGAAGAACTTCAGTGGATGGCAAACTATCGCTCGGACCTTATCAGCGAGTTGAAACCGATCTGGGATAACCAACTTCGAAAAAATCCTGGATTGATCACAGTGCTTTGTGGTTCGGCCCCTTCTTTTTTTCTTTCCCAAGTCATCCGCTCGCGTTCGCTCCACAATCGAAGCAAACTAGATCTCAGGCTTGATGAATTTCCTATTGATCAAGCGGCTGGTTTCCTAGGTAAACCGAGTGTACACGCACTTTTTGATGCGTACTTGACCGTCGGAGGAATCCCCTTGTACCTCGAAAGACTCGCTTCGGGACCAGTCTACCAGAGCCTTTGCGAAATGAGTTTCCGTAAGGATAGTTTCTTCACAGCTGAATTCGAAAAGGTTTTTGTTAGCAGCTTCGGGAACAATTCTGTTTATCGCCAAATCATCGAGCTGCTCGGCATGCGCGGACAAGCAACTCGGGAAGAGATTTCCAAAAAGGTGGAGTCCAAGTCCGGTGGAACGCTTACTCGCATGCTGATCGATCTTGAAGAATGCGGGTTCATCAAACGCGTTGTTCCTTTGGACAAACCACAGCAAAGCTTGCTTAGCTTTTATCAAATACGCGATCCATACCTACACTTCTATTTTCGATTCATCCAACCGCGACTTTCCGCCATCCAAAATGGTGACTATCAACGCTATCCCCAACGTGCATTGGATACTCGGACCTACCGACAATGGCTAGGCGGATCCTTCGAGAGATTCTGCCGAGGACAAACGATGAGAATCGCCGAAAAACTAGGTTTTAGCGCGGTGGACTTCCAGGCGGGTACCTATTTTCGTCGAGGAACTGTCGACCAACCCGGCGCTCAAGTCGACTTGTTGTACCAACGAGCCGACAAAGTCTTCACCGTGTGTGAGATCAAATATCAGGATGCACCGGTGGGTGTCGAAGCAATCGAGGATGTTGAAAAGAAAATTCAATCTCTACCAATTACTCCCAGCCGGACACTCAATCGCAGCCGTCCAGTCCAGAAGGTCCTTATCAGCTCCTCGGGGGCATCCAAAGGACTCATCGAGCGAGCCTACTTCGACCGTATTTTATCTCTTGAGGATCTGCTGGATTGCTCGTTGTAAACAGGAGCTACTCGGAGCCGATCCTGAGATGATCTGCGTCTGAAAACCTGGGGACCAGCATCAAAATCGCCCAGATCATCCCGCAACCCAAAAGCAATATCGCCCCGCTGACGATGCCTACTGCCAACCAGCCCCCTGGCTGATTGGGGTCCAAGAACGGATAGGGGTACCAACCGGTAATCGCGCCTCGCCCAAGCGAAAAGAAAAGAAATGCCAGTGGATAAGCAAGCCACCACAGGGATCGACGATAACTAGGCCGAGCAGTCGGCGGGAACGCAACCCATTCGAATAGGATCCACAGCGGCATGATCAAATGGTGCATGCCATCGGCAAAAGGGTGAACGATCTCTTTGACAATCGGTAACTGCGACAAGAGCACGGCATAGACCAGTCCCGTGATCCCCATGTACAAAACAATCGCCCCGCGAAACGCCGCTCGATTGCCCTGGCTGATCCCCAACCCACCCAACGCTTCGATCACCAACACACATACCGCAATGAGATTGGCTTGGATCGTGAAAAAACTCAGGAATGGTCCAATCTGAAAATCAGCTTTAGACATCAAATAATTGGCCTGAACAAACACGGCAACCACCGATAAACAGGCCAGGATCAAGCGGACTGCGTTGAAGGCAAGCGGCATCTATTTCAACCTTTGATCGAAGAACGCAAACACATCATCCAAGGCCGCTTGGACGATCACCATGTGCTCGACATCTGGGTATTCTCGGTACTCGACTTGGCAACCGATCCGCTGAAGCTGTTTGCCGAGCGACTTTGCCCCTTTCTTGCCAAAATCCCGATCCCCAGCCGCAACATAAAACGGAACCTTGCGAAGCGCCTCGGTATCGCGAACTCCGCCCCCTCCACCCAATGCCGCTACCATTCGGATCGATTCTGGATGCTTGCTGACCTGCGTCATGGCTTGGGCCGCTCCCATCGAATGCCCAACGAGCATCACTCGCTCGGGATCCACAGGCAAGTATTCCGATAAGGCTTCGACGATCTGTTGCGCATCCAAACCCAAACCGGTCATGGTCTGTCGGGGTGAGACAACAATCCATTGGCGGTCTCGACCTAGCTCTACAAGGCGGCCAGCACCATAGGTTTGAAAGAACATGTTCTCGCTCCCACCCGCCCCATGCAAAGCGATCAGCACCGGTAGCTTCTTGTCCGAATCCTTCTTGTCATACGCGGGCACTTCGATCCGGACCACCTGCGTCGATCGCCCTCGGCTCAGTTGCATCCACTTCCAGCCGGCCCTGCGCATCCAAAGCTCAAAGGACCCATTGGCTCGTTCCCCTGGAGCCGATGGCTCAGTGATCTGTTCAAAGTCGTTGATAAGTTTGTTCCAAGGTAGATCGATCTCGAAGGCAGTCCCTTTGCGACCCCGCGCAATCTCACGCGCTAAAAATCTAGCGGTGCTCTTAGCCGTCTGGCCCGCTGGGGGATTCGAAGTATCAGCCCCCGACGCCGTGCTTGAGTCCTTGCGATTCGAATCCGCCCAGGCCTCCATCTTCGCCAAACGTTCCTGGGGGCGATCGACCAAGGAGACTGAGGGACAGATCCAATCGAACTTACCTGGATCCGATCCCAAGCCATGCGCTGTTAGCACGTAGTCACCAGCAGGCAATCCACGAAAATCGACTTCAAACGTCTCCTCGGGGACCACCTCCAACGTCTTGCTCATCAACGGAGCTTGGCCAGAGTCAGACAGCATGACCTTGGCCGGTGAGTCGTTCCAAGGCCATACCTTTAGCACCAGCGAAGTCTTGTTCGCGTCGAGCTGCTGGTCGTAGAAAACCCCGGCGCGACACCGAAGGATCGGGTCGTTGAGGTCCAGCAAGGTTCCATCGACATCCAGCTTCCAGCGAATGTTTTGAAGCCTCTGGGCTTGCTCGGCACTCTGGACTCCGGTGACTTGCAACCAAGCCTCATCGAGCGACTTGCCGGCACGGCTCAGCTGTAGGCTGAAAAAACTCTGCACAGCCTGTTCCATCGAAGGGGTGCATTTGGCCCGAAGCTCCCCGGAGGCCTGCTGCCAAGCCCGCTCGAATCGCTCGAGTCGGCGACCGAGCTGGTAGCGGTCGGGGGCTCCCTGACCAAAGCCCTGGTCCGTCAAAAACACCCAGGCAACCGCCAGCAGAGCAACCACTCTCTGGACATTTAGTTTGCGATCTAAAGGAGCTGTTTTTTCCACTGTTGACCCCGTGTTTTGATAGCGTCCAGCCATAATCTGTCGGGAAATCTGCCGGGAATTCCTTCCCAGTCCCCATGTGTCCCGGATATTATAGATTGCACACATACTACATCCGGGCATTGTACTGGATTCGCAAAGTCCAAAGTCTACGAGCAAAGCCGTCCATCGGAGGGTTTGTGCATGAAGTACCGCATGAAGTACCAACGATATCTACTGGTCGACCAACTCGAAGACCGACGCTTGCTGGCAGGTCTGGATGTTAACGTATTTGACGACCCACTTTCGACACGCATGGCCAGCCCATCGAGTATCCCTGCTGCCCAGCGGGTTGTGTATTTGGATCTCAACGCCGACGGGACTCAGCAGGCCCTCGAGCCTATGAGCATCTCGGACATCGACGGCATCGCTCGTTTCCGAAACATCGATCCTGGTACGTATTTGGTTCGATTGCTTGGCTCTTCGAAATCGCAACTTCAAACCACCGACACAGAGCCTGCGCCGGCAGGCTCGTGGATAGGGAATGTCGGTGCGTCGCGCGCGCTGGTTTGGCAATCGGACACGGTTGGTTGGTTTGCTTCGAGCCAATCGGTCATTGAGCTTGATATCGATCGAGGGGTGATCCAAAGTCAACTCGCTATGCCGGGCAGAATCCTGTCGGCTGCGATGGAGAATCCAACCCGAGGAACAGCGCTAGTCGCTGAGTCGAATTTGCAGACTGAACTGATCGGTTTCGATCTGCAGCTAGGTGAAATCCAGCGATTCAATCATTTCGACGGATCGACTCAATCTCCCTTGCCGAGTTCAGGCGTCGATAAGGAGCTTCTGAGCATCGGTAATACGATTTTCCTGAGGCGATCGACTACCGATGCTGATTCGCTCCTGCGGATCCCCTCTGGCGAAACTTGGCAGGCCAACCCCAGCCTCGATTCGATCCTCAGTGGCATCTCGTCAAACGCGCAGCTTCAGCCCATCGGGAGCCAGGGTTTGCTCATCAGCGAATCGCTCGCCGATGGTTCGCGAATCACCCTGCTGAAATACGATGGAGTGTCGTTCGATCTCATCGCCGAAAGGAGTTTCGATTCCTCTGTACGCATCTCCAGCTCCAGCCCGCAGTCCAATAGCTTTGCCGTCGAAACCTCCCTTGGTATCGAGATTCTTTCGGCTAGCTCTGGACTGCCGACAACTCTGGTGCTCGATCAAGCGACCGGGCCGACGCTCATCGATGCAAGTCGTGGGATTCTTTGGTCGTTGTCCAAAGCAAATACCTCTAGATTGATCGGATGGACGATTGCCGAAGGCTTGAAAGCCTTCGATGTTCTTTTTGCCGATGCGGGTACCAAGTCCAATGCGACTCGAACCCAGTTCTCTCTAGGGTTCGGCAGCGATACGCTCATCGGGCTCCGCGATGGACAAGTCTATCGGCATTCACTGAGCATGGCTCGGGGAACTGTCGCTCAGATAGTCGACCAAGTCATCGAGCAGGTTGCTATCGGAATTCGGAGTCGCGGCCAGAACCAGCCGCCGGTACTCGGCCAGTTGCCTGACGTGCGGGCTATCGAAGACACGCCCGCGGCGATAAAAACCTCCGATTGGACCCAGGCAACCAGCGATAGCGATGGCGATCCGGTCTATTTCATCCTCGTGCGTGAAGGCCAACTCGGTACCGTGTCCTGGAATACCAGTACCGGCGGTGTCTTCTTACCGAAGTCCGACGCCAACGGCCAGGATCAAATCGTCGTACAAGCTTACGATGGTCGTGTATGGTCTACTCCGCAAACGGTCGGGATCCAAATCCAGGCGGTCAATGATGCACCGCATGGCCTCTTATTTAGCGGTGTTTTGGCGATCCCTGAGAAACGACCAGGCTACGTGCTAGGAAACCTAGCCGTCATGGATCCAGATGCCAATGAAGTTTTCGACTACTCGGTTTCCGATCCTCGCTTTGAAGTCGTCGGCAATACGCTTAAGGTAACCGATTCGGCCGTGATCCCTTACCAAGCACCCGGTTGGATCGACTTGCGATTCGTAGCACGTTCGAGGACCAACGGGGATACCATCGAACGCCCTGAACGGATCTTCATCGTCAAAGACCCAACGCCGTTCCACAACGACACCACTCCCGAAGACGTCGATGGGGACGGGCGTATCACGCCGCTGGATCCCTAGGTAATTATCAACTACCTCAACAGCAATGGATCAGGCCGCATAAGACCTCCCGGAGAGGGGGAGGCTCATATCGATTTGGATGTCGACGGTGACGGACAAGTCTCACCGCTGGATATTTTGATCGTCATCAACGCTTTGAATCAGCCTTCTGGAGACGCCGAGGGGGAAAACGATTCTGGCAGCCAGCCCGGTTCCCCTCCGCCGAGCGATATCGAGGACCCTTTGGGGCTGAAAAAACCTCGCCGCTAAATCCGCACAGACTAGAAAATGAAGTTTTCATTAGCTAGATAATTTCTGTTTTGTTAGACTGGTGCGAAAGAGTTTCCGGTTGTTTGTGGCGGAGGATTGAATGTCGTTACGCGTCTGTTGTATAGACGATAGTCCGTTGTGTCTTCATGGCTTAAGGCAATGCATCAGCGCCGCTGGGCATACCATGGTCGGCGAGCTCAATCGCTTCAGCCAACTCAATGAATTCCTGAGCCGAGTTCCATGCGATGTGCTTGTCTCTGAAGTACACGTAAGAGGGCTAGACGTTTTCTATACTTGCCAGTGGATCGTCGATAAGTATCCGGGCATTCGTTTGATCATTTATTCGTATGACGATAATCCCACACACATCGCGCGGGCAAGCGCCCTGAATGCTTGGGACTATGTTCCAAAACGCTTTGCAGTACAGCGATTGATTCAAGCTTGCGAATCGGTCCCTACTGGGCAGCGCTGTTCGGACTCGCTGATTGGGTCGGCTAAGCAATTTCTCCAGCATCATCACAAGCCAGTCGAAAAGATCTTGCCGCCACTGACCAAGCGAGAGTATCAAATCCTGATCCATCTTTCGCTCGGGCTGAGCAACCGCGAAATTGGCAAGTCGCTGAGTATCGGTATGGAAACGGTCAAAGAGCATGTGCAAAACGTGCTTCGCAAACTCCAATTCAACGACCGTACTGCGGCTGCAATTTGGTCGCTAAAAAACGGTGTTCCGACCTTGAGTTGCGATACGCATGCTTAGGCGAAACAGCTGCACAGGGTCTCATTACATCTGGATCTTGCGGTAAGTCAAATTGATCCGCTGGCCGACAGGCCGTTTGGTCTTAGGGACCTCGTGTTGCCAATGCTCTTGCATGCTTCCGGCCATGATAAGCAGCGAACCGTTGGTCAAGACAAAGTCTTGCGTCCGGCGGCTTGCGTTGTGTCGGATACGGAACTTACGGGCGGCACCCAAGGAGACTGAACCGATGATGTTGCCCATCTGTGGTTCATTATCTGCATGCCAGCCCATGCTGTCTTGGCCATCTCGGTATTGGTTCAGCAGGCAGTAGTTGAAGCTTGTCTGAGTGTCATCGACACAAACCGATTCAATGCGGGATTTGATATCTAGAAGGACCGATGTCCACTCGATCGCGACGTTGACTCGGCCGGAGTATTTGTAACTGACCCCAGGGTCTCCGTAGGAGGCGATCAATCGGGGTTGCATGTAACCGAATATCCCAGGTTTTTGCTCCCATTGGCACTCGGACATCAACGCCTCGAAGTAGGCATCGGCAAGCTCGGTTGAGAAGAAAGATTTCTCGTAGAGGATCAGCCCACCGTCTTGGAGTTCGATCTTTTGCATTGCAAAGAGGGTACTATCGACTGTTTTGGTTCAGTGCTAGGTGTGTTTTGACATGCCTGAGGCTACACTTAGCATAGCTTGCGGCAGCATGTTGTGCGCGGAGCTCTGTGCAGGAGTTCGGCTCAGTTGGGTATCACTCGGGTGGTTGTTCGGATCGCTCCCCCACAGCGCTGGGACCTAAACTCACGAGAAATTTTCCATCACCCTATTTCTTGCCACCCAATTTTTTTGCCATCCTATCTTTTTGCCATCCTATCTTTTTGCGATCCTATTGGAGCAAATGGGGTGGCTAAGCGATTCGATGCTACTTGCCTTTGGCGTCGACTCGGCACGGTGATGATGCCTCCGGAGATTGCTTCCCAGCATTGTCCTATACCCCAATTCTATCTCGCTGATGTTGAATCCGGTAGAATGATGACGAATGCAGATCAAACATCAACAGGAAAAACTCAATGGCAACTTTCATCACCAGACGGCTTTTGGTACGACCAAGACCAACATGAATGGGTTCTTGTACTACAAGGTGCGGCTCGGCTGTCGATTGAAGAGGAATCCAAAGAATTGAAACCTGGCGATTACATCAACATCCCAGCACACATAAAGCATCGTGTTGAATGGACTACACCTGACGAGCCAACGGTCTCATGGCAAAAGAACCTAAATCTGAAATCGCTGTGCCTCTAAGAATCGTCCTTGTTGCTCCACCGCCTGGAGTAGACTTCGGCATTCAAGAGGGCAAGGGCAATGATTACAAAACCATTTCGATCCAACGATCAAAGGCAGGCAACCTTACTCTCGACTGCACCATCAACATCAAAGGCAATCGTGCTGATGGTCCGCCCAACTTTGCTGGTCCAATCTCACAAGGACCACCTACTGGACGCTTCATCTACATCGGCATCGGAAAGTCGGCAGGTCAATTCGATAGTTGTTGGCAACGTCGAATCAAAATTCCCTTGGAAGGAATTACTTGGGAAATGATCGACTCTGTGTTGGAAAAGCCAAAGCGATTGTTGCAGGCCACGATTCCAGGAACCGGCAAAGATGGCGGGCCAAGTTGTGCTACAGTAAAGCCAATGGACGGATGGAAGGTAGTGAAGGCGTGAACTCGTAGTACAGCGACGCCGCAACCCGCCGATTCTTTGGCTGGTACTAATGAAAGAATGTCTAAGGGTTTGATCCTAAGCCTTGAACGACTCGATATGGGTCTCGCGCATGGCAATTCCGTCGTGCACGAAACACGGTGGATCGTCGTATTTGAGTAAGCGGAGCCCCGAGAAAGCAGAGGTCGATGCAAGCTGCATCAGATCGTCTTTGGCTGGCACGAATTTGACGACGGCACCAGGACCGGACAACTCGGGACTAATGTGTTCTTTTTCGCCGGTTAACATTCGCAGGAGCAAACGGCCACCCGGTTTAAGTACACGCGCTGCTTCAATGATCAAACGCTCACGGTCTTCTGGCGACGTAGGCAAATTGAAGGAACCTCGCAAACGAACCTCGTCGATCGAACCATCGCAGGCATCAATACGAACGGGAATTGGCGTTCCGAGGCGATGCTCCCACACGACAGCATCGTCGGGCAAGGTGCTGCTGGTCATCGCTTCCAAACTCTGTCCGACGCCTCGACGATCAAGCGAATCGTCATCGAGCGTGTAGAACTCCCAAAGAGTGTTGTCAGGGTCTTGAACCCAGAATTTGGTTTGCTTCGCATAGCAGCATTCGACCCCTTCTTCACGTTGCGATCGCACGCCACGTTTTTCTAGTCGTTCTTGAACGGCTACCAGTTGACGAGCGTTCCCAAGTCGAATCCCCAAATGGTTGAGAGTGCCGCCACCTGACTTACCATTCGGTTCAAGCGAGAGCACGAGCGGCGGATCTTCAGTCTCAAACTTCGCGTAATCATCCCGTTGCTTCGCTGGCGGCCGATCAAAGAGAATCTCGTAAAATCGAACGGATCGTTCCAGGTCAGTTACATTGAGCGATATGTGAAAGCGAACGATGGGGACTACAGTTGGCAGCGCCATGTTGGTGGCCATAGTGGGTTTTCCCTTAGTGATTGGAAGTTGAAGCAAGGTCTGTATTTTGTCTAGGTAACGCAGTGAACATCGCGACGATTGCCATCGCGAACATGAAAACAGAAAGCACGATAAAGACGGACGTGTAGGATGTGGTAGCTCGCTTACTTGCTGAGAAAATCACGGGACCCGCGGCTGAGGCAAACACCGACAGCATCTGAGCTACTCCTTGTATCCGCCCCAGTTCGCGATTCCCATAGAGTTTCCCCCAGGTCGCGAAAAACAGTAG
>Ga0114972_10001204_pt1 | contig 19448 bp, 9 predicted proteins | sample M_140807_EF_Meta_FD_87354 | JGI IMG/M metagenome (GOLD analysis project Ga0114972, IMG submission 87354) | Freshwater microbial communities from Lake Montjoie, Canada to study carbon cycling - M_140807_EF_MetaG | ecosystem: Environmental > Aquatic > Freshwater > Lake | place: Lake Montjoie... | reverse complement strand
GGTGACGTGCCGGCGTCGGCCAACCGACCGTTCGACAAGGCCCGCACGGGCTTCCTGCTCGCCGAGGGCGGGGCGGCGGTGCTCGTCTGCGAGGAGTGGGAGCACGCCCATCGCCGCGGTGGACGCATCCAGGCGGAGATCGTCGGCTACGGGGAATCGTTCGACGGCTACAGCATGATGATCGTCGAGCCTTCGGGCGAGCAGGTGGAGCGGGCGATCGCCGCATCGCTCGCCGACGCGGGAATCTCCGCCGCTGACGTCGACTACGTCAACGCCCACGGGACCGGAACGCTCGTCAACGACGACGTCGAGTCCGCGGTGCTCGAACGGATGTTCGGCCCGCGGCCGCTGGTGAACGCCACGAAGTCACTGACCGGCCACTGCATCGGTGCCAGCGGGGCCATCGAGGCCGCCGTCACGGCCCTGTCGCTGCGCGACCAGAAGGTCCACGGCTGCGTCAATCTCGAAGACCCTGTCCGGCCGCTGAATTTCACCCGGCAATCCGTCGATGCCAGCCTCTCGTGGGCCGTCTCGCAGTCGTCCGCGTTTGGCGGTCACAATGCGGCCCTGGTGCTCCGGCGCGCGACCCAGGCCTGATCGGCGTCCGGAACGCCCCCGGTGGTCGCCGCGTCATCGCGGATCCTCCGCGAAGGGCCGTCCTCATCGCAGGAAATTCGGCACGCGAACTCGCGCATGCCCGCAAAAACGCCCAGCCCCCCGCCCTGATTATACTCAACAAGTGGTCGGCACCCCCCATCCGGGGCGGCGGCCGGACGTCGGACTCCGCTTCAGAGACCGCCCCCATGGCGCTGGCCGAATTTCCACAGTCCGCTGCCCGACCCCGTCGACGACTCCCGCGTCGCGGCACGCTGCACGTGGTCTACCCCTGCCCGGAACGCCACGGCAATCATCTTGCCCTTCTGAAACGGTGGCTCGTGGCCGCTTGCACGGGCACACCGCTCGAGATTGCGTGCCGGCCGTGGCGATTTCCACTGTCGTCGCCGACCTCGATCACGCATGCCATCGTCGAGGCGCTCCACACGACCCATCGCATCCAGCTCTACGATCACACGAGCACGGGAGCGATCTCGCTCGGGCCTCGCGACCTGTTTCTGGGGCATCCTATGCCTGACGACGCGACAAAGGATCCCGCGCGGTACCACTGGCGACAGGCGAGCGTCACGCAGACGACGAACATGACGCTGCGCAAGTATCCCAACGATCCTCGGATCGTCATGGTCTCGCCGTTCGTTGGTGCGACCGAAACACATGGAAGACACTGGATCAACTCTCTGGCAGACATCTGCCGAAACTGGATCGTCATCTGCGGCGACGTGTGGCGTGACACCATCGCGGCAACGCGTGCACGGCATCCGAACTGCACGCTTCATCCGGTCAACATGTTCGTCTATCCGGACCACTATCCATTCGTGAAGACCGACTTCGCACCGCCGGGCCGCCGCCGCTTCCTCTATATCGGACGGGTCTCAGGCGAGAAGAACACCAACCTGATAAGCGCGCTTGCGGCGCGGATCCCAGGCTTCTCGTGCGGCGTCATCACGAACGAGGGTGATATCGAGGGCTGCCACAGAGTGTCCGCTGAACGGCATCTGACGCCGGAATACGCACGGGCATCCCTCGTGGAATACGACTTCTTTATCAGCCCCTCCGAGGAAGACGCACAGGCGACGACCGTCCTGGAGGCGATGGCTTGGGGTCTGGGAATCGCCGCGACCCGCGAGAGCGGCTACGACCACCCGTCCATCTTCGCGCTGCGGCCGCACGACCTGTCGTTCAACCTGCAGGTCTACGAACAGCTCCAGCAGGTCCCGTCCTGGCAGCTCGCCGAATTCCAGCAGGCCAACCGAGCGCTGGTGGAGACGAAGTACTCGGTGACGACGTTCCGCGAGCGTGTCACCGACATCATGACACGGATCATGCAAGCCGTGTGACCTGTGCCAGAAGGCGTGCCGTCCGCGCGGTGGTCGCCGGCGATCAGGGGGCGGCTCCGCGGCCCGCCGCGGCGGCCGTCGGCCGTCGCGAGGCCAGCGAGGCAGCCATCCGCTCGAGGGCGGCGACGATCTTCGTCTCCGCCTCCGTCTCGAGGTAGCTCGACCGCGCCCGCCAGGTCTCGTAGCCTCCCAGGGGATGGTCGGAGGCCTGCGGCAGGTAGCCGTTGTAGCCGTTGGCCAGCGACACCGTGATGTGCCGGCCGAACGGGCTCGTACGCTTCAGCCGCAGCCCCGTCTCGACGAACACCTCACAGGGAATCGCCGCGATCGAGAGGTCGCCGACGCGAAGGACCTGCAGCGTCACAGGCACGGCGTCGGGATACTCGGCGAGCTTGAGCGTTTCGCGGGCGTAGATCGCCTTCATGTCGGCCCACTGGCCGTCGGCGGTCTTCGGAATCGACTCGAGCCATACCTTCGCCTGCGCGATCTCAGCAGGCGAGCCCTTCCGCACGGCGAGCGTCAGCTGCTCGCACTCCGAGTCAAGGGTCGCGTCGGACCGCCATTCGACCGCCTGGAAGGCCTCCTGCGCCGCGTCGGCGACGGCGTGAGCGACCAGCCGGATCCTGTCGGCGGCGTCGATCGTGTGCTTGGGCGACAGGGCGTAGTTGACGTTGTTGATGTTGCCACTCGTGCCGTTCGAGAGGATGGCGACGAACGGCGGCCGGCCGGCGGCACGGCCCTCCGCGCCGGCGAGCCTCCGGCTCATTTCCACGGCGAAGGCACCGAAATAGTCGGCACTGATCGGCTGCACACCCCCCACGTAATGCAGGCTGTAGTTGGCGAGAATCGCGATCGGCAGCTTGTCGGCCGCGGCGCGGACGGCCAGCACCGCGACCTCCTGGTCGACCGGCCCGGCGGGCACCGACACCGCCCGGCTGCCTGCTCCGGGGTTCATCCGCACCCGATCCGTCGTGATGCCGAAGGGGTTCTCGTAGGTTTCGGTCGGCTTCATGAACCAGCGTCGGTGGAAGACCTGGTCGGGGGCGCTGCTGGATGCCCAGCCGCACTCGGCCGGCTCGAGGTTGGCGACGGCACGGACGATGCCGCGGGCGATCCTCGGCGCGACGGTGGCGACGTACTCGGCGTCGACCTCGCTCTGGAACACCGGCGTCAATGCGGCCGCCGAGTGGGTGTGCGTGGCGGAGATGAGCATCCGCTCCGGCGGGATACCGATCTCCCTGCCGGCGAGCCTCTTCGCCTCGTCGGCGACCTCGCGCGGGATCATGCAGGCGTCGACCACGGCGAGCACGAGCTGCCGCGTGCCGTCGTCGAGCGCGAGGCAGCGGGCGCTCATCGGATCCTGGATGTCGTTCGCCAGCACCTGCTTCATGCTGCCGTTGACCGGCACGGGAAACCGGGTGGGCGAGATGTCCTCGACGTGCGCGCCGGCCCGCAGCCGGGGCATGCCGCCGGCCGTGCCGGCCGCCGGCTGGGCCGCCGTGCTGGCGGTTGAACCGGCAGCCGTGCTGGCAGCGGCTGAACTGGCCGCGGCCCGTGGCACGGGCCTGCCGCCCCGCAGAAACGCCACGATGTCGGCATGATCCGCGGGCTGCAGGATGCGGCCGAAGCCCTCGGGCATGAGCGAACGTCCCGAGGCCCGCAGCGTCTCGATCTGCTGCCGCGGCACGGTCCGCCGCTCGCCACCGGCCCTGACGATGACGATCGCGTCCTGCCCCGACTCGGCGACGATCCCCTCGATCACCTCGCCGTCGTCCGTGACGACCACGGTCGACTCCCATCGCGGCTCGACGGCCCGGTTCGGATCGACGACCGAGACGACGATCTGCTCGATCGGGCGGTCGGCCGCCTCGGCGAGCGCCGGCCCGACCTGCTGCCCGGCGACGGCAGCCGCCGCGGACGCCGGTGGCTGATGGCAGGCCGCACAGTGCTTCACGAAGAGCTCGCGGCCACGGTCGACGCTGCCCCCCGCCCGCACCGTGGCGACGATGCCGCCAATCTCCTGCTCCGACAATCCCGCACCGCCGCCCGTGTTCCAGATGCGGGCTGCGGCCTCGCGGACCACCGCGTCGGGCGAGCGGGCGAGTGCGGCACGCCGATCGAGCGGCACCGCGGAGGCCGACACCTTCCCGGCCTCGATGGCCGCCAGGAGGGGTGGCGCGGCCTCGCGCCGGTCGGCCAGGGCAGTGACTGCCGCAGCCCGCACGGCGGGCTCGAGATCCCCCTTCACGATCGTCTCCACGACACCCCCGATCGCCGCCGCGTCGCCGGCGCGGACGATCGCCGCCACGGCCGCCGCCTGCAGATCCCCTCCGGCACCGCTGCCGATGAGGCCCATCAGGGCGGCTCGTGCCGCGGCAGCCTGCTGCCGGTCCGCCGATCGTGCCACGGAGCCGAGCAGTCGGATCGCGACCTTGCGGACCGCCACGACCGCGTTGCCGTCCCGCGCGACGGCCTCCGCCCGCGCGAGCACGGCGGGAATCGCCGCAGCCGCGGCGGGCCGTGAGAGCAGCGCCAGCGGCAGCCGGGACGTAAGTCCCGACAGCACCGCGATGTCGAACCAGCCGCTCTGGCCCGCGGCTGCGCGGCTCGAGAGTGCCGCGAGCACCGCATCCACATCCGCCGCCGCATCGGGCTTCCTCTCGGCCGTGGCGGCGACGCCCGCCGCCGTGGCCGCGAGCCGCTCGACGAAATCGACGGAGGGCTCGTCGGGGGCGTTCGTCGCGGATACGGCACCCACCGACTCCAGCAGCGGCGCGGCGCGGCCGACGGCGCCGGAGAGCACAGCCCTGTCGATCCAGGAATCGTGCGGGACGCGGCCTGCAGCGGCGGCGAGCGTGGCGGTGGCCGAGGGGGCGGGCGACCCGGCCGCGGCGAGCGTGGCCGCGAGCCGCACATGGGCGTCGTCGTCGTCCCCGAGCCTGTCGGCGATTTCGGCCGCCAGGCCGTCCGGATCGATGAGCGGCGCGAGTCTGGCGGCCGTCTCGCGGACGCCGGCCGCCACCGCCCCGGCCGCCGCGCGGATGTCAGTCGGGGTGATCCTGCCGAGCCCCTGGAGCGTCCAGAGCGCGTGTGCGATGGCGATCGCCGGCGGCTGCGTCGCGAGGAGGGTCCGCACCGCGGCCTCAGCGTCGGGGAAGCGGCCCTCCACGAGCAGTCGCTGCGCGGTGGAACGCCGCCAGCCGTTCGGATCCGCCAGCAGCGCCGCTGCCGCAGCCGCGGTGGTGGGCGCCGTCCACGGACGCGGCTTCAGGCCCTCCCGCTGGATCCGCCAGATGCGGCCCGCCCGATCGCCGGCCCGCAGGTCGAGCGTCTCGGCGAGCCCGGGTGGCATGTACTGCGGATGCTCGATCGTGCGGCGGCACATGTCGATCACCCAGACCGCGCCGTCCGGCCCCGTGGCCGTGAACACGGGGCGGAACCACGGGTCGCGCGAGGCCAGAAACTCCGCGTTGTCAGCTCCCACGTGGTCGCTCGAGAAGCTCGCGCCGGCCGGCCGCAGCCGCCGCCGGGTCACCAGGTGCGACACCGGCTCGCAGATGAAGGCGTCGCCCACGGCGTCGGGGCCGAGCAGATCGCCGCGAAAGATCGTCATGCCGCAGGCCGACGTGTGCGTGCCGGTGTGTGACGCGGCGGTCGCGTAGGTTTCGGCGACCGGAAAGACCCTGCTCGCGGCGCCGCTGGGGGCCGCGTCCTCGAAGCCGCCGCCCAGATCGACGAACGTGTTGCGGGCCAGCGCCGCGGCCGGCATCCGCACGGCGATCAGAGGATTGCGGTTGCTCGTGGTGAAGCGGCGGCCGAGGTCGTCGAATGCGTTGCCGAACTGACCGAATCCGGACGCGGCCGAGATGCGGCCGGTGGCGAGGTCGATCCGCACGTCTCGGCGGTCGATCGACACGCCCTCGGCGGCCGGCTGGCCGGGCCGCGTCACCACCCCGCCGGAGAGCCCGCCGGTGATCGAGACGGAATTGTCGATGTCGATCTGCGGGCAGGCGGCCCGCAGCTGCGGGTTGCCCACCTTGAAGCCGGTGGCGACCACCTCGCGGCGGTCGGCCCGGCCGTCGCCGTCGTCGTCGACGAGCATGAGCACGTCGGGGGCCGCGGTCACGAGGAGGCCGCCGCGGATCGCCAGCACGCCCTGCGCGAACGGCACGGAGTCGGCCACGACGGTCGACCCCTCGTAGAATCCGTCACCGTCGGCGTCGTCGAGCCGCACGACCCGCGACAGCGCGGGGGAACCGGCCGGCGGTCCCAACGGATAGTCGCGGTACTCGACGACATAGGGCCGGCCCTGTTCGTCGAACGTGATCGCCACCGGATCGACCACAGCGGGCTCGGCGGCGACCAGACGCAGGTCGTAGCCCGGGGCGACGACGGTCGCGGCCTTCACCGCAGCAGGCGAGGGCGGCCTCGCCGCGGCGAGGTCTTCCGTCATCGCGACGAGGGCGTCGAGCATCGCAGCCGATGCCGTCGGCTCGAGCTTGTTGGTCCCCAGCCAGGTCTCGTAGCCGCCGAGGCGATGGTGGCGGGCCGAGGGCAGGTAGCCGACATACCCGTGGCCGAGCGACACGAAGATCGCCGGGGTCAGTGCCGATCGCTCCAGGAACTCCTGTCCGATCTCGCAGAAGACCTCGCAGGGCATCGTGGCGATCGCGCCGGGGCCGATCCGCAGCACCTGCAGCGGCAGTCTGGCGATCTTCGGGGCCGCGGCGAGATCGAGCGTGCGACGGGCGTAGATCCGCGACAGGTCGACCTTCCCACCGGGTGGTTCCGGAGCGTCCAGCGTTTTCGTGGCCCAGGCGATCTGCTCCGGCGTGGGCACGCGGCGGTTCACCTCCAGTTCCTGGAAGCGGGCGTCGAGGCGGATCGCACGGGCGTGCGCGACTCCGGGCACCGCCTCGGTGACCCGGCGGGCCACATCGTGGGCCACGTGTCGCATCTGCTCGTAGGGCTCCTGCTTGGGCCGCGGCGTGCGGAAGTTGATGTTGTTGATGTCGCCGCTGGCACCGTTGGCCATCATCGCCACCATCGGGGGGCCGTCGCCGGCCGGCGCGAGAAGCCGGGCGACCTCGCCGGCGAAGAGGGCGAAGTAGTCGGCGGAGATGTCGCCGTCCCCGACACCGCCGACGTAGTGCAGTCCGTAGGAAGCGTAGAGGGCGATCGGCCGCCCGCCCGGCTCCCGCACGGAGAGGAACGATACGTTGGGATTCGTCGGCCCCGCGGGCTCGAGGAGGTCGGCGCTGCCCGCCGGCGGGTTCATCTTCACCTGGTCGATCTCGCCGAACGGATTCGGCGGCATCGTGCCCGGCTTCATGAACCAGCGTCTGTTGAAGACGTGATCGGGCGCCGCGGCGGTGCCAAACCCGGCCTCCGCCGGCCGCAGGGAGGCGAGCGCGAGGCCCACGCCGTCGACGATCCGCTCCACCACCTTCGTCTGGTAGGGGTCGAGCTGCCGGGAGCCATCGGCGGGCGGCTCGGGAGGACCACCGATGGCGCTCGTCGCCGAGTGCGTGTGCGTGGCCGAGATCAGCACAGCGTCGGTCGGGATCTTGAACCGCTCGTGAATCCGCGCGCGGGCCTCATCGCTCAACTGCCTGTGGATGCCGAGCAGGTCGAGCACCACGAGGGCGACCTGCTTCTCTCCGTCGTCGAGGACGAGGCAGCGGGCATGGAGCGGATCGTGCACCGCCTTCGATGGCACGGGCGCGAAGCCGCCGACGATCGCCGCACCGACGTCGGGCGTGATGTCGGCAACCGCGGCGCCGGCGCGCAGCCCTGGGCCTCCGTCCGCCGGGGCCGCAGCGACCACCACGCCCGGCACGAGCTTCCACCACACAGTCAGCACGGCGATCAGTCTGACCAGAAGCCTGTTCATGGTTTCACCTCTCGGATTCACCCTTGATTCACTCTTGTGGATTCACTGCGTGCGCTCCCCATCGCCGCTCTCCCCGGCCCCTCGATCCTAGCCGCTCCACCATCCAGACGGTGAGCCGACTCTTGAGGAAGCATCGTCAACGGGCTAGGATTCCGGGCTGCGAGGCATCGATCCGTACGAGGAGTTCCCATGCCGCGGCCGCCGAGCAGGATCGCCCCCGACTGGTGGGACTATACGACGCTCGACGCGGAGATCATCCGCGACGCCGCGGCCCTGTCGGTCGAGGACCTCGTGCGGCTCTCCAGGCCGGGTTTCCGCGTGGTGCTCTACGACACGCTCGAGGACTTCTACCTGGCCGAGGCCCTCGAATACATCGCCGCTTGGCGGCAGGCGCGGGCCGACGATCCGGTCGGCATCTGCGGACCGATCGGCCCCACGGAACAGCTGCCGCTCGTGGCCAGGCTCGTCAACGAGCTCGGCCTCGATCTGCGGCACGCCCACTTCTGGGGCATGGACGAGTGGTACGAGAACGGCCGCGAGGTGCCCGTCAGCCACCCGCTCTCGTTCGAGCGTGCCGATCGCGAGCTCTGCTTCGACCGGATCCGGCCCGAGCTGCGGATGCCAGAGGCCAATCTGCATTTTCCGAGGGCGGACGTGGCTCCGTACGTGGCCAGCTGGGACACCGCACGGTGCGCGGTCATGCAGGGCGGGCAGGGCGACATCAAGCACTGGGCGTTCAACGACCCGCTGCGGCGGACGGGCAGGCACGCCGACGCGCCGCCGTCGCCCGCGGAGTACCGGGCGCTCTCCACCCGCGTGGTCGACCTCCATCCGGTGACGCTCTCTCAGAACGCCCGCACCAGCGGCGGTGGCAACATCACGATGGTGCCGATGCAGGCGATCACCGTGGGGCCCGTGCAGACGTGGCGGGCGGAGAAGGTGTCGATCTGGCACGCCGGCACCCACGACAACCCGCTGGGACAGCGGCTGACACCGCTGATGATCTCGAAGCGGATCGTCGACACGGCCGTGCCGATGTCGCTGCTCGCCGATCACCCGCAGGTGCAATTCAACTACTTCCGGGGCGGACTCGGCTCGTGTGCGGTCGAGATGCACTGACATCCCGTCATGGCCGGGTGGACTGCGTGATGCAGGAGGGAGCGACATGAAGGTCACGAGGCGGAGCGTGGTGAAGGGGGTCGTCGCCGGGGCGTCGGCGGTGGCGTTTCCGGCGGTGGTCAGCGGCCGCAACCTCAATAGCCGCCTGCAGGTCGCCTGCGTGGGCGTGGACGGGATCGCCACTCTCGACATCGGCCGCGTCGCGTCGCATCCGGCGGTGAAGCTGGTCGGCTTCTGCGACGTCGACAAGAACCGCTTCGCCAAGGCGGACCAGAAGTTTCCCGGCGTGCGGCACTTCGCCGACTACCGAGAGATGTTCGCGACCCTCGGCGACGGGTTCGACGCCGTCATCGTCGACACGCCCGATCACGCGCACGCGCCCGTGGCGGTGGCGGCGATGCAGCGACGCAAGCACGTCTACTGCCAGAAGCCGATCTCGCACACGGTCTGGGAGGCCCGGCAGATGCGGCTGTGGGCGGAGAAGAGCGGCGTGGCCACCCAGATGGGCAACCAGATCCACTCCAATGCCGAGTACCGAATCGCCACGCGGCTCGTGAAGGACGGCGCGATCGGGAAGGTAAGGGAGGTCTTCTCCTGGGCCGGCGTCACCGGCAACCAGCGAACGCGTCTCTTCGCGCCGCCGAAGGCAGCCGCGGTGCCGGCCAACCTCGACTGGAACCTGTGGATCGGTGCGGCACCGATGCGGGACTACGCGCTGGCCTACCACCCGTTCACATGGCGCGACTGGCAGGACTTCGGCGGCGGCGCGCTCGGCGACTTCGGCTGCCACATCCTCGATCCCGTCTCCACGGCGCTCGACCTGACGGCGCCGCTGTCCGTGGCGGCGAAGAACAGCGGCGTGAACGACCAGGTCTGGCCGACACAGCAGGTGGTCACCTACGTCTATCCGGCAACGGCCTTCACGGCCGGCGACAATCTGAAGGTGACCTGGATGGACGGCGGCCTGAAGCCGTCGCACAAGCTCGCGCAGATGCCCGGTGACATCGACCTGCCGGCGGCGGGCAGCGTGTTCATCGGCGAAAAGGGCTGCATGGTGCTGCCGCACGTCGGGATGCCGAGGCTCTATCCGGCCGAGCAGTACGCCGGACTCGAGATGCCGAAGGTGGAGGCCCGCGACCATTGGCACGACTGGATCGACGCCTGCCTGGCTGGCACCCGCACGAGCGACGGCTTCCACTATTCCGGCCCGCTCACGGAGGCGGTGCATCTGGGCAACATCGCCACACGGCTGGCGCAGCCGCCGCTCGACCCGGTGACGGGCCAGCTTGACGAGACGCCGCGAGTGCTCGAGTGGGATGCGGCTGCCCTGCGGTTCAAAAACTCCGCCGAGGCCGATCGGCTCATCTCGAAGGCCTATCGGGCCGGCTTCGACGTGCCCGCGGCGTGACGGCCCCCGGGCGTCGCGTCAACCCGCATTCGATCCGTACGATCATCATCGCGACAGGAGACCGGACCATGAAGCACTACAACGTCGGCGTCGTCGGCTACGGCTGGGCCGCCACGGCGCACATCGCCGCCATCAACGCCACGAGACAGGGCCGCGTCACGGCCGTCTGCTCGTCGCGGCCGCTCGACGCCGCGGAGCTCTCGGCCCGGTACGGCAGGCCGATGAAGGTGTACGGCCGGCTCGAGGAGATGCTGGCCGACCGCGACATCCAGGTGGTCGACGTCACCGGGCTGCCGAGCCTGCACTCCGGCCAGGCGGTGGCCGCGGCGAAGGCGGGCAAGCACATCATTCTCGAGAAGCCGATGGCCAACACCCCGGAGGAGGTGCGGGAGATCGTCGCGGCGGCCACGAAGGCCGGCGTGCGGGGCTGCGTCTGCTTCGAATGCCGCTTCTCCAGCCAGTTCAAGGCCACGAAGGCGGTGCTCGACGCCGGTCTCCTCGGCCGGCTGCACTACGCCGAGGTCGACTACTTCCATGGCATCGGGCCCTGGTATGGCCAGTTCCGCTGGAACACGGGGAAGAAGGATGGCGGCAGTGCCCTGCTCACGGCCGGCTGCCACGCGCTCGACGCGTTGCTGGGGCTGGTGGGCGGCAAGGTCGAGACCGTCTCGAGCCTGAGCACGAAGTCGTCGAGCGATATCTTCGCGCCGTACGAGTACGACACGTCGAGCCTGACGATGCTGCGCTTCGCCGACGGCGCGATCGGCAAGACCGCCGCGATCGTCGACTGCCTCCAGCCCTACTATTTCCACATTCATCTGGTGGGCAGCGAGGGCAGCCTGCTCGACAACCGCTTCCATTCGGCGAAGCTCGCCACGGACAAGGGGCACTGGAGCACGCTGTCGATGAAGATGCTCGACTCGGGAGACGTCAGCGACCACCCCTACCAGGAGCAGTTCCAGGCGTTCTTCGATTCGCTCGACCGTGGCGAGGACATGCCGCTGACCAGCTTCGCCGACGCGACGCGGACGTTCGATGTGATCTTCGCATCCGACGCGAGCGCCCGGCAGGGCGGCCAGCCGGTACGGTGCGGCTGAACGGCTTTCACGCGGGGGCACGCATGCTGTTCCACCCGGTCTGGATCCGATCGATTCCGTGGAGACGGCACACGACGGGCTGCGTGATGCCGACGCTCGTGGTCGCGGCACTCCTGCTCGGGGCGTTGCTGTCGGTCCCGTCACGGGCCGAAGACCAGCCGCGGACGGACCTGCCGGCGCCGGGAACGCTGGCGGCCGACCTCGGGCCACTGTGGCGGTGCCTGGCCGGCCAGCAGGAGTCGTTCTCGCTCGCCGGCAGGGTGACGGTCCGTCGCGGCGACCGGCCCATCGAGGTGACCGTCCGGCTCGAGCGGTTCGATGTGGCCAGTTTCGACCTGAGCGTCGACCACCCCACGTATGCCGCCGTCCTGCGGCGGCGGGCTGCTGCCACCGCGCTGGCACTGCCGCGGCACCATGTCGTCCACCTGGGCCGCGGCGACACCGACCCGGTGGACCACCTCGATCCCACCGGGATCGGCGGCCGGATCGCCGCCGGCGGCACCCAGCTCGCGGTCGTGCCGCCGCTGCTGACGCAGGCTGCGCCGACCAGCCTGGCGGCACTCGCGACGGGGCTCCTCGGCCTCCAACGCGACCCCGTCGACGGCCGCTGGAGACGGGGTGACGGCTGGATCTCGTTCGGGGACGGCGGCCGTCGGATCACCATCTCCATTGGTGACGTCACTGTCGACGTCACGGTCGGCGACGCCGCCGCGTGCCCGGAGGTGGCCGATTTCCCCGGCTGCGAGCCACATGCCGTGCCACGGGACGAGATCGAGCGGACGCTGTGCCGGGCCGCGCGTCGCGCACTGGAGATCCTGCTGCCCGGGCCGGACCTCACGTCTCCGGAACGTCGGCCGCTGACGGTCGCCAACGGCTCGCTCGAATGGGTCGACGGGCTGCGGATGGTGACGCTCCACGGCAGCCCCGAGGAAATCGGCCGGGCGCACGGCGAGCTGCTCGCGGCGGAGGCCCGCCGCTGCGTCGACTCGGTGCTCCATGTCGTCGGCACCGTGGAGACGGTCCGGGGCGGCGTCTGGTTTCGCGAGAAGCTCGCCGACGCGGCCCGGCGTCTCGCGCCGCACATCCCCGCGCACCACGCCGCCGAGACGCGGGCGATGGCGGTGGCGCTGGCGCTCGATCCCGATCTGGTCGCCAGCGTCAACGTCTTCCCGGAGCTGTTCCACTGCTCCGGCTTCGCGGTGGCGGGCTCGGCCACGACCGACGGCACCCTCTACCACGGTCGCGTGCTCGACTACATGACCGAAATCGGCCTGCAGGACGCGGCGGCCGTCTTCGTGATCGCACCCCGCGGCCGCATCCCGTTCGTCACCGTGGGCTACGCCGGCTTCACCGGCTCCGTGACCGGGATGAACGCCCGGCGCATCTCGCTCGGCGAGATGGGAGGCAGGGGCGAAGGGCAGTGGGACGGCGTGCCGATGGCCACGCTCATGCGTCGCGCGCTCGAAGAGTGCTCCACGCTCGACGAGGTGGTCGATCTCTGGAGGCGCAGCCCACGGACGTGCGAGTATTACTACGTGTTCGCCGACGGCAACTCCCGGCGGAGCGTGGGTGTCGCGGCGACGCCAGGGCAGCTGGAGCTCGTGGGGCCCGGCGAGCCGCACGCACGGCTCGGCGAGGGCATCCCCGACACGGTGCTGCTCTCGTCCGGCGACAGGCTGGCCTGCCTTCGCCAGCGGGTCAGGGACGCCCACGGCCGGATCGACGAGGAGGCCGCGCTGCGGCTCATGGACCGCCCGGTGGCGATGAAGTCGAACCTGCACAACGTGCTCTTCGTGCCGGAGCGGCTCGTGCTGCACGTGGCCCACGCCTCGCGACGAAAGCCCGCCGCGGAGTGCCCGGCGGTCCGCCTCGACCTCGCGGCGCTGCTTCGCGACGTTCCCGCGGGGGCGATGGGCGGCGGTCGCGACACCGGCGTGCCGCCTGCCCCGGGCAGCGTGCTCCACGCCGTCGACTCACTCGACGGTTGTGACGACGACCGTCAGGATGCCCGTGAATGCCTCGCCGGGCTGCGTTGGGAGCCGGGAGAGTTCGATGTCACCGTGGTGGAGGCGACGGCCGGCGCGGGCGATCTGCGGCTGCGGTTTCCGTCGCCGCGGGACGAAGGCCCCGACTGCAACGACACCGTGTGGATGGAGTGGTATCAGGCCCGGAATGCCGACGGAAACGTCGTCCGCGGCCCGGGCTGTGTCGTCGTCCACGAGTCGGGCAGCGGCATGAACGTCGGCCGGCTCGTCGCCCGCGGCCTGTCGCTGCACGGCGTGCATGCGTTCATGGTGCAGCTGCCGTTCTACGGCGCCCGCCGGCCGCGCGAGGGCGGGGCCGGTGCGGGGGCGCTCGTGCCCGCGGTGCGGCAGGCCGTGGGCGACGTGCGTCGGGCCCGCGACGCCGCCGCGGCGGTGCCGCTCGTGGACGCCGCACGGATCTCGCTGCAGGGCACGAGCCTCGGCGGCTTCGTGGCGGCGACGGCCGCGGGGCTCGACACCGGTTTTGACAGGGTCTTCATCTTCCTCGCCGGCGGCGATCTCGTCGGCGTGCTCCAGAACGGGCGGAAGGACGCCGAAAAGGTGCGGGCGAAGCTGGCCGCCTCCGGGATGACCGAGGAGCAGGTGCGGGAGTCGCTCCACGGCATCGAGCCGACCCGACTCGCCCACCGCTACCGGCCCGACCGCACCTGGCTCTACTCGGGGAAGTACGACGACGTCGTGCCCCCGGCCCACAGCCGGCTGCTGGCAGAGGCGGCAGGCCTCGCGGATGACCACCACGTGCGGATGGAGGCGAATCACTACACGGGCATCGTCTACCTGCCGATGATTCTCGCCGCCGTCGCCCGGGAAATCCGGCACGACGATGCCTCGGACCGCTGAGCCGGCCGCTAGCCGCGGCCCGGCGGACGGCTGAACATGCGGCCGAGGTCGACCTTCTTCTCCTTGGCCCGCTTCGTCAGCGCGTCGATGTACTCGGAGGCTTGCTTCTGCTCCGCGGTCGGCGGGCGTGGCGTGGGGGGCTGCCGCGGGGCGGCGGCCGGCTTCGGAGCGGCCGCCGCGGCCTGCCGCGCCTGCTCGTCCCGCTGCTTCCGCCGCTCCGCCCGCTCGACGACCTCCGCCTCCGTGTAGGGCCTCATGCCTCCCTGATCGGTGGCGTCCATGACCCCCCGCACCAGCCTGATCCGGTCGAGATCCTCGTCGAGCATGGCCGTCCGCTCGTCGGGCGAGGCCTCGGCAAACCGCTCGAGGCTTTCCAGACGCATGGCGTTGATCCGCTTGAAGAGCGCGTCCCGCACCCGTCGGATTTCGGCGGGCGGCAGCCGATCGATGCTGTGCATGATCTCTTCGACCGCCCGGCGTCTCTCCGCCGGATCGGCCTTCGTCGCGAGCAGCCGCTCCTGCAGTGCGATCGTCCGGCCGGCGAGCCGGGCCGTGCGGCCCGACTCGTAGAGATACCAGCCGCCGGCCGCGCAGACGGCCAGGGCGATCGCCACGGCCGCCAGCAGCCTGTTTCGTCCCGAGGCCTCCTCGTCGGAGGCGGCGGACCGTGCGGTCCGGTGCATGGAACCCTCCGTCCGTCTGCGTCCTCGTGCGAACCACGCCGCACGCACCCTGCGCCCGGCGGTGGCCCCGGTGAAAAGCCCGGTCAGTAGTTCAGGTCGGTGCCGTCACCCGGGTCCGACGGATCGTCGCCGTCGCCGATCGCCGAGAACATCCGCAGGATGTCCCGCGACGTCGAGTTGGACAGGGCGTCGACGTGCCCGTCGAGAAACACGAACTGCGTGATGCCGGTGTGCATCGAGCCGTACTTGCGGTTGTTGGTGTCGGCAGTGGAGTCTGCCAGGCCGCGGTAGGTGTCGCGGAAGAGCGTGTGCGGCGTATCCGCCGCGAAGAACGCGGTGTCCCCCTTGTTGTAGTCGTCCATCGACCCGGCCCCGGGAATCGTGGGCGGCAGGTGCCGATCCCCGACCGCGAACGTCTTGCTCAGCCCGTCGGTCACCTGCGCGGAGCGGACGTTCGAAAAGGTGTGGATGGGGCCGGCCAGCTTCGGATCGAGCGAGCCGGTGGTGGGGGTGGCGTAGTTGAAGTACGTGCCCGCGTTGGCGGCGTAGTCGCCGCCCGCGGCGACACGCAGGGAGTCGGCCGGCGGCACGCCGTTGTTGTTGTCGAAGTTCCTGTCCGCCGCGGGGCCGCGGCGACTCGGGCAGAAGTAGCCCGCCACGGGCGTCCGCATGGCTCGGGCGTTGGCAGCATCGGAGGCCGGCAACGACGGCTTCCAGGCGTCGTAGATGGCCTGCTCCTCCATGTTGGGCAGCAGGCGGAACGCCCAGGAGTAGTCCGTGTTCTCCCGGGTCTTACGTCCCGTGGGATAGACCTTCTTGGCGTCGTGCGATGAGCCGATGGCGAGGCCGATCTGCTTGAGGTTGTTGCCACACTGCATCCGGCGGCCGGCCTCACGGGCCGCCTGGACGGCGGGAAGCAGCAGCCCGACAAGCACGCCGATGATCGCGATCACGACGAGAAGCTCGACGAGCGTGAAGCCGCGGCAGTGGACCGCCGTGGCCGATCTGACCCGCGGCATCGCATCGGGTGGGGCACCGTCGAGCCGGGATCTACGGGTGGCGTGCATCGTTTCCTCCGCCAGGAGTCGAAGCGAGCCGCGGCTGTGAAGCCGCGAAGGGCAGAATCTCTACTTTAGCGTCATGCGGCGACGGCCGCCACGTTCCGTGGCTCGCGGCCGCGCACGGACCCTGTTCCCGCCCGCAAGCCCGGCGGTCGGGCAGGGTGCCGGCTATACTCCGCAGCATGTCCCGCGCCCCGATCACAGGCTCGCTGGCTATAGGCTGCTTGAGCCTCCTTGCGCTCGTCGCGGGCGGGTCGCCGTCGTGTGGCGAGACGTTTCGGTTCGGCGCCGTGGGGATCACCGTGCCGGACGGATTCGCCGTCCAGCGGGTGGCCGGCACCCCGCTCGTGGAGCGGCCCGTGGCGGTGGCCTTCGACGAGGATGGCCGTCTCTACGTCACCGACTCGAGCGGCTCCAACGCCAAGCTCGTCGAGCAGCAGGCCGACCCGCAGCACCGCATCTTCCGGCTCGAAGACCGCGACGGCGACGGCATCTTCGACACGCGGACGCTCTTCGCCGACCGGCTCATGATGCTCCAGGGCACCCTCTGGTACCGCGGCTCGCTCTACGCCGCCGCCGGTCCGCAGATCTGGAAGCTCACCGACTCCGACGGCGATGGCATGGCCGACGACCGCAGCGTCTGGTTCGACGGCAAGACGCTGACCGGCTGCGGAAACGACATGCACGGTCCGTACCTGGGCCGCGATGGGTGGTTCTACTGGTGCAAGGGCGGCTTCGCGGAGCAGACCCACGACCTGCCGGGCCACCCCGGCTGGAAGACGCGGGCGTCGCACGTCTTCCGCGCCCGGCCCGATCGGCCCGTCGGGGAGATCGAGGCTGTGATGACCGGCGGCATGGACAACCCCGTCGACGTCGCCTTCACGGCCGCGGGCGAGCGGCTCGTATCAGCCACGTTCCTCGAGCACCCGGCGGGAGGCAAGCGCGACGGTGTGATCCACGCCCTGTATGGCGGCGTCTACGGCAAGGAGCACGGCGTGCTCGACGGCCATCCGCGGACGGGCGAGCTGCTGCCGGCGCTCGTGCACCTGGGCCCGGCCGCCGCCTGCGGCCTGCACGTGCACTCGGGGAACGGCCTCGGCGGCGACTGTGCAGGCGACGTGTTCGCCTGCAGCTTCAACCTGCGGACAGTGTCGCGGCACCGGCTCGTGCCGCAGGGGGGCACCTTCACCACCGTCGACGAGCCGTTTGTCACAGCCGATGCAGCCGACTTCCACCCCACCGACGTCATCGAGGATGCCGACGGCTCGCTTCTGATCGTGGACACTGGCGGCTGGTACAAGCTCTGCTGTCCGACCTCGCAGCTGGAGAAGCCGGCGGTGCTCGGGGCGATCTACCGTATCCGCACCAGGACGGCAGCAACGGTCCACGATCCGCGGGGTCGGCGGATCGACTGGAAGCGGCTCGATGCCGCGGAACTGGCCTCGCTGCTCGCGGACGGGCGGCCCGCGGTCGCCGGACGCGCGATCGACGAGCTACGACGACGCGGAGAGGCGGCGGTGGAGCCCATGGCGTGGACCTTTTCGTCGGAGCCTGCGGCGGCGGCAGGTCGGCGGAACGCCGTGTGGGCGCTGGCGGGCATCGACAGCGAGGCCGCTCGTGCCACCGTGCGGCAGGGATTGCGCGACGGTGCAGCGGAGGTGCGGCAGGCGGCGGCGCACGTCGCCGGCCTCCAGCGGGATTCCGCCGCGGTCGACGCCCTCTCTGCGCTGCTCTCCGATGCGGACGCCGGTTGCATGCGGGCCGCCGCCGAGGCGCTCGGCCGGATCGGCACAGTCGCCGCCGTGAAGGCCGTGCTTGCCGCATGCCCTCGTGCCGCCGACAGAGCCTGCGAGCATTCGCTCACCTACGCCTTGATCGAGGGCGGCCAACCAGAGCTGCTCCTGGCCGCGGTCGACGCCTCCGACCGGCGGGTGAGACGAGCGGCGCTGGTCGCGCTCGATCAGGGACCGGGTGCGGATACAGTGTCGCTCCGGAAAAGGGTGCTCGCCGCCTGCGGTGACGACGACTCCGGGCTGCGCGAGACGGGCTGGTGGATCGCCTCGCGGCACCCGGAGTGGGCTGAGGCACTCGTCGCGCAGCTGCCGGCGGAGCTCGAAAGGGCCGTCGCGATGCCCGAGGAATCGCCGCGGATCGTGGGGGTCGTGGGCCGGCTCGCCGCGAACGACGCGGTCGCCACCGCGCTCGCCGCCGCAGCGCGTGCCGGCACTGCCGCGCAGGCGAAGGCGTTCGAGGTGATGCGGGCCGCGCGGCCTGCGAAGACGCCCGATGCCTGGGTCGACGCTCTCGTCGCCGTCGTCGGGGGCGACTCGCCGGCGGCATCCGCCGACGCGATCGAGACACTCGCGCGGCTCGCACTCACGCCAGAGCAACGCTCGCGGGTGCGGCCGCAACTGCTCACGCTCGCCGCCGCTCCAGGGGTGGCACCGAAGCTCTGCACGCTCCTGGTGCAGGTGGCCGGTGGGAGCGAACCCCTGCCCGAGCCCGTCGCCGAGCGGCTGCTCGCGATTCTTCTTTCCGCGGTGTCCACAGGCACCTCCGGCGACTCCTCCCCGCTCGACCGCTCGGCCGCCGCCACGGCGCTGCAGGCATCACGGCTCTCCGACGACCAGTTCACCAGACTCGCGCCGGCGCTGGCCCGGTTGCCCGCCAACGACGTCGCGCAGCTGCTGCCGCTCTTCAAGGCGCGCGGCGGCGGCCCGCTCGTCGCCGCCCTTGCCGCTGTCGCCGGGCATGCCGACCCGTCGTCCATAAGCCGCGACGCAGTCGCCGCCGCGGTGGCCGCGTTGCCCACGGGCGAGGAGGCGAGCGGCCGGCGGCTGCTCGATACGATCGACGCCGCCCGCGCCGGGCAGCGTGAGGCGTATGAGACGCTCGCTGCGTCACTGCCGCCCGGCGATGCGGCCCGCGGGCATGCTGTGTTCGTCTCCGCCGGGGCCGCCTGCACCGGCTGCCACGCGATGGCCTACGTCGGCGGGCGGATCGGGCCCGACCTCTCCAAGATCGGCGGCATCCGCACACCGCGCGACCTGCTCGAGGCGATCGTGCTGCCCAGTGCCAGCTTCGTCCGCAGCTACGAGCCGGTGACGGTACTCACGGAGGACGGCCGGGCCTTCAGCGGTATCGTGCGCGAGGAGACGTCGGCGGAGGTCGTGATCCAGACGAACGTCACTGCCAGCGAGCGGATCCCACGGACCGCGATCGAATCGATCGAGCCCGGCACGGTGTCGCTGATGCCGAAGGGCTACGACACGATCCTCTCGCCGCAGGAACTCGCCGACCTTGTCGCCTTTCTGGCACGGGCGAAGTGAACGGGCCAGCCGGCACCACTC
>Ga0114972_10001203_pt1 | contig 19464 bp, 19 predicted proteins | sample M_140807_EF_Meta_FD_87354 | JGI IMG/M metagenome (GOLD analysis project Ga0114972, IMG submission 87354) | Freshwater microbial communities from Lake Montjoie, Canada to study carbon cycling - M_140807_EF_MetaG | ecosystem: Environmental > Aquatic > Freshwater > Lake | place: Lake Montjoie... | reverse complement strand
AGGAAGGCCGTTAATTTCGGTCCCTTGTTTGATCCTAAGTTGCCATTGAATCTGAGTCCGAGTTCGACTCAGGTTGTTGAACCGGTGTCTCGCGTAGAACTCCCGCCCACTGAGGCGGTTGCTACCGTTCCTGCTGTGGCCCCTTTGATCGCCGCGCCTCGACTGGCTCCGAGCCAATCAGATCCAGTCGCGGAACTCGCTGCTGCCTTTGATTCGATTCCCGCCGCGACGGCCGATCGCAGCGGCAGGGCCGCGGGTGTCGCTAACCTGGCCGCTCTCGCTCAGGGTGCGCTTTGGCTGGCGGAGTGCATGCGCCCCGTGGCGGGCGCTTTAGCCGCAGTGACTGCGACTGCGGTCGACGGGGTCCGCCGCGACGCATTGGCAGCACTCGCCGTGGACCATGTCGTGAGTGCGGCAGGTGCCCGGCAACGAATTCAGGTTGGCGAGCAGACAAGGATTTTTCTGCGCCGATTGCAAAATGAGGTTGGCAGCTTCGATGCGTTCACCATCGATGCGCAGTGGTGTCGGATTCACTTGTCGGAACCCGCTGCGGGGATTGTCGAGCGAATCAAATTGGTGGCGACCGCTCCTCTAGCCGTTTGTGCCGAAGGGGGGCGTCAGATTTGGGTGCCGGTCCAGGCGCAGCGTCTCACTGTTTGGCAATTTGTGGCCGACGACGGAACCGTTTGCGCGCTGCCTGACCTTCCGACCGAAGCAGTGGGTGACTCGGTCGCCTGGCGCGCCCTGATGATTGGTCAGGGAGGGCGACCAGAGGTGGTTACAGTGGCCGCCGAGGTACCAATGCCACCTGCGGCCCCTTCCGTTCTACTGGGGTCGGGTCCTGTCGTACTCGATCCAAGTCGTTGGAAGCGCTTGCGTTCAACTTGTTTTGTCCTGGGTCAGGCGTTGACTGGCATCGATTGGGTGGCGGGTGCTGCGCTCACAGCCGGAAGCTCTGCTGTGCTTCTCAATCCAGGAATGATCTGAGCGCCCAGGGCGCACGCTGCATGGTCGCGAGCTGGGCGTCACGGCTAGCCTTGTTGTTTTTGCTGTGCCCGGCGCTTTCTTGGGGTCAACCGGGGCCCGCGGCGGTGGAGCCTGCCGTGCCAGGGGCCCCCGCTTCAGTGCCCGGAACGTCCGCATCAGTGCCCGGCTCGGCCCCGGTGCCGGAATCCAACCTGCAGGCCGTGACCGCCGTTATCGTGTCGCAGATCCGCACTCTGGTTGACCGGCAGTTGCGCGAGAACAATTTCGTCCTGCCGGCTGGCGCACGGCTCGAGGTCTCATTTCCCGGGGCGCTGATGCTACCGCAGCGCTGCAGCCAGCCAACGGTCGAACCCGTGACAGGGCGCAAGCCCCCCGGTAGCGCGGTGCCCTATGTCATTCGCTGTGCGCCTGCGCCCGGTGCGCTGCAAGGGCCGTCGCTGACGGTGCAAGTCCGCGTGACTGTTCTAAAAAATGTGGTGGTCGCCGCTCGGGCGCTCGGAAACAACTCGGTCATCGAAGCAGCGGATCTGGTCATGGCCGAGGCCGATGTTGGAGCGATCGGCGCCGATGCGCTGACCAACCCAGCGGACGCGGTCGGGCGCACCGCGATTCGAAACCTGCCGGCAGGCGCTATGGTGCCGCGATCGGCGCTACGGCTTCCAATGGCTATACGTTCTGGTGAAACTGTCCGTATAGAGATCGTAGGGGTTGGATTTACCGTTTCATCAGAAGCGACTGCCATGCAAAATGGTGCAACTGGTGATACGATACGACTACGTAATTCTGAGGGTCAAACGCTCTCGGGGCGGCTTGATCCACGCGGTGTCGTGGTGATCGACATCCGAAGGCCAGACTAGAGTGAGGGGCAAATGAAAGTCAACGGAAGCACACCTGGCGGAGTCGATGCGCTGCATCTGATCTCGGACGCGCCTTCGCGCACGGTGACGAGTTCGGCGAGTTCAAATTCCGGTCGCCCTGTTGTCGATTTATCGACGAAGACCCAAGCGCTTCGTGCGATCGACGTGACTGGGCCGATTGAAGATGAAGCCCTGATTGCAGAGATCCGTGATCGTATTTCCTCCGGACGTTTTGCGATCGATTACGGGCGCATTGCAGATTCCATGATGGCGTCTGGGTGGGTTGGCTGAAGCCGGCACCCCCATGATTGCTTTCGATGACGTGCTGGCCCGTCTCGACGAGCTCGGTGCACTCTTGGTCGAAGAACGTGAGCTGCTTGAGAAGTCCGACATCGGCGGCCTCGAGAGCATGATGGTCCGTAAAGAGTCGCTGCTCAGGACTCTGTTCTTATCCGATTCTGAAACTCCCGACGAAAACGCAGTGCATCCACTTCGAGATGTTGGTTTTACGGATGACCAACGGATGAAGCTTGAAAAGCGGTTCGAAGCGCTTGTGAGTGATAACACCATCAACGGCGCCCTGATTGACGCCGCCCGTGTGCGGGCCAATGCGTTGGGTGCGCTTGTCGCCTCACGTGGTCCCAATGCGGTCTACGGCGAGCGGGGTCGTTTGCGTGGCCCGGCCACCGGTGCCCGGCTTACCCGGACCGCCTGATCGGCTTGTGGCGACTCAGAGAACCTGAGACGCGTAAATGCCCCTTAAACTGCGTCCTTACGGATTTTTAGCGCCCGGACTCAAAGCTGGTGTCGGAGGGCGACGCGCGCGCGTGAGTAGCGCTTTGTCATTTTTGGTTATTGCGGCGGCTGGAGCCGTGGCCGGCTTTGCCGTGGGGGTCGGGCCGAACGTTCAAACGGTGGGAATCCAGCCCCCGGTCGCTTTGGTCGCCAGCGCCGACGCGGCCAGCGTGCCCTTGGTCTCTGGTAACTCTGGTCTCACAGAAGTGGATGCGTTGCGTTCTGAACTCAAGGCTTTGAATACAGAGAACTTACGTTTGCAGGAAGAGCGCGGGGCTTACAAGGCCTTGCTGGATCCAAAGACGGGGGTGGGTCGCGAGGTGTCGATTTCCGGGTTGACGGTTCGTCCAAGCACAGGTGGCTGGAAATTCTTTGGCCTTGTTTCGGGTGGCGCCGTTCAAAATGCCCCCTTCAAAGGGAGTGCCGTTGTGGAGCTTGCGGGTGCTGCCCGAGGAGAAGAAGAACGACTGCTGGCGGAGGTCCCTGCCCGTAGTTTTCGTCTTGACTATAAGAATGGCTCTCCGATTGAGGGCGAAATAGCTGCAGCTGGAGCCCCCGCGACCGCCCTGAGAATTCTGGTTGTCGATGAGGCCGGGCGCACGCGTGCGACTCAGCGAATTGCATTGCCTTGATGAAGATCAAAAGGATGGTGATGTCCGCGTCCAAAGGCTTTTCCTTGCCGGCTCTCAAGATGCCAAAGTCATCGACTTTTTTTTCGCGTTTTTTCGTGCGATCAGCGCGGCCTCATGGCGAGGAGTCGATCGATTCTGTTGTCTCGGCTGGAATGGTCATTCGCGGGGATATCGCCTTCACCGGGGTGCTGCGGGTTGATGGGTATATTGAGGGGCGCCTTGAGGCTCAAAGTGAACAGGCCCTACTGGTTGTTGGCGAAACCGCTACATTGCGCGGCGACGTCTCCGCTGTCGATGCCGTTATTTGTGGGCTGGTTGAAGGTAACGTGGTTGTCCAGCGATTCTTGGAGCTCCGCCCAGGCGCACGGGTGATTGGTGATGTCACCTATTGCCAGATCGAGATGCATGTGGGCGCCAGCGTCGACGGCCGTATGGTTCATGCCGAGGACAACACCGTCCAGGCGTTGGTCGTGCCGAGCCTCGCTCGGGTGTGAAATCCCACCTTGCTGCCAAGCTGCGGGCCAAGCGCTCGGTGATTGCGGGTGCGATCGCTTTCATCTTGGCGACCTCTGGCTTGGTGGTAACTCAACCGATAGGTGCACAAGCGGTTGAAACCAAATCAATCTCGCTACTGCAGCCACCCCCGCCTAATAAAATTTCCGCTCAGGACCCTGTTCATCAGGCAGCAGAAGCATTATCGCAATGGCGCCGAGACTGGGAAAACCGTGACCTAGACCGCTTCTCCACGCATTATGCCGACGGATTTCAAAGCGGAGATCTTGATCGCCAGGCTTACCTAGAACGAAAAAGGGGGACCTTCGAGAAACGTCCCTGGCAGCGAATTCAAATCCAAGAGGTGCTATGGATTGCTGAGAATGGGTCTCCCAACTCCCTCTCCGTGCGTTTCATTCAAGATTATCAATCACCCCAAGCGAGCGGGCGCAGTCGTAAGCAGCAACGTTGGGTGCGCAATAGCTCGCGCTGGCAAATCGCAAGTGAGAGTGAAGTCGCCATAACAGAATCCGACACTGGTCGCCCGCGAGTTAAGTCGATAACGGCTGGATATGGAAAATGAAAATCTTGATTGCGTTATCCACTTATAACAGGCCGATCGTCACCGAGTTGTGTCTGCAAAACTTGCAACAAGTGCGATCGGAGTTTGTTAAGTTGGTGGTCTACGATGATGCATCAACCGCGTACAGTAAAGATTTCCTCCTGGAATATTGTGATGAGGTTGTTCGTTTTGAACGAAATGGAGGGATTGAGCGATCTCGAGCAAAGGCGATTCGCGATTTTGTCTATCGATATCACAATTTCGACCTGATCTATTTCACGGATAATGACGCAATTCATGATCCGAAATTTGTTGATGTGATACGCTCTGTGAGTGTTTGGCAGCGCACTAGGCCCGAGATTTTGCCTTTAAGTGTTTATAATTGCCGAAATCATAGCTATATAAAAAATCTCATATTCGAAACTGACATGTTCTTCATTTTGAAGACAATGCCCGGCATTAGTCAATGTTATACAAGAGACATGGCTGAGATAATTGTCCAGGCATTGAACTGCTCGGCAGAGCTTGAGTCAACCTATGGATGGGACTATATTTATCCAGCACTTCTACGTCGCCACTGTCTCATTTCCAAAGTCTCGATGGTGGAGCATTTTGCGAGGGACCGATATGAGGCGGGTATGCACACAACGAATTCTGGTAGTGGGCCGGACGCACTAATTGACTTTGAACGGTCCAGAGCTCTAAATCCAACGCCGTACTTGTTTCATATTCGGGATGAGATTATTGGAAAGATACTTGGCCCGCAGTGAGACTGATCGCCTTCTGAACGTTGCAGAGCCTTTGGATGAAATCCAACCTTGAAGCGGCTCTTGCATTCCACCGAGATGGGATAACGGAACGAGCAGGGGCAATTTATTCGGAGATTCTGCAGGCAGACCCACAGAATGCAGAGGTATTGCACCTACTAGGGGTTGCCGCCTTGCAGTGTTCGAACCATTTAGGCACGATTGAATTTATTTCGGCCGCAATTGCGTTAGATGCTGGAAGGCCTGATTTTTTCTTCAATCTCGGGGTGTGCCTTGAGGAACTAGAGCTTACCAGCGAGGCAATTGATTGCTACACAACCGCAAGCCAGCTTGACAGTTGCTATGCGGATTCGTTGTTGAATTTGGGGAACTGTCTCCATCGATCGGGAGACGCTGCGGGGGCTATAGGGGCTTACCAGCAGGCAATTGGGGCAAATGAGGAATGTGCCGCAGCACATTCTAATCTTGGCAATGTGCTGCAAGAGGTAGGGCGCTTAGATGACGCCTTGGCGAACCACTTATGTGCCGTCAAAATTGAACCAGACCACGCGCCCTATCACTATAATCTTGGTAATGTACTCAAGAATTTGGGGCGGTTCGATGCAGCGATAGAGAGCTATCGCTGTGCATTGCGTCTGCGACCGAATTATGGAGCAGTACTCGGCAACCTGGGTGGCATTTATTTGCTCCTGGGTCGCTGTGACGAATCCTTGATCTGCTTTCAACAAGCCCTCGATCAGAATTTGAGTGATTCAGAGGCATACTCTAATCTTGGAAATGCCTATGTCGCATTGCGGCGTTTTGTTGAGGCAATCGTGTGCTTCGAGCGCGCGATCGAGATTAATCCAACTGCCCCCGCAGCGTATATGAATTGTGGTAACGCATTAATTGGTTTGAATCGGTTTGAAGATGCGATTGGTTTCCTGCTACGGGCGGTTCAGATCGATCCCAGTTACGCGGAGGCTTTCGTTAATCTTGGTTCTGCGCTTAAGCATGTTGGCCGATTTTCGGATGCTCTCATACACTATGAACGCGCGATTCAGCTAGAGCCCCTTCTTCCTGAAGCGCATTGGAACAAGGGTTTGTTACAGCTTTTACTTGGTGATTTTTTGAATGGGTGGCGCTCGTATGAGTGGCGCCCTAAGACTAGGGATTCTTTACGTGCGAGGCGGAATTTTGCTCAGCCGCTTTGGCTCGGTGAAGAGTCGTTGTCTGGTAAGTCGATACTGGTGCACAGCGAGCAAGGGTTGGGAGATACGATTCAGTTTTGTCGCTATATTCCTTTGGTCGCGGCACGAGGAGCAACAGTTATTTTTGAAATACCTCTGGTCCTTTTCCCGCTGCTCAGGGGTCTCGAGGGTGTGGGCAAGTTTGTTGTGAACGGAGATTCTCTGCCGCCGATCGATTTTCATTGCCCGTTATTGTCGCTTCCAGCGGCATTTGGGACGACTCTGGCGTCGATCCCGCTGCCAGTCAGCGATATAGAGGCCGATGCGGGCAAGTTGGCAATTTGGTCTGGGCGGTTGGGGGGGAAGATCAAGCCGCGGGTTGGGCTTGTTTGGAGCGGAAATTTACAACACACAAACGATCACAACCGCAGTATTCCCTTGTCGACGTTGTTGCGTTCTTTGCCAGTTGGATTTGAGTATGTGAGTTTGCAGCGCGAGGTTCGAGGATCGGATCAAGGAGCGTTGGATTTGAGCCCCGAGATTCGCCATTTTGGACTTGAGCTTGAGGATTTCACAGATACCGCGGCGTTGTGTGCGCTGATGGATTTGGTGGTCAGCGTTGACACGAGTGTGGCGCATTTGAGCGGAACGATGGGGCGGCAAACATGGATTTTGTTACCGTACCTGCCGGATTGGCGTTGGCTGCTGGGTCGGCCAGACAGCCCTTGGTATCCAAGTGCGAAACTCTTTCGACAGACGTGCGCTAGGGATTGGGAGTCGGTGTTGAATCAACTTGGCGACGAGTTAACGAGAATTCATACAGGGTTATGCGGAATTTAGAAGAACTTTTGAAGCGTGGCCAAGTTTTGCATCAAAGCGGGGAGCTTGAGCAGGCAAAAGAGGTTTATCTTAGGGTCTTGACCAAACGCCCGAAGCATTTTGATGCGCTCCACCTGCTCGGCGTGATTGCTGCCCAAACGGGGGATGCCAAACAGGCGGCAGAGTTAATTGGTATGGCGATTAAACAGAATTTAGGTCACGCTGCCGCGCACTACAATCTCGGAAATTCTCTAAAGAAATTGGATCGCATCAGAGAAGCGCTCGTTTGTTATGACAATGCGCTTTCGATCGCGCCCAATCTGGCAGAGGCGCAAAACGCGAAGGCCGGCGCCTTGAAGGAGTTGGGGTGTCTCGATGAGGCGCTGGTTTGTTATGAAAAGGCGATTGAGACGAAGCCTGCCTATGCCGACGCTTGGATGAATCGGGGTGTTTTGCTGAATGAACTTAGGCGGTCAGACGATGCAGTGAAGAGCTACAGCTGTGCAGTAGCCCTAAAGTCTGATTATTTTGAGGCTTATAATAATCGGGGATTGGTTTTTGAGGAATTGGGCCGGAGTGATGAGGCACTGCAGGATTACGAACAAGCGATTAGTATCAACCAGGAGTTTGCCGATGCGTTCAACAACAGGGGTAGAATTCTGGTGAAAGCGAATCGGCTTGTTGAGGCCTTGGTTTGTTTCGATAAGGCGGTGTCGATCAAAACTGATTTCGTTGATGCGATTTTCAACCATGGTGTTGTCCTGCAAACATTAGGACGATTCGAGGAGGCGGTCGTTAGCTATGAGCGAGTAGTTGAATTTGATCCTGGCCACGCTGATGCGTTGGGTAATTGGGGCGGCGTGCTATTTGAGACAAGACGGTTTTTTGACGCATTGGTGCTGTACAACAAGGCCATTGCCATTAGGCCCGTGGACGCCAGGGCGCTATACAATAAAGGCGTCGTTCTATTGGAATTGACGCAACTTGAGGAGGCATTGATTTGCTTCAGTCAAGCCCTGGCATTTGATCCGGATTATGAATTTTTGTTTGGATTAAAGCTTCATACTCAGATGCGGATGTGCGATTGGCACAATTTAAGATCACAACTGGTGTATATCGAGTCTGCGCTGCTGGAGGGGCGTCGGGTGATTGCCCCTTTCCCCGTATTGGGCTTGCTCGATAGTCCAGAACTCCAATTTTTATCTTCCCGGACATTCGTAGATTCAAAATCTACTCCTGTTAATTTGGGCGGTGAATTTTTGGTTAACAGGAATGATCAAAAAATTCGGATTGGCTATTATTCGTCCGATTTTTATAGCCATGCAACATCCTATTTGATGATTGAGTTATTTGAGGCGCATGATTTGGGAAAATTTGAGATTTATGGTTTCTCAATTGGCCCGGTCGTGAGTGATGATATTCAGCGGCGAGTGTCGGGCGCTTTCTATCAATTTATCGATGTTTCTAAAAAGTCTGATTTGGAGATCTCGCGTATTTCTCGTGATCTTCGGATCGAAATTGCTGTTGATTTGAAGGGGTTCACTAAAGGGTCTAGACTGGGGATATTCGCACACCGGTGTGCTCCCGTTCAGGTAAATTATCTAGGATATCCGGGGACGATGGGGGCCTCATTCATCGACTATATTATTGCAGACGATGTTTTGATTCCCCCCGTAGGTCGACAGTACTATGGTGAGAAGGTCGTGTACTTGCCTTGCAGCTATCAACCAAACGATTCCAATAGAATCATATCGGACCGGGTATTCACGAGGTCGGAAATGGGTTTGCCTGAAACTGGTTTCGTATTCTGCTGCTTCAATAGTAATTATAAGATTTTGCCTGAGATGTTTGATGTTTGGATGCGTCTATTGAGTAAGCTCGGGGGTAGCGTTCTTTGGCTGCTTGAAGACAATCCGCTGGCTGTCGATAATTTGCGCAAAGAAGCAATTGTCCGCGGTGTTGCCCCCGATCGTTTGGTATTTGCCAATCGAATTTCATTGGATGAACACCTGGCTCGCCACCGTCTGGCAGACTTGTTTCTCGATACGTTTCCTTGTAACGCTCACACGACGATGAGCGATGCGCTATGGGCTGGTCTTCCTGCGCTGACGCTATGCGGTCAATCGTTCGCGTCACGGGTGGCCGCTAGTTTGGTTGGTGCTTTAGGTCTTTCGGACTTGGTCGTTGAGACAATCGAAGCCTATGAGTCGAAGGCGATTGAACTTTCGACAAATCCTGAATTGCTTTCGAGGATTAAATCAAGACTCGGGCGAGAGAGGAGTACTTCCACGTTGTTCAATGGGAGGTTTTTGGCACGGCATCTCGAAATCGCGTTCAAAATGATGTCGGAACGCTACCGTTCTGGTGACGCGCCTGACCACTTGTTTGTTCGCTCGGAACCGGGCCCGATTGACCTCTAGCAGACGTGGACGTCAAATGCTCAAGCTTGTTGTTTCAGGCAAATCCAATGCGCTGAGTGCAAGGCCTCGGTTTTTGATGGCGATTGCGTGTTCTGGGTTTATTTTTAAAGCCATCAAACACGCCGCTAGTGCAAAGTCGTGTTGTCCAAGATTCGCATAGGCTATTCCGAGGCTGACGAAGGTGTCCGGATTGAGTGGGTCAAGGCGTATTGATTCGCGTAGCAAATCAACCGCCATTTTGAAGTCGTCGTTTTCAAGCGCGGAGTTTGTTTGCGCTAGCACTTTATTGTGTGTCGGGATCTTATCGATTCCCTGTTTTCTGGGGGCCACGGCCGGGCCCGGGTTAATTGTTGCCTCGTTAAGCGTTTGGATCTTCTTTGCGCGTGCCGCTGTCTTTTGTGCGATTGATTTTTTTTTCGCCGCTTCTTTCCGGGTTTTATTCATCGCGTTGTCTGGTTTCCCGTGAGGTACCGGAACGCCTTTTTCCACCAAGGCGTGTCATTTTTTTCAACCCACGCTTCAAAGCGTTCCCGAGCTTGTTCGACCTGCTGGCGGGTCATCTGTGAGCCAGTGAGATCGCGCAGCACACCGCCTGCCTGATCTCCGCGGTGCGCGACGATGGCGAACCAGAACCACGCTTCAGGAAGGTTTCGCGGGATCCCGCGCCCATCCATATTCATCGCGCCCAAGTTGTTGGCAGCCATGACATGACCCTGCTCAGCGGCTCCCCGAAACAGCTTGGCGGCTTCGGTAAAGTTACGTTCGCCACCGAAGCCTTGGAAATAGTAAAGACCTAGGTTGAACTGTGCGTCAGGTTCGCCTTCCTCGGCACGGGGTTTGAGAAGCTTGGCTGCGCCGTTATAGTCGCCAGCGGCCCAGGCTTTCATCGCAGCGTCGAGGCTGGCGTGGCTAGTTGCAGGGAGCAGAGCGGCCACACTGCCGGAGAAGACAATGGCACCTGAGGCGCCCATTTTGAGGCCGCGGCGCAAGGCCTCCCTCCGCGCCGCTTGTTGGCTTGTTGCTGCTCGCTCGTTCGGTGTTGATTTTTCGATCATATTTGCATCAAATTTAAGATCGCGAAGAGTCAGAGTGTCATGCCGCTTTCGCCCGCCATGGCGCGTAGACGGAGGATGGCCTGGGTATGCATTTGGGAGATCCGTCCTGGGGTCAGGTCAAGCACCTTGGCAACCTCGCGAAAGGTCAGCCCTTCCTGATAATGCAAGGCCATGATCATGGCCTCGCGTTCAGGCAATTGGCGGAGCAGGTCGGCCAATCGCTTCGCTTCGTCGCGGCGCTCGATCAGGGTAAGCGGGGTGTCATCATCCGGCACGAGTTCGGCTGCAGAGGCACCGCCTTCGTCGTCGTCGCCGCCATATTGGATCGAGACGGCGTCGGCGAGCAGGCTCCGGTAATCGTCGAGGCTCAGGGACATTGCTTCTGCAATTTCGCCATCCTCCGGTGCCCGACCAAGGGTCTGTGAGAGCCGCCGTACGGTCTCCTCGGCCTCTCGAATCCGATCTCGCACGTGGCGCGGCAAGAGGTCAGCCTGCCGCAAACCGTCAATCATGGCGCCCCGGATACGCGTTCGGGCATACACCTCAAACGGGACTCCTTCCTGGGCCTGATAGCGTTGCAGCGCATCGTTAAGGCCCATCAAGCCGAACTGCACGAGGTCGTCCAACTCAACGCTGGGTGGCAAGCGGCTGGCGAGATGGCCTGCCATGCGTCTGACCAATGGCAGGTGTGACCGGATCAGCGCGTCCTGTTGCTCGCGCCGATAGGCGTTCTGGGGGTGGCTGCGGGTCACGTCCGGCGGGCGCAGGGCCTTGTTCAGCGAGTGTTCACTCGCTACCGGTCAACGCAGTCGACATCGTTCGGTACGCGCCGACTGGGAACGAGGTGGTCTCGTCGATGTCTGGCTCGGCAATGCCATCGAGCATGGCATTTAGATCTGCGGTACGCACCCAGCCCATCATGGCCAGTGGCTGTTGCAAGTGCTCGAGCGACTTACGTTCGAGCAGTTCGTAAGCTTGGTGGGCTTGGTGTTCAGTCTCGCCTCCGACGACCAGAATCGGGATCGGCACGCCTGTGTAAGTCACTGACAATTCACGGACGTTGATCAGCGTGCGCTTGAGCGACTCTGGGACCGTGCTCGTCAACAGCATGCAACGGGGCTCGCCGCCAAAAAGCCGCATCACATCGCGGTCAATTTTCTGGGTGACGGCCAATACCAAATCGACTTCCAACGAGGACTGCTGGACGCACTGAGGGACGGTGATGGGTTGTCGAGTCAGCCGCTTACGCAGGAGTCCCTGGAGCTTGGCGCCAGCGCTGAACCAGAACCGGTCCGAGACTTTGGAGGCCACCTTTTCGAGGGGAACAGTCCCGGTCAGCGCCTGCGCAATATCGTAACGAACTTTATTGAAGTGGCGCTGATCAAAACGCTCTCCAAGTGGCACTTCGTCAATGAAAAGCAGGCGTTTGCCCTCACGCAGCATCAGGTGAGCGACGCCGATGCCGGCGGTAACAGAAGCGTCCGGGGGTAGTGACGAAACGATGACGTAGGTCGGAATTGATCCGCCATCGCCAAAGATTTTCCTCAGGCCATCCGCCTGGTCTTTGCCACGCAGTGGGTCCACTGCATCCGAGATTTTGGGAGTATCAGTCATGCTGTTCAGGCCTTCTTGCGTGCCCAGGCGTCGAGGTTGTCGGCAATCAGAGTCGGAATATGGTCGTCCAGAGGCGTACTTCCTGCGATGCTCGCTTTGACCCGCAAACTGCGGTGGACCAGGTATCCCGTGTTCGGCACATGGAGGTCCTCGGGCACACGCTGGCCGTTCGCCATGAAAAGTACCGGAAGTTGGTGGCGAATCACACATTCGACCATGGGCGCAAGGCTGACGGCTTCGTCGAGCTTGGTCAACACCACGCCCCAGAACGGCTCTTGCCCGAGGGCCTGACGGTATGTCTCGTAGACGTCATCGAGCGTATGCAGACCCGTGGTCGCGCTCACCACGAGCACGCGTTTGAGGTGCTGACGTCCTTCGGCGAGCAGGGACAACTGCTCGATCATCAGTTGGTCTCGTTGCCCCATACCGGCGGTATCGAGGAGGACGACATGCTTGCGTGAAAGCTCCTCAAGTTTGTGCGCCAGATCAGCACCATCGCGCACCGAAGTGATGGTAAGCCCCAGAATCTTTGCAAAGACTTTAAGTTGTTCCTGCGCGCCAATCCGATACGTGTCCGTGGTCAGCAACGCGACCTGCGAGCGTCCAAAGCGCAAGACACAGCGAGCTGCGAGTTTGGCCACCATCGTTGTCTTGCCGACACCCGTTGGGCCGATAAAGGCGTAGACGCCACCCTCGTCGATGGTGCTAACCACATCGAGCGTTTGCAGGTCGGCTTTGAGGCGCTCCTGCATCCACCGCACTGCATTGTGGATGTCGGCCTGCTCGGGCATCTGCGAGACCATTTCGCTTGCCATCCCCGCCGAAAATCCGGCTGCGAACATCAGTTTCAACAGTTCTGCGCGAGTTGGGCTGTCGGCCGACATCGCCGCTGCGACGGTATGCGCCACGTGGGTCTGCAATAGGCGTTTGACTTCGGCGAGATCGCGGGCCAGTTCCGAGGGGATCGGATCGTCGTGATGTTGTGGCCGCGACTCGCCTGCCAAAAGCGGACCGGATGATTGGTTTTGTCGCTTATCCCTCGTCTGAGTACGGTCCTGGCCATGGTGATTGCCGAGTGCCTGCGCCGACTGGAAATCCTCTTGGTGATCTCGCTGATCGTCACGGTTGTCCTCATCATGATCATCATGATTATCACCATGGTCCTGATGAAGCGAATCATCCTGCTCCAACGGTGGAGCGTGCTTGGAGATCACGGGTTGCGCTGGTTGTTGCGCTTGTCCAACAGAGGGCCGGCGGCCTCCGTTCGCAGTAGGGGCTCTTGCGCGACCACGAGTCTCGCTGTCGGGCGGGTAAACGGGGTTTCGACGCCGATCTCGATCGCCGCGCTGTGAGACATTCGCGATGATCAATTCGTGATTGATCCCGCTACCGAGCGTCCGGCTTTGCGGCTGCCCTTCTTCAATTCGGCGTTGGCGTGCCATGACGCTCGAACCCGGCACACGTTGACGATGGGCTTCGGGAGAAGTTTCGACAACCGGGATCGTGGGGCGCCCGCGCGAAGAACCCGACCCGCTTTCGGATCGGCTGGGCCTCGTCTTACTCGGTGTCGTTCCGCTTGACCTCGCGTTAATCGAGGATTCGGTTCCGCTCCCGGCTGAAGGTCGCGCCGGGGTTGGTATCGGCAGTGCTGCAAAGGGAGCGCCATCCAAGTTGGGCGCCACCATCGAGCGCTCGCCAGACATGGACGCCAGATCTTCGGGGCGGATTGCAACGATTTCGACGCCCTCGGCGACTTCGCGGTTGGACAACACAACCGCCTCCGGCCCAAGTTCAGTACGGATTTGCTTCAGCGCGTCTGCCGGATTGAGTGCGACGTAGCGGCGCGGTCCCATATATCGATCCAAGATGTACCGGGCTCTCTCGGAGCCCGATTAAAAGTCAACAATCGTCGAGAAACATTAACGCAGACGGATGATACGACTAGTGGCGGTCGATGGCGTCCTATTTGTCGGTTTGTGAGCGGCGTTGAGGCTTGCCTGGGTTCGGGGATCAGGTTGGCTTTTGACAGATCACCATTTCGAATGTGATCCGAGTGGTTGGCGGGATCTCAGACATGGCCAAAACCGAAATTTGAGGCGCAACTCTCTTCAGGATTTGGGCGATGGTCGTTCTGGTAGCAGTAGACGCCAAAACTACGGGCGGTAAACCGTCGGATTCCAGCTTGTTTGCGGCCTCAACCGCCTGTTCGCCCAAAAACTTAACCAGTCCCGGTTCGAGCGCGCCATCCGGTGCAACCGGCGCCCCCGCGAGGGCATCCTCAACAATCCGCTCGAAATCCGGATGGATGGCGGCAACCTTCAACTCAGCGTCATCACCCATGACCTGTTGGAGGATCGTACGCGCCAACCGCTGACGCACCGGCAGCAACAGACCGGTGGGGTCTTGGGTCCGACCAACATGCTCTCCGATGGTCTCGAGGACTGTCCGGACATCGCGTACTGGGATGTTTTCGACCAGCAGCAGTTGGAGCACTTTTTGTAAGGTTCCCAATGGGACGACCTTTGGAACGAGATCGTCGACTAGTTTGGGGAAGCGCCCTTTAACGTGCTCAAGCAGTTCCTGGGTCTCCTGTCGGCCCAGTAGCTCATGCGCATGGTCGCGCAATAATTTGTCGATGTGGGTAGCAATGACCACAGCGGGTTCAACCACGGTGTAACCCTGCGAAATAGCCCGATCACGCAGGCTACGAGCGATCCAGAACGCTGGGATACCATACGTCGGGTCGGTCGCTCGAAGTCCTTCCAGAGCGGCGGAACCGGGGCCAGGTTCGATCGCCATCATCAGATCCGGGTAAATATCCCCGCGCCCCACCTCAGCCCCGTAGACCAACAATCGATATGTTTCTGTCGGCAGATCGAGGTTGTCGCGGATGTGCACGACGGGAACCAGAAACCCGATGTCGCCAACGAAACGCTTGCGAATTGCCGTGATCCGCTGGACGAGGTCTGACCCATCCGCCCGATCAACGAGGGGGACCAGCCGGAAAGCGAGCTCGAGTGTCAGGGGGTCGACCACCGGAACATCACCCCATTCAACCGTCTCCACGGGCTTGCTCTCTTCAGCAAATTTGGCTGCTGCTTCTTTGGCTCGGGCTTTCGAAATTCCCCAAGCTAACCCTGCAAAACAGGCGCCCAACGCCAGAAAGGCAAAGTGCGGCATGCCGGGGATCACCGCGAGTAAAGCGAGCACTCCGCCGGTCAGCCACAACACCATGGCGTTGTCGCGAAGCTGGTCGCCGATCTGTTGCTGAAAATCGCGATCTGTCGCGACGCGCGTCACAACGATGCCGGCAGCGGTCGAGATAATGAGCGCCGGCACCTGCGCGACCAACCCGTCACCGATGGAAAGAAGGGTGTAGATCTTCGCTGCAGCGGCGACGTCCATGTTGTGCTGCATGACACCGACCAGCAGGCCGCCAACGACGTTGACGAGGACGATGACAATGCCGGCGATAGCGTCACCGCGAACAAACTTGGACGCACCGTCCATCGAACCGTAGAAATCCGCCTCTTGTTGCACCTGCTTGCGGCGCCGTTTTGCGTCGGACTCTCCAATCAATCCGGCGTTTAAATCCGCATCAATTGCCATTTGCTTACCGGGCAATGAATCCAGCGTAAACCGCGCACTGACCTCGGCGACTCGCCCCGCGCCTTTGGTGATCACCGCAAAGTTGATGATGGTCAGAATGATGAAGACGATAATTCCGACAACGTAATTGCCACCGATCAAAAATTCACCGAAGGCCTCAATTACCTTACCGGCGGCGTCTGGCCCGGTGTGCCCGTACAGCAGTACGACGCGAGTGGATGCGACATTCAGACTCAGGCGCAGCAGCGTCGTCAGCAGCAAAAGCGTCGGGAAGGAAACGAATTCCAGCACCTCCCGAATCCGCATCGCGGAAATTAGGACTGCGACTGAAATGCCTATATTTAGGACGAAAAAGAGGTCCAGTAACGCCGTTGGGATGGGGAGGACCATGAGAGCGAGCAGCGCCAACACAATCAGCGGAGTGATCATTTGGGGGAGGGCGGTGAGCCTGGGGGCTAAACGTTCGATGACGAGTCTCCGTTAGAAGAGAGAGCCCAATGTTGGGCGACACAACTGGAGCGAATTCATGGGTGCATATCTTTACACGAACGTAGCCTCTCTGTCGGCCCAGCGCAACTTGTCGTCAAGCCAAGACATGTTGAAGGTGAGCACGGAGCGCCTTTCAAGCGGGAAGCGGATTAATTCGGCGAAAGACGATTCGGCGGGGCTGGGAATTTCCAAGCGATTCACCGGAAACGTGCAAGGCCTGCGCCAAGGCGTTCGCAATGCGCAAGATGGTGCCGCAATGGCGGATGCTGGTGAAGCAGCCCTCGAGCAAATGTCGCAGATGATTCTGAGAATTCGCGAACTCGGCGTGCAGGCTCAAAACGGAACGTATTCTGCGAGTGACTGGACGAACATTAACAATGAGGTTCAAGCCCTGACGTCCGCGATCACCGGCTTGGCAACAAACGCAAAGTACAACAACATCACCTTGTTGGACGGGGCATTCAGCGTCAACATCAAGTACACCGATGAGTCGACTGCCGCAACCGACGGAACCGTCGCCGTTGGCACGACCCTGAACTTCACAACGGTCACTGTCGCCAGCATTACGGACGCTGCCACAGCAGCCACGGCTGTTACCGTTGCGGATGGATACCTGACGGATTTGGCTACTGCGCGCTCCGATTTTTCGAAGGCTTCGGTTTCGCTTGGTTACGTGTCGTCGGCTCAGTCCGCTCTCGCAGAGGCAGTGGACAGCGCGCGATCGCGAATTGAGGATACAGACTACGCGGCTGAAACTGCGCAGATGACCCGCAATCAGATCCTGCAGCAGGCGGCAACAGCTGCGTTGGCCCAGGCGAACGCGATGCCAAACACGATCCTTAGCCTGATCAAGTAATAGTTAACCCGGCTGAGGTGTTCTTTTGCCCTAAGCTCCAGCCTCGAGAGGGGTTGGATTTTTGGAGACAAAAATGGGAATGACAGGTGTAGAAAGCGGCCATGTGCTGCCGCAAGCCGCCGCGTCTGCTAGTGCCGTGGGTGTTCAGAGGGTCTCTCCGATTGCCGAAGGAGTGGCTCAGATCGAGCGTAGGTCTAGTGAGAACATTCAGGCTGCAGCGCGGACAATTGATTCATTCGTGCGAGACATGGGGCGATCTCTTGATTTTCGAGTGGATGACTCGAGCGGAAAGCAGATCGTTCGCGTGAGCAATCCGCAAACTGGGGAGACGGTTCGCCAGATCCCTAACGAAGAGGCGGTTCAAATCGCTCGATCGCTGAATTATCTTCAGTCTGTCTTGGTGAGCATTAAAGCTTAAAACGGGGCGAAAAGCATGGCAACGGTTGTTGGAGCGTCAACAGGAGCGATTGACGTCAAGTCGACCGTTGACCAGCTGGTAGAAGTCGAAATGGTCAGGCGCATTGACCCTATCGACAGGAAAGTGGCCGCAAAACGGGTCTCTCTGTCTGCGGTTGCGGAATTAAAGACGCTTTCGGCGGGGCTTGAGGACTCGTTAGACTCGCTTGCGGACGCCGCTCAATTTTCGGGAACAGATTCCGAGCGGCTGTCCAAGCTGACGGAGTCGGTCAAGGGTTTTGTTGCTTCTTACAATGCTCTGCAAGCGGGCATTGTTAAGTACGGCACTATTGATCTCGCAGACCCCAACAGGGATACTGTGTCGGAGGTGCCGCTTTTTGGGGATCCGACGCTAATCAAGCTACGGCAGATGATGCGGCAGGGTTATTCTGCTGGCTTGACTTACGCGAACACGCTCTCCGACCGAACGGACGCTACGACTACGGTTGGGTTTACGGAACTCGGGGTGTCGCGGAAAGCGGACGGCACTCTCGCCTTCTCCAAGTCGAAGTTGGCGACTTCTTCGGCGCTCGACACCACTGTACTGAGCCGTCCGACAGATGGTGATTTGTTGGCCGACTCCGCTTACGCGCAGCCCAAATTGCTAGATCGATTTTCTGCTGGGGTTTCTTCTTCGTTGAAAACGTCGTTGGCCTCTGCCAGCTTCGGGATCGTCGGGATTTTCGATCTGCGCACTTCCCAGTTGAACAGTCAGCTTTACACTTTAAACAATAGAAGAGTGTCTGAAAGCGCGAAGATCGAAGCTGAGCGCTCGCGCTTTCTGAGAACGTATTCGGCTCTAAATTCGCTATTGGCAAATATGTCGAGCACAAGCAACTTCCTGACTGCGCAACTCGCCTCACTGACTAAGAATAACTGATCTTCTTAACAAGTCTCCATGTCATTTAGCCGTCATCGCAATGCGGCTGCCGGATATAGTCGCGTCCGCAGCGAAGCTCGAACGCAGAAGAGTAGCCCAGAGGGCCTGATTGTGCTGGTATTCGAGTCGCTAATGGATCGGCTCACGAAATGCCAGGGATATCTTGAACAAGGAAATCAAACAGACTTTGACCGTGAACTGCTCAAATCGATGCAGCTAATTCAGTACGGTCTGAAGGATTCGTTGTCATTTAATGCCGGTGGGGAAATCGCGCTGAACCTCGATCACACCTACTCGGTTTGGATATTGGCGTTGGATTTTCTGGGCACGAGTCGTTCCCCTGAGCGTTTGGCGTCGCTCGTTGAAGGCGTTCGTGGGGTGCAAGAAGCTTGGATCACAGCGTTTGGAGGTGCGATCGAAAAATGAATCTTCCAGCGGGCCCAGTCATATAGTTGTCGTCAAAGTATGTTTTAATCAGGGGTGAAATCGGGGAGGAGCGCGTCTGCGCAGGACTCCTCGTGTCGCCTATCTTGTTACTGTCCAAACGAAGAGATCGATCAAAATGCTTACTTACACCGGCCCATTTAGCGCTTTGACCACGAATCAAGTCGTTGCGCTTCCGACGGCGGATATCTCGGAGACTCCGGCGAACGAGTTTGGGATCGGGCAGATTTCGGTCTTGACGCAGCAACAGTACGCCGCGCTGGAGGCGAGTCAGTGGAGTGGGTTTGACGAGGCGCAGGTGGCTGACCTCGGACCCCTTGCAGCGAAGGTGGTCGCTGACAACATCGCGTCGCTTGCGAGTATCCAGAGCCTCAAAACGTCGTTTATCGTGGCATTGCCGTCGGACACGGTGGTTGCGATTACTGCCGGTCAGGTTTCGGCGTTGGTTGATCCTCAGTTTGTTGCTCTGACATCGTCTCAGTTGTCGGTGTTCACCGCCGAGCAGGTTGAGGCAATCGGACCAGAGGATGTGGAGTTTTTGGGCTTGGACGTCGGCTCTTT
>Ga0114972_10001202_pt1 | contig 19465 bp, 16 predicted proteins | sample M_140807_EF_Meta_FD_87354 | JGI IMG/M metagenome (GOLD analysis project Ga0114972, IMG submission 87354) | Freshwater microbial communities from Lake Montjoie, Canada to study carbon cycling - M_140807_EF_MetaG | ecosystem: Environmental > Aquatic > Freshwater > Lake | place: Lake Montjoie... | reverse complement strand
GACCGCCACGAACGACTTCGACGTCATGCGCGCCGTGACCGAAGATGCGCCGCTCGAGCTGCTCGAGCTGCGTCCAAAGGTCGATCGAGCGCTCGGTCGACTCGTGGCGAGGTGCCTCGAAAAGGATCCTGCGGCACGGTTTCAGAACGCGCGTGAGCTTCATCAACAACTCGACGGATGGCTCGATGCGCACGGATACCGTGAGGGGAACGAGCACGCGCTCAGCCGGTTCGTTCGCCGCAATGCCATGCGGCAGATGCGCTGGTTCGAGCGCGCGACGTTGACGGACGGTGGAGGCGCCGCATCGGACAAGGGCGTTGCCGAGGAACTCTACGGCGACTTTGGTGAGGATGGGCCGACCATCGTCAACCGCGCCGAGCTCCGTCGTGATCTTGGGGCTCCGAGTCGGGCGCCCGTCGTCATCGTCGAGGCGACCACGGTGCGCCAATACGCGAAGGGCGTCTCGTACGACTTCGACTCGCTCCCGACCAGCAAACATCGCTTGGGGGACGCGGGTGAACTCCAAACCCTGCCGCGGAGTTCCCCTGGCGGCGCCGCGGAAGTGCCGGAAGCCGCGAGCGATTCGCCGCCGCCCGGGTCCCCAGTGGGCCCGACCGCGAGGCGCCGAGCGCCGCCGCCCACCCTCGAAGGCATGGGCCCGATGCCCGTGCCCGGGGTCCTCCTCGCCGCGTTGGCATCGCCGCCTGATGCCGGAATGCGCGCGCCGTCGCCGCCCTCCGCCCCATTGCCGCCGGTGCCCTCGGCGCCACCGCCGCCTCTGCTGTCGTTGCCCCCCCGGCAGGACAACGCTGGCGAACCAACGTTTGAATCCCTCGGGGCGCGGTCCTCGCAGGAGTCCCGGCGAGCCGAAGCTCGTGCTCTTGATTATTCGCAAGAGGTGAAGCGCATTACCGGCTTCGCGGCGCGGGTGTCGCAAGACGCTCGAAAGGCCACGCATCTGGCAGCCGCCGCTGCGCGGGCCAAGCGCCTCGCGACCCAAGCCGCCGGGCTTGCGGGCCGCGGCCTGAATGCGGAGGCTGCGGAGCGGGCAGAGGAGGCACGCCGGCTCGAAGCGGCGGTGGCGGCGGGGAACGTGCCCGAGAGACGCACGCTCGCGAGTGACCGCTACGTGGGCGGTCTTGGGGCGCAGCTCGAGGAGCGACTTGACGAGCTTCGTTCCCGTTTCGGCGAACGTCCGCTCGGCGCATTCGCCGCGGTCTGCGCCGTTTGTGCGGTCCTGCTGCTGGGGCTGCTCGTGCTTGCCTGGTGAGAGAACCCGTCCCACGGGACACCAGGCCAAAATCAGGGTAGGAGAGCCCTCCCATGACCAAGCCGAGGCTTCGATTCGCCCCGTCTCCGACCGGCTACCTTCACATCGGTGGTGTCCGCACCGCGCTCTTCAACTGGCTCTGGGCGCGCAAGACGGGCGGCACGTTCGTCCTCCGTATCGAGGACACCGACCGTGAGCGAAGCACCGTCGAGAACGAGGAGATCATCCTCCGCGAGATGCGCTGGCTCGGCCTCGAGTGGGACGAGGGGCCCTCGAAAGGTGGCGCCTACGGGCCTTACCGGCAGATGGAGCGGCTCGAGCTTTATCGAGAATTTGCTGACAAACTGGTCGCCTCTGGCGCGGCGTACCGCTGCTACGCGACGAAAGAAGAGCTCGACGCCGCGCGCGAGGCGCTGCGCCTGCACGATCCGAAGGCGCAATTTCGCTACCCCGGTTGGTGGCGCGACAAGGGCCCGACGGACTGGCCTGCCGACAAGCCCTACGTGATTCGCCTGCGGACTCCGCAGAGTGGCCACACCGGCTGGAACGACCTCGTCTTCGGCGAGCAGCGCGTCCCCAACGACACGATTCAGGATGTCGTGCTCGTTCGCTCGGACGGGGTGCCGCTCTACAATTTCGGTTGCACCGTCGACGACATCACGATGGGCATCACGCTCGTCGGACGAGGCCGCGACCACATGATCAACACGCCGATCCAGCTCTTGCTTTACCAGGCGCTGGGCGTCACGCCCCCGCAGTTTGGGCACTTGCCGATGATGCTCGGCAAGAGCGGCGAAAAGCTCTCGAAGCGTCACGGCGCGGTGAGCGTCGGGGAGTACCGCGAGCAGGGCGTTCCGCCGGTCGGGCTGCTCAACTACCTCGTGCGGTTCGGCTGGTCGTTCGGCGATCAGGAGGTGTTCTCGATGGACGACTTGGTCGACAAATTCGACTGGTCGCGCACCAGCCGCGCGGATGGAAAGTTCGATGCGACCAAGCTCTCGGCGATCGCGTTCGAACACATGAAGAGCCCCGCGCTCATCGATGACGAAACCTACGTCGCCTCGCTGCGTCCTTGGCTCGCACGCTACGGGGCGATCGACGAACGGAAGCTCCACGCGGTCCTTCCGACGATCCGCCCGCGCGCCAAGACCTTCGTCGAAGCTGCCGAGAGCGTCGATTGGCTCTTTTCCGACGCACCGAATTACGACGCGAAAGCGAAGGAGAAGTTTCTCCTCAGCGACAAGGTCGCCTTGCTCGCGCCGCTCCGCGACCTCCTCGCGGCCGCGCCCGCATTCGTCGCGGCGGAACTCGAACTCGCCGTGAAGGCGTGGGCTGAGGCAAACGGCCACGGACTCGGGGATGTCGCTCAACCCGCGCGGGTGGCGCTCACCGGACGCACCTTCTCCCCAGGCCTCTTCGAGGTGATGGAGCTGCTCGGCCGCGAGGTGACCCTTGCTCGTCTCGACGCCGCCCTCCGACTCCGCGGATGAGCCCGCTCGCTTACGCTCCAGGAAACTACGAGCTTCCGTGGGTCGGAGGCCTCGGCGGAGCCGTGCTCAAGATGGCACTGCCCGTGTTCGTCTACGCCGCGATAGCGCCGCTGCTTTGGTACTTCTTTCGAAGCACTTGGCGCGAGCTCGACTCGGAGGCCACCGACCACCGCGTCGCCCTGCGGGAAGCTGGCACGTTCGACGCGCGCCCCTGGGCGATGTTCGCTGTCGTGGCCGTCGTGCTGACGGCTCAGGAGTACTACGGCGGCAGCCGCTTCTTCAGCACGTACTTTCGGCCTTGGCTCGCTGAGTTCGAGCAGTCCCGGCGCCGCGCGCAGCTTCCCACGTCGATCGACACGCGATTTTACGGGGAGCTCTACGGGTACGCTTGGTGGGCGGGATGCCGTGTCCTCGGCTACACGCTCTTTCCCATGCTGGCGTGGAAGCTCATGTTCCCGAAAGACAGCCTGCGCGACATGGGCCTGCGCACGCGCGGACTCTTGTCGCACGCGTGGATTTACGGTGTTTGTCTCGCGGTCGTCCTTCCGTGTGTCGCTATCGCCGCGCGCTCGCCCGACTTCGCATCCTACTATCCGTTCTACAAAGCATGTTCTCGGTCCTGGTTCGATTTGCTCGTCTGGGAGGCGATGTACGTCGCCCAGTTTTTCGCGCTTGAGGTGTTCTTCCGCGGCTTCATGCTGCAGCCCCTCAGTCGAAGCTTTGGCAGCGGTGCCGTGTTCGCGATGTGTGTGCCCTACGTGATGATTCACTACGGCAAGCCCTACCTCGAGTCCTCCGGCGCGTTCCTCGCGGGCATCGCTCTGGGGTCGCTCGCGATGCGTACTCGCAGCATTTATTCAGGGTTTTTCCTTCACGTTACCGTCGCGCTCTTGATGGACGGGCTCGCACTCGCCAACGGCGCGGGGCTGCCTACGCACTTCTGGCCGCGCTGACGCGTCGCTCCCGTGGGTGGTGCGCGATGCCACGCCGCGATGGCCGCTCCGGTGCGCGGTCGTGGATTGCTACTCAGGCGGTCGCTCTTCGGTTTGCAGCATGCGCCCGAGCGCCTCGAAGAGTCGGCGCTTGGCCTCGAGCGGCGTTCGCTGCAGCGCCTGCAAGAGCCTTCGTTCCTGGCGGTCGAGCCGGCGTTTTCGTCGCGCGGCGCGGTCGTTCGCGGTTCGCTCGGCGAGCTTGGCGCTTGGGACCATTCGGAGAACGAGGGTCAAAAAAAATAAACCAACGATGACGAGCAGTGCGATGCGTACGGCGTTCACGGCGAGCCTCCTTGTTCGAAGTAAGCATCCCGAGTTGGCGGAGTAGCGCTTCTGGATCTACGATATCGGCGTGGTTCTACCGCGTCGCCGCCGAAGCCCCTCGTGGGGCGTGCCCGTCACCGTTGCGGCGGTGCTCAGCCTTGCGGCTCCCGCGCGCGCGGACATCTACGTCTACACCGACGCCCAGGGCGTCACGCACTTCAGCAACGTGCGCTCGCCCGGCGCGACGCTCTACGTCCGCTCGCAGCCGAACAAGAACAAGGTGCGTCCAGGCGTTACCCCGGTGGCTCCATCGGACAAGTCGCTCGAGCGCTTCTCCCGGTACGACCAAGCGATCGTCGAGGCGGCGACGCTCTATCAGCTGCCCCAGGAGCTCGTACGCGCGGTCATCAAGGTCGAAAGTGACTACGACCCTCGCGCGGTTTCTTCGGCAGGGGCGCAGGGCCTCATGCAGCTGATGCCCGAGACCGCGCTTCGGATGCAGGTACGGGACTCGTTCGACCCGCGCCTCAACATCCTTGCGGGAACGCGTTACCTTCGGATTCTCGCAAACACCTTCAACGGTGATTTGCAGCTCACCATCGCGGCCTACAACGCGGGGGAAGGCGCGGTCGCACGTCACGGTGGGATCCCTCCGTACGCCGAGACGCAGGGCTACGTGACGAAGGTGCTGCACTTCTACCACCGCTACCGCAGCCTGAAGGACGTCACTCTCGCTTCGATGGCGGACTGAAGCTCTGGTAACGGGCGAGGGCGGCGGTGAGCGTCTGTTCGATGCTGTCGCGGAGCGCTTGGGGTTCGCGGACGACGGCGAGCGGTCCGAATCCCATCACCCACGCGGAAAGCTCGCTCGGGTCGCCGAGTGACAGATGCACCCGGACGCTTCCGTCCTCGAGCGACTCGATCCTTTGCGAGGGGTGGAAGCGACGTGCCGTCACTTGCGCGGCGATCGAGCGGTCGAAGTCGACGACCGCGTCCACCGTCTGCGTGCCCTCGCGCCACAATCCGAACTGTCCCTGTGCGTAGTCTTCCACTGAAAAGTCGGCGGGCAGCTCGAAGCGTTCTTCATCGTTCGGCCGCGCGTTGCGGACGAAGTCGAGCTCGAAGGTGCGAACCTCGTCGCGCGCCAGATCGCGTCCGAGCACGTAAATCGACTCCTTGTAGAGCACGAGAGCGTAGGGATGAACGCGCAGCCTCTCGAAGTTTCCGTCCGAAGACGGGTAGCGCATCGTGATGGGGCGAAGGTCCGCAACGGCATTGAACAAGTTGTCGAGGTCCTCGCTGCGTGCGCCGTAGTCCTTCGGCGCAAAGGGCACGTAGCGAAATCGCTGCTCGAGATGCTCGCCCCGAAGGCCCGCATTCGGTCCGCGCCCGGGCCGCCGCGCAATGCCGAGCAGGCTCTCCGACGCGAGGGCGATCTCTTCGTAGACGCTCGACCCGCGCATCACCTCGAACAGGGGGCGCGCCGCAAGGAGCGCGTACGCTTGCGCGCGGCGCATGCCAACGCGTCGAGGCACATCGACGTCCGGAATGCGCCAGCGCTTGAGCCCATCGCCATCGGTGACGGGCTCGAGCTCGGTCTTGAGTTCGCTCGTCAACGCCTTCACGTAGCGGCGTGCGGAACGCGGAGCGACCTGCAAATGATGGGCGATTTCTTCGACCGTGATGCCGCGTGGGTACTGCAACAACAGCTGCTGCAAGCGCGTCACCTTCTGCAGTTGAGTCAGCTTGCCGCGAGGACGGCCGGGCCGGGCCTTCGATGCGTTCGGCTTGAGTTCGGCGCGCGCTTTCACGACGCCATCGGGTCTGCCACCGCACGGTGGGCGAGGCAATGACGCGCTCGATGCGCCGTGCGGGTCACATCGGGTCGAAGGAGCGTTGCTCGGTCGCGAGGCCGTCGGCTCCCTTGCCCCCGACGTTGTTCGTGCCGCCGTTGCCGCCGTCGCCGCCTTTGCCCGCGGCGCCGACGGTCAGCACCACGGTCGCGTCATCGAGCGTCGGCGCAGGGCCGCTGTACGCGATGGCGAGCGAGTGTCCACCGAGTCCACCACCGCCCGCACCGCCTTTGCCGCCGTCGCCACCTTTACCGCCCGTGCAGCTCGAGCCGGTCAGGGCCTGTGCTCCGAGCCCGCCGCTCACTCCAAGTCCGCCGGGCTGTCCGTCGCTGCCATGGCCTCCGTTGCCTGCGTCTTTCGCAGTGAGGCTCGCGTGCGCGAGGGTAACCTTGGCCGAAAGGATCACGAGGGCCATCGAGCTCCCGCCTGCGAGGCCGCCGTTTCCGGGTTCCCCACCGCAGCCGCCGGTGCCGCCACTTCCACCCGCCGGCCCAGCGTTCGTCGTCACCTGGCAGGACTGCTTACCGCTCGCCCCTCCACCTCCGCCGCCGCCTTGGCCCGCGTGTCCTTTGGTTTTGCCGTTCGTGCCCGCGATGCCCACAAAGCCGAGGTTTTTGTCTAGCGTACCGAGTCCCGACGCGCCTTCCCCCGGAGTCCCGTTGGTGCCGGGCAGGCCGGGCTGTCCGTTGGTGCATTGGCCGCCGTTCGAAGGCTGTCCGGTGCCGCCGTTCGGATTGCTGATGCTCGGCGTTGCCTCGCCCTCGAACCCGTTGCCAGCGGTGCTCACCATCCCTGAACCGCCGTAGCCGCCGTCCGAGAACTCGCCGCCGCCGCAATCGATCGTCGGCGGAGCTTCCGGCACCACCATCGCGGACGACGTGCAGCCCGACTTGCCGCTTGTCCCCGTTTTGCCATTCGAGCCCGAGCCGCCGAGGGTCGTACCCGTCGCACCCGCTCGGGCCATGCCTGCAACCAGGCCGACGCGATCCAGCTCGACCGTCGCGCCATCCACCAGCACCGCGATGCTGTTGCCACCGTCAACCGTCGCATCGGCCGCGACGATCGATAGGTCATGCAATGCAGACGCTTGCACGCCCGTCACGGTGAGCGCCGGGCTGTTTGCATCGCCCGCAATCGTGCTCGGTATCGATGGGAGGTAGGCCCAGCCTTTCTTGCAGTCGAGCGCTCCGAGAACCGAAATCCCCGACGGAAGTGCGACGCTGCCTTTGAAGCTCTCGCCACAGAGGTAGATCGTGTTGCCTCCGTTTGAATCGAGAGCCATCAGCGCTTTTGCGAGCGTCGCGTACGGGCGCGCCTTCGTACCGGTGCCCTGAGACGTGTCGGTACCCAGCGAGGACGACACGAAAACGCCGCAAGAATCGGCCACGGCGTCGGTTGCCACGCTCGGGTCGCAAGACGGGGTCGCGGTACCACCCGCGCCGCCTCCACCCGTGCTGCTCGAACCTGCGCCGCCGCCTTGCCCCTCGGTGCCTGTCGAGGCGCCCGTTCCAAGGCAGTCTCCTTCACGGCATGCCGCAGCGAGGTCGCTGCACCCGGTGAGCGCCGCGCCGGAGGCTCCTCCGACGAGCACCACTGCCGCCAAGAGCCGATGCAAGATGCCGTCTTTCGCTGTCACACTCTGTCTCCCGTCTGAACCGTGTTCACGCCGTGCCTCAAAACTCGGACCGAACGAGCAGCCCGGCGTTCTGGCCGTCGAAGAGGGGCACCCATGCGAGGTCTTTTGGTTGCAGCTTGGGGCGGAACACGAGGTAGTACGCGGCGGTCCCTGCGGCCATGACGCCCGCCGTCGCGAAGAGGCCGGTGGCAGCGTTGCGCTGCGACGACGCCGATTCGTAGGTGTCGATGAGCGCGGCACAGTCCGCCGGGCAATGTTTTCCGGTCGCGGCGAGCGAGGCCTTCATCGTGTCGCCGTCCTTCTCGGTGCTCGAGGAGGCGAGGTACGCGCCGACCCCTGCGCTGAGAAACACCGCGGAGCCGATGCCACCGGCGAGGAGGGGCCAAATCGGCGCCTGTGGAAGGGAAGCCTTGGGCGTGAGTGCGGCGCGAACGGTGAACTCGGCGCCCGCCACCGCTTCGATCGTGCGCTCGCTCGGTTCGTGGCCTTCTCGGGTGAACGCGAGGACGTGCTTTCCGGGCGCGACGAACAACGGCTCCGCAAACGGAGCCTTTCCGATGGCACCGCCGTCGAGCGTGACCGCCGTACCGGCCGGCGAAAGTTCGAGCCTGGCGCTCGCTACCTTCTGACGGCACTCTGCGAACTTCTCGAGCGTCGTTTTCCGCAGCGAGTCGCTCCCGGTCGGTGGGTAATCCCGAAGGCTTTGCCCGAGGTGCTCGGCGCAGTCCCGGTAGTGCTTCAGCGCAAGTTCCACCGCCCCGAGATTGCCAGTCGTATCGTAGCTTGGCTTCAGCGCCGCCGATTGCGCGAAGAGCGTTCGGGCCGATTCGAGATCCCCGCGCTCGACGGCCTTCGTGGCTTCGGCGGCGAGGGCGTCGGCTCGCTGCGAAGCCCCGCCGGCCCCGTCGTCGGCCGAAGCGGGAGACGCGAGCGCCGCGAGCGAGAGGGCGCAGGCAACGGGAAGCATGAGCGCGTTACTTCTTGACATGAATCAAAATAGGCGAGGTTGACAGGTTCGCAGTTGGCGCGGGATTCGCCTTCGATTCGCGTTCGGAAGGGCCACGCGCAGCGGTCGGTGCGGCGGTCGGCCGCGTGGGTGCGTTCGCTTGCGAGCGCGCGTCGGCATTCGTGGTTACGCCGGATGGGCCCGAGCGAAGTCGCTCCGTTGGGAGGCGCGGAAGTTTCCGGGATTCCTCGGGGTCGCCCGTCTCTTGAACTTGCGGGATGGGCGCGTCAGGTACGGCGCCGAGCGAAGCCTCGTCGGACGAACTCGATGCCGCGGCCGGACTCGGCACATCCGCGGCGGGGAGCTCTTCGACCGGATCGTGCGCGTTCGGTGCGGCTGGTGAGGTCGCGTCGGTCAGGGCGCCGTTCGTCGGCGAGGCCGGTGCGTCGGGCCGCGGGAGGTGTCGGAGCGCGACGACCGAGCCCACCACGGCAACGGGGACGAGGGCACCTGCCAACCAAGGCCATGCGGGCTGCTTCTGCGGAGCCAGCGGGGGCACTTCGGCCACGCTTGCCTCGGCATCGTTCCGCGGCGGCGCCGATCGTTTCGCATTCGCGAGGGCGGCTTCGATCGCCCGACGGTCGATGTCCCGGCGCGTCGCGGCTTTGCGATCACCCTGTGCGAGCTTCAGGAGCGGCTCGCCGTCTTCGGTGTGCCCGACGAGCTCGGGACGCGCTTTCACCTTCGCGAACGGAATCGTGGAGGGTTCGATGCGCTCGGGCACGGCGGCGTCCATTCGGACGGCCGCAGGCAGTTCGCCCTCGTTCGACGCGTGCAAGGGGCGCGGAGACGAAGCCTTCGGACCTCCTGAGGCGGGCGGTTGACTCATGACTCCAGCTGCCGTTTTGCCCCCAAACCATCGAAGTGGGCAAATAAGCAGCGGCCATGGCCGTGACGGTGCGGCAGTCGGCTAGAGGTTTTCGAGCTCGGCGATCGGGACGGTCGTCTTGCCTGCTTCTTGACCGAACTCGGTCAGCGGGAGGCCGGCGCCTCGAAGCGCGGTGAGGAGCGTCCTCGAGCAGTTGCCGCCCGACCCGCGGAAGTGGACGTTGCCCTTCAACCGCCCCCCACCTTTTCCGCAGACGAGCATCGGCATGTCGTCTTGCGAATGCGTCCAACCCTCGGAGTGCTCCGTGCAGACGAGCAGCGAGGTTTGGTCGAGCAGGTTGCCGGCTCCTTCCGGGGTGGCCTTGAGCTTTTCGAGGAACACGGCGAGCTGGGACATCGTGAATTTCACCGACTCGTGTTGCTTCGTCCAAGGCGAAGGCTCGGTGTGGTTCATGTAGTGCTGCCCGTCCGTGGCGCCGGCCGGCCACATGACCACCCCTGAGCCGCAGGTAGAGAACATGATGGAGAAGCTTTGGGTCAGGCGGCACGTCAAGGCGAGCGTCATCAACTCGCTCATGACGCTGTTTTTTTCGGCCATCTGCTCGTTGCCGCCGACGTCCGGGTAATCTCCCGGAGGGGCGGGCTTGGTGCATTCGGCAAGGGGCGCACTGAGGCGCTTCTCGAGTTCTCGCACGCTCGTGAAGTGCTGGTCGAGCCGCTCCTTGTCTCGGTTCCCAAGCTTTTTCTCGAGCGATTCGATTTGGTTTGCGACCGAGTCGAGCACGCTGGCTCGCGCCTTCGCGATCAGTGGCGCGGCGGTGCCCATGTTGAAGAGCCGCTCGAAGAACGCCTGCGGGGACTCCTCCGACGGGTTGACGTTGGTCTCGCCGTTCACGCTCCCGTTGTGGCTCAAGTATTGAAACGACGTACCTTCGTCCGTTCCGCGGAAGCGCGTGATGGCGGCTTCGAGGGAGCGGTAAGGGGAGGGGCTCGTCGCTTGGAAGTGGTCTGCGGCGACTTGGTCGACCGACTTGTATTTGAACGTCGAGACGATCGTGTCGCGCACGTTGTCGACCTTGAGGTGCGGTCCGCCGCTGCAGGCCGCCGACATCCCCGAGTGGTGGGGGTGGCGGGGCGTTTTGACGTTCAATCCCGAAACGACGCTGACGTACTCCTTGAGGGGAAGCAGCGGCGTGAGCTCACCGCCCGCCGGAGGTTGCCAGTCCGGTCCAACGTTCACCGGAACCCACGAACTCAGCCGCACGCCGTTGCCGAAGAACCAGAGACCGAACCGCGTCGGAAGCGGATCGCCGTCGGCATACGCGTTGCCGTTTCCATCCAACATCGCCTCGAGGGTCGGGATGCCGACGCTCACGAGCGCGCCACCGACGAGGCCCTTCAACATGGTGCGGCGATCGAGGCCGCGGGTCCGGAATCGAGAGGAACTCACAGAGCCTCCTTCGGGGCGCCGACATAACGGAACCCGTCGTTCAGCACCATGTCGACCACGAGCTCTTTGAAATCGAAGTCGGTGGCGACGAAGTTCGACACGAGCGCCGCGATGGTCGGCTTGTCGCCTTTTTTATCGAGGTGAGCTGTCGCGTGTTGGTAGTACCGGCGCGCAATGCAAACGCCGACTTCCGGAAGCTCGGCGACCAGCGCGGCGAGTTCGACCGCGCCGTCGTACTCGCGCCCGTCGATGTTGCTTGCCGCGTCGATCGTGAGCCCGTTCTCGAGGTCGCGCCACTGCCCGAGCGCGTCGAAATGCTCAAACCCGAAGCCGATCGGATCCATCATTTGGTGGCAGCCGCTGCACTGCGGATCGAGGCGGTGGACCTCCAGTCGCTCGCGCAGGGTCGTAGGCTTCGTCGGATCGACTTCCGGCAACACGGTGCTGACGCCCATCGGCGGTGGTGGCACGTCTTGGCAAAGCAAACTCATGCGCACGAAGCGCCCGCGGTGCGTTGGCGACGTCGCCGTTTTGTGCGCGTTCATGGCCAAAAAGCCTGGGGTCGTGAGCAGGCCTGCCCGTTTGCCGTCGTCGGGGAGCGTGACCGGCACGAATTCCGTTCCGGTTACTCCAGCGAGCCCGTACACCTTCGCGAGCTCCTCGTTTACGAAGGTCTGCCGTGTGGTGAAGAGCGTTCGGAAATCACCGCCTTCGTCGAAGACCTTGGTCTCGAAGAGCTTCTCGAGTTCGGTGCGCATGGCAGGGCCCAGCGTTGCCGAGAACGCAGGAAAAATGTCCCCGTTCTTGTCGAGCTGATCGAGGCGCCCGATGTTCATGAAGTCGCGGAAGAACCGTACGAGCGGCTGTCGAGCCTCGGGCTGCTCGAGGGCCAAGACGATCGCGCTGCGCAGCGCGACGGGATCCTCGAAGAGCCCTTGCTCGGCGAGCTCGAGGATGTCCTCGGCGGCGGGCGCGTCGAAGAGGAGGTACGACACTCGGGTCGCAAGCTCGTAAGGCGTGAGCTTGTAGAGCCCCGCATGAGCTGGGTCCTCGCTGCCGACGAGCGTTCCGATCTCGATACGAAAGAGAAAGTTCGGAGATTGGAGAACGGCCGCGGTCCCGAACTTCAAGGCTTCGCCGGTCGAACTCGTAAACGCCGATACCTTCGAGGTCACCGCCATGAGCTCGTCGACTTCTGCAGCGTCGAGAGGACGGCGCCATGCGCGGCGTCCGAATCGCTCGAAGTAGGAGCGAACGCACGGATCATCGAGCGCGGCGGGGGAGCAGCCGAGCACCGATGCACGCCAGTCGTCGCTCGCCCAGACTTGGTCGAGGACCGCGTAGGTTGCCTTCTCGTATTGCTCGGCGTCGAGCGGCGAGACCGTTCGCATTGCCGCTGCAATGGAGCGAAAGCCGTAGGCCTGATCGTCTGCCGGGAGGTCCTCGGAACTCGGAAGGGCAAGCGGACCGCCGAAGAGGGAGGCCCAGCTGTTTTGAAGTTGTACGGACGTCAGCCGATGAAGGGTCGCGGGTTCCGGGGCAAACTTTGCCTGTTTTTGCGGTGTGTTCGTTGAGCTCTCGGACGGATCCGGTCCGCCGATGGCGCCGACGCATCCGCCGATCGCGAGCGAAAAGAGCAGTGCGGCGCTTCCGAAAGCGCGGAGGACGCCTTCGGTCGGTGCGCGACGAGCAGGGGACGAGCGCGGACTCGCGAGCATTCCTCTAACGTACCTCGGGGTGGCGTGGGCGCTCCACTGACAAAGCCGGCTCGGTAGGTTCCCCGCCGAGAACGGGGTGCGGTTCGTCCTTCGGGGTCGTGTTACGCTCCGCCGCATTCGGAGAATCGAGATGCGAATTGCGTGGGTATTTCCTGGTCAAGGCTCTCAAGTTGTCGGCATGGGCAAGGCGCTCGCGTCCGAGTCGGTCGCGGCGCGTGAGGTGTTCGAGCGGGCGGACGCGGCCCTCGGCGAGCGGCTGTCGAGCCTCTGCTTCGAGGGGCCGCTCGAAGCCCTTACGCTGACGGCGAACACGCAGCCCGCCATCGTGACGATGAGCATGGCCGTTCTCGCGGCTCTCCGAGAGCGCGCGCCGAATCTCGCGCCGCCGGAGTGTGCAGCGGGACACTCGCTCGGGGAATACGCCGCGCTTTGCGCCGCTGGAGTGCTGAGCCTCGAGGACATGGTCCGCATCTGCCGTGCTCGTGGGCGGGCGATGCAAGACGCGGTGGCGCCAGGCCTCGGTGCGATGGCGGCGGTGCTTGGCGTCGAGGACGCGTTGCTCGAGCGGCTATGTGCCGAAGCGTGCGCGGACGGGGGCGTCGTGAGCCCTGCGAACTTCAACGCGCCCGGCCAGACCGTCATCGCCGGCGACGCCGCGGCCGTCGAGCGCGCGGGCGCGTTGGTGAAGGCGAACGGCGGCAAAACCATTGCGCTGAACGTCAGCGCGCCGTTTCATTGTGCGCTCATGGCGCCGGCCTGTCGCAGCGTAGCCGAGGCGCTCGGGCGAAGCCGAGTCGGCTCGCCATCCTTCGATGTGCTCGCCAATGTTGACGCCGCGCCAAAGGGAGATCCCGTCGCGACCGTCGATGCACTCGTCCGCCAGGTCGATAGCCCGGTGCAATGGGTGCGCACCATCGAGGCGATGCGAGCCCGCGGCGTGACGCATTTGCTCGAGCTCGGCCCGGGCAAGGTGCTCTCGGGTTTGGTGAAGCGCATCGACAAGACGCTCCGCACCGTGAGCGTCTCGGATTCGGCTGGGCTCGATGAGGCACTCGCATTGCTCGCAGGAGGGACCGCGTGATGTTCGAATTGACGGGGAAAACGGCGCTCGTGACGGGCGGCTCGCGTGGCATCGGTCGAGCGATTTGTGAAGCCTTGGCCAAACAGGGGGCGCACGTCGTCGTCAACTACGTGCGAGGGGAGGAAAAGGCGCGCGAGGTCGTCGCGGCGATCGAAGCTGCGGGTGGTAGCGCGGAGGTTGCCGGCTTCGACGTCGGCAACATGACGGCCGCCGAAGAAAATGTCGCGGCGATCGCGAAGAAGCTCGGGAAGCTCGACATCCTCGTTGCCAATGCGGGAATCGCAAAGGACGGGCTTCTCTTGCGATTGAAGGAGGAAGAACTCGACGAGACCTTCGCCGTCAACGTCAAGGGGGCGATCGGTTGCGCGAAGTCCGCGGTCAGGTCGATGATGCGTGCGAAGGGTGGGCGTATCATCTTCATCTCGAGCGTCGTGGGCGAGATGGGGAATGCCGGTCAAACGTCGTACTCCGCGTCGAAGGCGGCGCTCCTGGGCATCACCAAGTCCCTCGCGCGCGAGTATGCGAGCCGCGGCATCACCGTCAACGCCATCACACCGGGCTTCATCGAGACGGACATGACGAACGCGCTCCCCGAGACGGCGCGTGCCGAACTCGCCAAGGCGATTCCTCTCGGGCGAATCGGCAGCATCGCCGACATCGCGGCGGCCGCGGTTTACCTCGCCTCGGAAGAGGCGGGCTACGTGACCGGGCAGACCCTCCGCGTCAACGGTGGCATGCTGGTTTGAGCCCCCCGCGTTTTGGAGTGCAGCGGGAACGACGATCGGTTATCTCTCGCGTCGCTCTCAGGAGGAAAGACATGGCGGAAAAAGACATCACGGCCGAGGTCAAGCGCATCATCACCGAGCAGCTCGACGTCGATGAGGCCGACATCAAGCCGGAGTCCACGTTCATCGATGACCTGGGCGCCGACTCGCTCGGGCTGGTCGAGCTTGTGCTCGCCTTCGAGGAATCGTTCGACATCGAAATCCCGGACGAAGATACCGAGAAAATCCGCACCGTCCAGGACGCGGTCGACTACATCACGTCGCACCAGAAGTGAGATTGTGTACCTGGTACACGCTCAATTCTTGACGCTCTCGTAGGAACACAGAGGTCGATGCATCGCGTCGTCGTCACCGGCATTGGGATGGTTACTCCGAGCGGGCTCACCGCGGAGGATACCTTCGACGCGTTGCTCGCGGGGAAGAGCGGGGTGGGGCCCATCTCGCTCTTCGACGCGAGCGCGTTTCCCGTCACCATTGCAGGGGAATGCCGAGGTTTCGACGCGAAAGCCCATCTGACGAAGAAACAGCTGAAAGAGACCTCCCGGTTCTCGCAGCTTTCGCTCGTTGCCACCAAGGCGTGCCTTGCCGACGCAGGCATCGAGCTGACCGACGCGTTCCGCGAGAAGTGCGGCACGTACATCGGCGTGGGACTGGGCGGGCTCGAACTCATCTACCAGTATTCGCTCACCCTCCGCGACAAGGGGCCGGGCAAAATCAGCCCGTATTTTATCCCGCAAGTGATTGCGAACCTCGCTTCGGGGCAGGTCGCAATCGAGTACGGCTTGCGCGGCCCGAGCTACTGCACGACGAGCGCGTGCGCGTCGAGTGCGCACGCTCTCGGTGACGCCGCCGACTGGATCCGGCTCGGCCGGTCGCCGGTGATGCTCGCGGGCGGCGCGGAATCGACCATCACGGGCCTCGGTATCGGCGGGTTTTCCGCCATGTTTGCGCTCTCCAAGCGCAACGATGCGCCCGAGGCCGCGAGCCGCCCGTGGGATCGCGGCCGGGATGGCTTCGTCTGTGGCGAGGGAGCGGCGACGCTGCTGCTCGAATCGCTCGAGCACGCGCAGGCTCGCGGTGCTCGCATCTACGCGGAGCTCTCCGGCTACGGCGCCTCGTGCGACGGGCACCACATCACGCAGCCCGCACCGGATGGTCGCGGCGCCATCGCGGCCATGCGGCAGGCGCTCGCGGGGGCGCGGCTCGACCCGAGCGCGATCGACTACGTCAATGCTCACGGCACGTCGACGCCCCAAGGTGACGTCCAGGAGGCAAAGGCGATCCTCCAGGTATTTGGCGACCATGCGCATGCTCCCACGGGTGAGGCGCGTCCGGGGCAGCTCTGGGTGAGCTCCACCAAGAGCGCGATGGGCCACCTGCTTGGCGGTGCCGGTGCGGTCGAGGCGGCGGTGAGCGCGCTTGCGCTTCACCGCGGTCACGTGCCCCCGACGCTCAACCTGGACGACCGTGACCCCGAGTGCCCGCTCGACTTTGTGCCGAAGCACGCCCGAGAACGGACTCTCAATCACGTGCTCTCAAACTCCTTTGGTTTTGGTGGCACCAACGCGGCGCTCGTGCTGTCCCGGCTCGAAGCGTGACGGCGCGGTGAAGGTATCTTCGTGATGGCCGCAGACAAAGACGTCGATTCGAAGCGAATGCGCCGAGCGGTGGAGCTCGCGCGCGGTGCTCGTCCTTCCCCGAATCCACCTGTCGGCGCGGTCGTCCTGGACCGTGACGGCGCGGTGGTCGCCGAAGCGTTTCACGTTCAAGCCGGTTCGGAGCACGCGGAGGTCGCGGCGCTCGCGCAAGCGGGCGAGCAGGCGCGGGGTGGGACGCTCTACGTCACCCTCGAGCCTTGCAACCACGAGGGCAAGACCCCGCCGTGCGTCGACGCGGTTCTAAAATCCGGGGTAAAACGCGTCGTCATTGGCTGCATCGACCCAAACCCACACGTGACGGGTGGTGGTGCGCAACGCCTTCAAGAGGCCGGGATCGAGGTCGAGTTGGGCGTCCTCGCGGTCGAGGCCCGTGCGCTCGTCACGCCGTGGAGCAAGTACATCACGAGCCAGGTACCGCACGTCTCGCTCAAGCTCGCGCTCTCACTCGACGGCCGAATCGCCACCCGTACCGGCTTGAGCAAGTGGGTGACCGGACCCGAAGCCCGCGCGAAAGTTCAGCAATTGCGGGCTCAGCACGATGCGGTAGCGGTCGGCATTGGTACGGCGCTCTCGGACGACCCGCGGCTCACGGTGCGTGACGCTGCGCTGCTAGGCAATGCGAAGCCGCCGGTTCGAATCATCTTCGATACGAGGCTCCGTTTGCCGACGAGCGCTCGTGTCGTCGACACCGCGCGCGTCGTTCCGACATGGGTGTGTTGCGGAGCGGATGCACCGGAAGAAGAAGAGCGCGCACTCACCGCGGCGGGTTGCGTCGTCTTGCGCCTGCCGATGACCGCGGAGGGGCGCGTCGACGTTGGCGCGGCGCTCGTCGAACTCGGCTCGATGGGACTCGTTTCCGTCCTGTTCGAGGGAGGCGCGGAGCTCGCAGGGAGCCTCCTCGCTGCGCGGTTGGCTGACGAGTTGCACGCCTTCGTTGCGCCGAAGCTCCTCGGTCCGCGCGGTCGGCCCGGCGCGGTCGATTGGGCCGGACCGGATACGCCGACCGAGGCGCCGACCATCGTGCAGCCTCGCTGGGAGGTTTGCGGGCAAGACGCCTACGTGCACGGACGGATCCGCTTCCCCGAAAAGGAAGACTGACCGCGCGAACGAAGTCGCGCTCGGACCAGCACTCGAGCGCCTCGAGTGTGCCCCGAAGCTTTCGCATGACGGCGCTCGCACCGTCCGTGGCTCGATGGCCTTTCAGTCGGCGTCGCGCTTGGTCATCTGGCGGTGCACGATGCGGCGTTTGAGCAACCCAAGATGATCGATCATCAGCTTGCCTTGCAGATGGTCGTTCTCATGCTGAATCGCGACCCCTAGCAAGCCGTCCGCCGTCAGTTCGAACGTATTTCCGTCGCGGTCGAGTGCCCGCACCGTGACCTTCGCCGCGCGCTCCACGTCTTCGCTCACGCCGGGAAACGAGAGGCAGCCTTCGCGATATTTGAGCTTCCCCTCTTTGACGACGATCTCGGGGTTGATGAACACGCGCAGATCGCTTGGTTCGTCCTCGTCCGCGATGTCGATCACAAAGAGGCTCACCGCTTCGCCGATTTGCGTCGCCGCAAGGCCCACACCGGGCGCGGCGTACATCGTCTCCGCCATGTCGTCGATCAGCGTGCGAATACGCTCGTCGACCTTCTCGATTCGCTGTGCCTGCTCGCGAAGACGAGGGTCGGGGTAGTGGAGGATCGTTCGGATAGCCATGGTCGTTGGTTCTCGCTTTGGGCGCGAAGAGCGTTGGTTCAGCCGGTAGGATGGCGCCTGAAGATCGCGGTGTCGAGCGGCATGCCGCGCGCGGCGAGATCCTCGACGATGCGCGGGATGACACCGGACGCCGCGAAGCTGCCCTCGATCGCTCCGCCGGCGGCGGTACGGTGGTAGGTGAAGGTGAAAATATCGCGGGGAGCGCTGCCTTTCAGCTCGGCGATCCGGAGCACGCGAAGGCGTCCGTCTTTGAGGCGGCTCACCTCGATCGCGAGGTCGAAGGCGTTGCACATCCAGTCGCGTGAGGTGGCGAGGCTCAACGCGCGCGTGTTGGCCACGTCGGTGGCCATTCGCTCGATCGCTTGGCGTAGCGTCGTCGCCGGGTTTGCAAACACGACGCCGGCCTGGCCTTCCGCGACCGTGTCGAGGAGCGCTGCGAGAGGCTCCCCGCCCAGCGCTCGGGCGAGCAAGTGGTCGGGCGCCATGCGTGCCGCTGCGCGTACGAGCTCGGTGAGCTTTCCGTCCTCGATCCGGGTGGCAAGCCGTACCGCGCGTCCGCCGAAGTCGTCGTCTCCTAGCGTGAGAACGTGATGCGAGCGCGGGGTGCAGATGCAGAGCGCGCTCACGACCTCTTCGCCGCCATGGCCAGGGGCACCGACGATGAGGACGTTCGCTCGCGCTGCCATGCTGTGCGAGAGCAACATCGCCATTCCGCGTGAGACGGCGCCGCCACGGACGAGCGCGTTCAGCGTCACAGGTTCGCTTCGAACGCGGCGAAGCTGGAGCACCGCACCGTCGAGGGCGGCGGGTGCCAACAGCGCAGAGAGCTTTCGTCCATCCGACAATTCGCGCTCGACGACAGTCTCGTCGCTGGTGAGCGGCTTGCCGGAATCGGCGCAGAGTCGCTCGATGGCGCGGACGAGCCCGCGCTCTGTCGCGAACCCGTGGCCCTCATGAGCGCTCGGCTGTCCGCGTCGTTGGAGATGCACCTCCCGCTGCGTGACTCGGATGCGGGTGACGCTTTCGTCGTCGACGAGCGCGTCGAGCGGACCGAGGCCGACGAGTTCGCGTTTGGCGGTCTCGAGGACCGCGGCCACATCGACATCGGGCGCGACGTTGAGGGACCCTGCCGCGCTCGAGAGCAACTCCTCGACATGCCGCACGACAGAGCCGTCCGGGCGTGGGAGAGCATCGAGCTTCGCACGGTCGATCGCACGTTCAACGTGTTCGATGAGCTCCGCCACGATAGCCCGTTGGGCGGCACGGCGAGCTTCGTCCGCTGCGAGCTCGCTCGTGCGTGTCGACGGGGTGGACTCCGAAGAGAGCGGCTGAGGAACGCTTCCGTTCTCGGGTACCGAGGTGGCCGCCACGGCCGGGAACGAGCCCGTCGAACTCGACGGGATCCCGGAGCTGCTTGCGGTGCTGGGCACAACGTCGCGAGGGGGCGCCTCTCGCGTACCGCGCAGCGTCGGCGCATTCGGGGCAGGGTGTAGGCCGCCTGGCACGCGAGGGGGGCCCGGAACTTCGAACGGGAGCCCGGCGTCGTCGGCGTCGGGATCGTTTTCGAGGGGGAAGTGGCTGACGATCTCGTCGTCGGAATTGTGGCTCGAAGGAAAAACCGGCGCGTAACTTCCGGTGCGGGCCGCTGGGCTAAGGGACGAGCCGATTCCGGATGCGGTCGCCGGGTCGAGCATCGACGCGGCGAGGTCATCCGCGGGAGCGCCGGGGCT
>Ga0114972_10001200_pt1 | contig 19485 bp, 18 predicted proteins | sample M_140807_EF_Meta_FD_87354 | JGI IMG/M metagenome (GOLD analysis project Ga0114972, IMG submission 87354) | Freshwater microbial communities from Lake Montjoie, Canada to study carbon cycling - M_140807_EF_MetaG | ecosystem: Environmental > Aquatic > Freshwater > Lake | place: Lake Montjoie... | reverse complement strand
AGATATTTGGGGGCGGCTCCGCCATCGAGCATCCGGGTGAGCCAATAGAGCGCGGCGTCGGGGTGAGAGCCTCTGACCGACTTGTGCAGGGCCGAGATCTGGTCATAGAAGTCGTCGCCGCCCTTGTCGAAACGCCGTGCATTCAGGGTCAAGGCGTTCCGGATGAACTCGGCATCGACCGTCGTGGTCCCGGCCGCACCGGCTGCCGTCATGCACTGCTCGAGCAGATTCAGCAGGCGCCTTGCATCGCCATCGGCATAGGCCACCAGGGTCCCGATCGCGGCCTCTTCAAACTGCAGATCGCCAAGCACCCTGGCTTTGGCGCGATTGAACAGTTGCCTCAGCTCATCGTCGGTCAGCGACTTCAGGACATAGACCTGGGCACGCGAGAGCAGCGCCGAGTTGACCTCGAAGGACGGGTTTTCGGTGGTGGCGCCAATGAAAGTGACCAGGCCCGATTCGGCATAGGGCAGCAAGGCGTCCTGCTGCGACTTGTTGAAGCGATGAATCTCGTCGACGAACAGAATGGTGTGCTTGCCTTGCGACAGATTCTGCTGCGCCTGCTCCATGGCGGCCCGGATGTCCTTGACGCCGGCAAACACCGCCCACAGGGCGATGAAATCGCAGTCGAACGCATGGGCGGTCACTCTTGCCAGCGTGGTCTTGCCGACCCCGGGTGGTCCCCACAGGATCATCGAATGCGGCTTGCCTGACAGGAAGGCGAGCTTCAGGGGCTTGCCGTCACCCAGCAGATCCGACTGACCGATGACCTCATCGAGCACCTTCGGACGCAGGGCTTCAGCCAGCGGCGGCGTGGGGTCGCGCGAGAACAGGTCGGCGACAGGCATGTCGACGCTACTGAACCACGTCCACGCCGGCAGGCGCGGTGAAGCGAAACAGCGCGGCATCGAGCTTCGGATTGCGGTCGATCGCGCGAAAGACAAATCGGGTGGTCTGACCAAAGGAATCGAGCACCTCCATCGCCACCGGCAGACCGGTGCGAAAGCCGATCCGGATCCGGTCAAAGCCCGACTCCTTGCTGCGCGGCACAGCCTCGAGCCAGTCGACGCCTTCGCTTGCGCCGAGATCCTTGATGGTGAAATTCGTCTCGAGGTCGTTGGAGCCAAACAGGATCGCTGCGGGGGTTGCGCCGACCGCATCGGTAACCTTGCGCACCGTCACCTGCTTGAGGTCCTTGTCGTAGAAATGGACCCGCTCGCCATCGGTGACGATCAGTTGCTCGATGGGCTTGAGCACCTCCCAGCGAAAGCGCCCCGGGCGGGTAAAGGCGAAGGTGCCGCTCGAGGCCTCGCCGGTGCGACCGTTAGTCCGCACCTGCTGCTGCAAGAACTCGCCACGCGCCGAGGTCGTGGAGGTGGCGAAGCTGCGAAGCTGCTCGATGGCCGAAGCCACTGCCGACGACGGAAACTGCGCCAGGACGATGAGGCACAGTAGCGAGAGGCGGGCAGCCCAGTGAGAGACCGAGCGTGTCGTGGGGCGTGCGGCCCTGGACGGAGTCTTGCGCCCGAGGCGAGTGCCCGCGCGATTGGCGGGGCCATCAAAGAAGAGATTGGACAGATTCATCCGGTCGATGTTACCCCGGCCAGATCAATCGCCTTCGCGACGCGGCACGATGATGTCGCGATTGCCGTTGGTGGCCATCGCCGACACGACACCGGATTTCTCCATCTGCTCGAGCAGCCTGGCCGCACGGTTGTAGCCGATGCGCAGATGGCGCTGCACCAGCGAGATCGATGCCCGCTTGTGCTGAAGGACAACCGCGACCGCCTGGTCGTAGAGGGCATCGGACTCGCCGTCGACACCAGCTTCCTGAAGCGTCGTCTGAAGGCCACCGAAGCCGACCGCGCTCCCGGTATCGATGGACTCGCCCGAGAGGGCGCCGTCGAGCATGCCTTCGACATAATCGGGCTCACCGCCGCGCTCCCGCCAGTGCGCGACAACGCGGTGGACCTCCTCGTCGGCCACATAGGCGCCATGCACCCGAACCGGCAGGCCGGTGCCGGGGGGCATGTAAAGCATGTCGCCCTGCCCGAGCAGCGCTTCGGCACCCATCTGATCGAGGATGGTCCGCGAATCGATCTTGGACGACACCTGGAAAGCGATGCGGGTCGGAATATTGGCCTTGATCAGGCCGGTGATGACATCGACCGATGGACGCTGCGTGGCCAGAATCAGGTGGATGCCGGCCGCCCTCGCCTTTTGTGCGAGTCGGGCGATCAGCTCTTCGATCTTTTTGCCGACCACCATCATCAGGTCGGCCAGCTCGTCGATGACAACGACGATCACCGGCAGATTTCCCAGCGGCTCAGGCGCATCGGGCGTGAGCGAGAAGGGATTGGATATGTGCTCGCCACGCTTGGCGGCCTCGGCGATCTTGGCGTTGTAGCCCGACAGATTGCGTACGCCAAGCTTGCTCATCAGGCGGTAGCGACGCTCCATCTCGCCCACACACCAGTTGAGCGCATGACCGGCCTGGCGCATATCGGTGACCACCGGCGCCAGCAGGTGCGGGATGCCCTCGTAGGTGCTCAGCTCGAGCATCTTCGGGTCGATCATGATCAGCCGGACCTGTGAGGGCTCGGACTTGTAGAGCAGCGACAGCAGCATCGCATTGATGCCGACCGACTTGCCCGAACCGGTCGTGCCGGCCACCAGCAGATGCGGCATCTTGGCCAGATCGGCGACCATCGGCCGCCCGGCGATATCATGGCCGAGCGCCAGCGTGATCGGCGAATGGGAGTCGGCATAGACCTGCGAGCCGAGAATCTCCGACAAGCGCACCGACTGACGGCGCGGATTGGGCAGCTCCAGGCCCATCAGGCTCTTGCCGGGAATGGTTTCAACCACCCGGATGGAAGTGAGCGACAGGGCCCGGGCCAGATCCTTCGAGAGATTGACGATGGTCGAGCCCTTGATGCCGGTGGCAGGCTCGATCTCGTAGCGGGTGATGACCGGTCCGGGATAAGCCGCCACGACATTGGCGGTCACGCCGAAGTCGGAGAGCTTCTTTTCGATAAGCCGCGACGTGAATTCAAGCGTCTCGGGGGACACGGTGTCATGCGAGACCACCGGCGGGTCGAGCAGCGAAATCGGCGGCAACTCGGTATCGGCCGGCAGATCGGCAAAAAGCGGCTGCTGGCGCTCGCGCTGCGCGCGCTCGGAGAGTTCGACCACGCCCGCCGGACGCTCGATGCGCACCGGCTCCGGGTCATCGCTCAAAATCTTGCGCTTGACCTCGACCGTCTCGGTGCGAACCGTCGCTGCGAGTTCGCCGGCGAGACGGTCCCGATGGGCCTCGCGACGGTTGAGCACAAACAGCACCGCGCCTTCGAGCGCAGCGCCCACCTTCTCGAAGATCGTGAGCCAGGACACACCGGTGGCCAGCGAAAAGCCGATCGAGGCTGCCAGCAGCATCAGCAGGGTGCCTCCGGCAGCGCCCAGATGCACGAGTGCAGGCTGCGCAATCAGGTGGCCGACAACGCCGCCCGGCGCGAGCGGCAACTGCATCGGCAAGCCACCCAGTCGGGATGACTCAAGCGCCAGGCAGCCGAAAAAGAGGAGCGCAAACCCCAGCCAGCGATCCCATCCGAAGAGGGTCTCGTCGAGCGCCTGACGACGATCGACGAGACGTGCAGCATGCAGGTGACGGTAGCCCGACACCACCCGCATCAGCATGAACACCGCGAGCAGGTAAGCGCAGGCGCCAAAGAGATAGAGGAGCAGATCGGCCAGCCAGGCACCGAGGCGCCCACCGAAGTTGTGGACGTCGCGGCCTGCAACCGCATGCGACCAGCCCGGATCGCCCTTGTCATAGCTGATCAGGATCAGGACCAGAAACATCGCCGTGGCGCAAAGCACCAGCCAGCGGGCCTCACGCAGCAGAACCAGGGCCCGCTCCGGAAGCAGCGACCGGCTGCCCGGACCGCTTCGAACAGACAGGCCGTCGATGGCGGAGGCGCGCGCCACTCGAGGCCTAGTGCAGGTAACTGCCGAGCTTTTCGCGCAGCAGCAGGCGCCCTTCGCCGGTCGGAACGATGTAGCCGTCGACCTCGAGCACCTTCATGACCCGCGACACCATCTCGCGCGAGGCGCCGATCATCTTGGCGATCTCCTGGCGGGGCAGCTTTGATTTCACCACGCGCTCGCCGTTGACCTCTTCGGAGAAGTCGAGCAGAACGCGCGCCACACGCCCGTAGACATCGAGCAGCGCGAGGGTTTCGATCTTCTTGTCGGCTTCGCGCAGACGCTTGACCAGGCCCTTCATGATCTTCAGGGCGATGTCGTGGTTTTCGGACAGGATCGTCTTGAAACTGTCCTTGTTGATCGCCATGAAGTCGCAGGACTCAAGCGTCACGACGCTCGCTGAGCGGGGCGCATCATCGATCAGACTCATCTCGCCGATGCACTCGCCGGCGCCGACGATCGCCAGGATCACCTCCTTGCCTTCGGAATCGGAGCGCTGCACCTTCGCGCGCCCCGACAGCAGAATGTAAAGCGACTGCGAGGTCTCGCCTTCTGCGACGATCAGACGACCTCTGGCAAAAGAACGCCGCACTGTCCCGGATGCCAGAGCGTCGAGCTGACGCTCACCGAGGCTGGAAAAAAGGGGCACGCGCTTGAGAAACGCCTTGATGTCTTCGTGGGCCATGGAGACTCCGGTTGGTGCTTGAGTAGACTGGCGCGACGACAGCGTCGATGCCGCCAGCTTGTATGATTTTGCACGAGCTTCAGTCAAACTCAAAGGATATGCTTGAAGTGACGTGTCCAACGTACTGTTTTTTAACATAGATGCACACTCCAGAGGCCTGAAATGAGCGCTGCCAAACATTGCCGTCTGATCATCCTGGGCTCTGGACCGGCCGGCTACACCGCGGCGGTTTACGCCGCCCGGGCGAATCTCAAGCCGGTGCTTGTGACAGGGCTTGCGCAAGGCGGCCAGCTGATGACCACCACCGATGTCGACAACTGGCCGGCCGACGCCAAGGGCGTCCAGGGCCCCGAACTGATGCAGCGCTTTCACGAGCATGCCGAGCGCTTCGATACCGAGTTCATCTTCGACCAGATCAACACGGTCGAGCTCGGTGCGCGGCCATTCAAGCTGATCGGCGATTCGGGCACCTACACCTGCGACGCCCTGATCATCGCGACCGGTGCGTCGGCCAAGTACCTGGGCCTCGACTCGGAAACCGCCTTCATGGGCAAAGGGGTCTCGGGCTGCGCGACCTGCGACGGCTTTTTCTACAAGAATCAGGAGGTCGCGGTCATCGGCGGCGGCAACACCGCGGTCGAAGAAGCGCTTTACCTGTCGAATATCGCCAGCAAGGTGACCGTGGTGCATCGCCGCGACCGATTCAAGGCTGAGGCCATCCTGATCGACAAGCTGATGGCAAAGGTCGCCACCGGCAAGGTCGATGTGCGCTGGCACAGCGTGCTCGACGAAGTGCTGGGCGATGCCTCGGGCGTGACCGGCATGCGCATCCGCAATGTCCAGTCGGGCCAGACCGAAGACAAAACCCTGCACGGCGTGTTCATTGCGATCGGCCATCAGCCGAACACCGGCATCTTCGAAGGACAACTGAAGATGGAGGGCGGCTACATCCTCACCCATGGCGGGCTGCAGGGTCATGCCACGATGACCAGCGTCGAGGGGGTTTTTGCCGCCGGCGATGTCCAGGACCATGTCTACCGGCAGGCCATCACCAGTGCCGGCACGGGCTGCATGGCCGCGCTGGATGCCCAGCGCTGGCTCGAGAGCCAGGACGAGCAGGGCTGATCGGGTTCGCCGTCGCGCAGACCGACGATGGCCAGGCAAAGTCTCGCATCCGGACTCGCCGATCTCGCGGCGTTTCGCGACGCGCTTCGGGACGAGGCCGAGCGCCAGGCGCAAGCCGAGGCGCTGGCCCGCCGCGAGCGCGAGCAACGCGAACGCGAGGCACATCTGTTTCGCCACAGCGTTGGTGATGCCGTGCCGTTGGCACCCACCGGTCGTGTCGATCCCCTGCCGGCAGCGGTCGAGCCAGTCGCCCGCCAGTTCGAGCAAGACGAGCAGTGCGCGCTGGCCGAATCGATCAGCGACGAGATCGACATCGATCGCCTGCTCGACACCGACGGCGATCTGTCGTTTCGCCGGCCCGGGGTCGGTGCCGACGTGGTCCGTCGCTTGCGACGGGGCCACTGGGTTCTGCAGGCCCAGATCGACCTGCACGGCTTGCGGGTCGATGAAGCGCGTGAGGCGCTGATGAGCTATCTGGCCGACTGCATGAAGCGGGAGCGACGCTGCATCCGCGTGATCCACGGCAAGGGGCTCGGCTCGATCAACAAGGAGCCGGTGCTCAAGGGCAAGGTGCTCAAGTGGCTGGCCCAGCGCAATGAGGTGCTCGCCTTTTGCCAGGCAGCTCCAGCCGACGGCGGCAGTGGCGCACTGATCGTCCTGCTGCGCCCGCCCGCCTCCAAAGTCCGAAAGCGATAAACCACCATGATGCAGACCCTGCAGCAGCACCTTCCCGACCTGGCGTTGGCCGCAGCCCTGGCCTGGGGCGCCGGGCTGCGGCTCTACCTGGTGATGTTCGGACTAGGGCTGGCCGGACGCTTCGGATGGTTTGCCTTGCCCGAGCACCTCGAACTGATGACCAGCCCGCTGGTCCTGACCGCAGCAGGCTTCATGGCGACGGTCGAGCTCTTTGCCGACAAGTTGCCCTGGCTCGACAGTGTCTGGGACAGCCTGCAGACCTTCATCCGGATTCCGGCGGGTGCCGCGCTGGCCGCCGCAGTGTTCGGCGACTCGAGCTCTGCGGCCACGCTGGCTGCCGCCGTGCTGGGCGGCTCGCTGACCGCTGCGACGCATTTTTCAAAGGCCGGCGCCCGCGCGGCGGCCAACACCTCGCCCGAACCGTTTTCAAACATTGCCCTGTCCTTCACCGAGGATGTCGCGGTGGTGGGTGGCAGCTGGCTTGCGGTGCAGCATCCGGAAATATTCCTGGTGCTGCTGGCAATTTTCCTGGTGCTGGTCGCGGTGCTGATGAGCTGGCTGATCCGAGGTTTTCGGAAGCTTTTCAGGCCCGCTGCCGGGCCTGCCGAGCTCAGATAGCCTCGTTGTCGACCTCGCCGGTTCGAATCCGGATGACCTGCTCGACCGCCGTCACGAAAATCTTGCCGTCGCCGATGCGCCCGGTTTTGGCGGCGCCGATGATGGCCTCGATCGCAGCATCAAGGGCTTCGTCGGCGACCACGACTTCGACCTTCACTTTCGGCAGGAAATCGACGACGTACTCGGCGCCCCGATAGAGTTCGGTATGGCCGCGCTGGCGCCCGAAACCCTTGACCTCGGTCACGGTCAAACCACTGACGCCGACCTGCCCGAGTGCCTCGCGCACCTCGTCGAGCTTGAAGGGCTTGATGATGGCGGTGATGTGTTTCATGGCAGTCCCTTTTTTCCTGTTGACGTGTTCAGTCGCGAAACCGTGACGTGATCGGATAGCGCCAGTCGCGACCGAAGGCTCGGTGCGTCACTCTAATCCCGACCGGCGACTGGCGGCGCTTGTATTCGCTGATCCGCATCAGTCTGACCACCTTCAGGACCGCGTCGCGCGGATAGCCGGCCGCGATGATCGCCTCGATCGACATGTCCTCTTCCATGTAGTGCTTCACGATCCCGTCGAGCTGATCGTAAGGCGGCAGCGAATCCTGATCGGTCTGGTCGGGGCGCAGTTCGGCACTCGGCGCGCGCGTGATGATCCGCTCGGGGATCACCGGCGACACGCTGTTGCGATATTCGCAGAGCCGATAAACCAGGGTCTTGGCAATATCCTTGATGACCGCAAAGCCACCGGCCAGATCGCCGTAAAGCGTCGAATAGCCGACTGCCATCTCGGATTTGTTGCCGGTAGTGAGCACGATCGATCCGAACTTGTTTGACAGCGCCATCAGCAGGGTGCCGCGGATTCGGGCCTGCAGGTTCTCCTCGGTGGTGTCGGGTTCGCGACCGGCAAATTCGCTTTCGAGCGTGCCGAGGAAGGCCTCGAAGCATCGCTCGATCGGAATCTCGTCATAGCGGCACCCCACGCGGGCAGCCATGTCGCGCGCATCGATCCAGGAAATATCTGCGGTATAGGGCGAAGGCATCATCACCGCGCGCACCTTGTCGGCACCGAGGGCATCGACCGCAATCGCCAGCGTCAGCGCCGAATCGACACCGCCCGACAGACCGATGATCGCGCCCGGAAAGCCGTTCTTGCCAAGATAATCGCGCACACCAAGCACCAGCGCCGAGTAGACCTGGGCCTCGAAGGCCGGCTGCGGCTCGATCGCCCCGGACAGCCGCCCCTGGTCATCAACCTCGACCATCAGCAGGTCGGGCTCGAATGCCCGAGCTTGTGCAGCAAGGGCGCCATCGGCGTTCAGCGCAAAGGACATCCCGTCGAAGACGAGCTCGTCCTGGCCGCCGACCAGGCTCGACAGGACGATGGACATGCCTTGCGCACAGACCGTCTCGCGCACGATGTCCATGCGCTGATGCTGCTTGTCGAGGTGATAGGGCGAGGCATTGGGCGCCAGGAGCACCTGTGCCCCGGCGGCCCGCGCAGCGGCAGGCGCCGCTGAAAACCAGAAGTCCTCGCAGATCACCACACCGAAGGTGATCTCGCCGACCTTGAAAACCAGCGCTTGCGAGCCGGATTCGAAATAGCGGCGCTCATCGAAGACGCCGTAATTGGGCAATTCGCGCTTGTGGTATTCACCGATCACCTGACCGGCATGGATCACAGAGGCCGCGTTATAGCGACGCCCGTCCCGCGAGACCGGGTGACCAACGACAAGGTGCAAGCCGGGCCAATCGAGGGACCGGCGCACGAGCGCAGCCATCGCGTCACCCGTCCTGTCATAGAATGAGCCCCGCAGCAGCAGGTCTTCAGGCGGATATCCGGTGAGCGACAACTCGGGGGTGACCAGAATCTGGGCACCCGCCAGGTGAGCCTGTTGCGCGGCGTCGGCGATCCGGCTGCAATTGCCGTCGAAGTCACCGATGATCTGATTGAGTTGGGCACTTGCAACCCGGGTGGGCATGAGCGAATCCGAAAGAGCATCAGGGTCTGGGGATTATTGCACGCGTGTCGTCACCGATCTTGCGCAGGTTGACGCGGTCCAGTGGGATGAACTCGCCGGCACCGGTCCGTTCACCCGGCATGCCTTTCTGTCAGCGCTTCAGAGCACCGGCTGCGTCGGCGGCGAATCGGGCTGGCATCAGCACATGGTGTGCATCGATGATGCTGCAGGCAGACTGGTCGCAGCAGCGCCGGTATACCTCAAGGATCACTCCTATGGCGAGTACGTCTTCGATTGGGCATGGGCCGATGCCTATCACCGCAATCGGCTGCCCTACTACCCCAAGGCGCTGGTCGCGGTGCCCTTCACACCGGTACCGGGACCACGGCTGCTGGCTCGCGACGATCGGGCGCGGGCGCTGCTGGTGCAAGCGCTGATCGCCGAGACCGATCGGCTGGGTGTCTCCGGCCTGCATGTGCTGTTTCCCGAAAGCGCCGATGCAAGCGCGCTCGAAGCGGCCGGAATGATGCGGCGTCAGGGTGTCCAATTCCACTGGATGAACGCCGGCTGGCCCGATTTCGAGGCCTTTCTTGGCGACCTGTCGCAACCCAAGCGCAAGAAGATTCGTGCCGAGCGGCGCAAGGTGGCCGACGCCGCAGTGGTGGTCGAGATGCTCGAAGGCCCGGCGATCTCGGAGGCTGACTGGGCCTTCTTTTCGCGCTGTTATCGAACCACCTACGCCCAGCACCACTCAACGCCGTATCTGAACCGGGCGTTTTTCCTGGAGCTTGCCCGCACCATGCCCGATGCGCTGCTCATGGCGCGCGCCAGTCGGGATGGCCGACCGATCGCTGCCGCGCTATTGATGCGCGACGCCAATGCGATTTACGGCCGCTATTGGGGCGCACTCGAACACGTTCCCTGCCTGCATTTCGAGGCGAGCTATTACGCGCCGCTCGAATGGGCGATCGCCAACGGGATCAGGCGCTTCGAGGGTGGCGCGCAAGGCGAGCACAAGATGGCGCGCGGCTTTCTGCCGATACCGACCTGCTCTTACCATCGACTGGCCCATCCGGCCTTTGCCGATGCCATCGAGCGATTCCTTGAGCGCGAGACAGGCGGTGTCGATGCCTATCTCGACGAACTCAACGAACGCACGCCCCTTAAAAGTGGGGCTTTTCCTTCGCAGAGTTGAAGCGCTCGATCGACGCGCGCATCACCTCGGCCGCCTCGTCGACGCTGCCCCATCCCAGGACCTTGACCCACTTTCCGGGCTCGAGATCCTTGTAGTGCTCGAAGAAATGCTGGATCTGCAGCAGGCGTTCGGGCTGCAGATCGGCATGGCTGCGCCAGTGCTTGTAGAGCGGCAGGACCTTGTCGATCGGCACGGCCAGCACCTTGGGGTCGATGCCGCCGTCGTCTTCCATGTTGAGCAGACCGACCGCACGGCAGCGCACCACCGCACCGATGCCGATCGGATAAGGGGTGACCACCAGGATGTCGATCGGATCACCGTCAGCGGCGATGGTGTGGGGCACATAGCCGTAGTTACACGGGTAGTGCATCGCCGTCATCATGAAGCGATCGACAAAGAGTGCACCGGTCGCCTTGTCGACCTCGTACTTGATCGGATCGGAATTCATCGGGATTTCGATGATGACGTTGAAGTCATTGGGGATGTCGCGACCGGAGTCGACGCGATCGAGATTCATAGTGATTGGCCTCTGAGCGGTGGGAGGGAGCCGCAACGCGAAGTTTATCAGCGCATCGTCGGCTGTCCCGCTGGCCGTGCTGCAGCTTGGCTGATAATCGAGGTGGCAAGGCAAACGATTGCCGGCATTGCGCCCGACATCACCCCTTCTCAGGAGACCTCCCTTCATGCTGCCATCGATGACGCACAACGCCCATTTCATCGGCAACCAGTGGGTGAGCACGCTCTCGGGCGAGACCCTGCCGGTGCTCAATCCCTCAAGCGGGGAGATCTTTGCCCGGATCGCCCGCGGCAATCGTGCCGACATCGATGCTGCGGTCGCTGCAGCACGCGAGGCGTTTGCCGGCCCGTGGGGACGCCTGAGCGCGCTCGAGCGCGGCCGGATGCTGGCCCGCTGGGGCGAGGCCATTCTGGCCAATCAGCATGAACTTGCCGGCATCGAGTCGACCGACACCGGCAAGCCGCTCAAGCAGGCGCGTGCCGATGTGGTCGCCCTGGCCCGCTATGTCGAGTTCTATGGCGGCGCGGCCGACAAACTGCATGGCCAGACGATTCCCTACCAGGAGGGCTACACGGTTCTGACCCTGCGCGAGCCGCACGGCGTCACCGCTCACATCATTCCCTGGAACTATCCGATGCAGATCTTCGGGCGATCGGTGGGTGCGGCCCTGGCGGCGGGCAATGCCTGCGTCGTCAAGCCGGCGGAAGACGGATGCCTGTCCTTGCTGCGGGTCGCAGCGCTGGCCGCCGAGGTCGGCTTTCCGGCCGGTGCGCTGAACATCGTCACCGGCCTGGGCGCAGAGGCCGGACAGGCGCTGGCCGAACATCCCGACATCGACCATATCTCGTTCACCGGCTCACCCGACACCGGCAAGCGCGTCGCCATGGCCGGCGCCTCGCACCACTGTCCGGTCACGCTCGAGTTGGGCGGCAAGTCGCCGCAACTGGTCTTTGCCGATGCCGATCTCGATGCCGCCATGCCGATGCTGGTCGGCGCGATCATCCAGAACGCCGGGCAGACCTGTTCGGCCGGCAGCCGCGTGCTGATCGAGCGCTCGATCTACGAGCCGCTTCTGGAGCGGCTTGCGCAGCGGTTTTCGCAGTTGCGTGCCGGCCCGGCCGATCGCGATCTCGATCTGGGGCCGCTGGTCAGTCGCAAGCAGCAGCAGCGGGTCTGGGACTTCCTGTCGGATGCCCAGGCCGATGGCATCCCGATTGCGGCCCAGGGCGAAGTGGTCGACGAGGCACCGGCAAAGGGCTACTACCAGGCACCGGTGCTGTTGCGCGATGTGCCGCCGGCAAGCAGGCTGTGGCAAGACGAGGTCTTCGGTCCGGTGCTGTCGGCCGCCGCCTTCGAGAACGAGGACGACGCGGTCGCACTGGCCAACGGCACACCCTACGGTCTGGTGGCCGGCGTCTGGACGCGCGACGGGGCCCGTCAGTTCCGGATGGCAAGGCGACTCGAAGCCGGCCAGGTCTTCATCAACAATTACGGTGCGGGTGGCGGCGTCGAGTTGCCCTTCGGGGGTGTTCGCCACAGCGGGCACGGCCGGGAAAAAGGCTTCGAAGCCCTCTACGGCTTTACCCGACTCAAGACGGTGGCCCTGCGCCATGGTTGAGGTCGGCGCCGGCAGGACCGCATTCAAACATCAACCAGGAGGCATGACGACATGAGACTGCAAGGAAAGATCGCGCTGGTGACCGGCGCAGGATCGGGATTCGGCGAAGGCATTGCCACGCGATTTGCCCTGGAGGGCGCACGGATACTGGTCAATGACGTCGCGCGCGACGCCGGCGAGCGGGTGGCGGCTGCCATCCGCAAGGCCGGCGGCGACGCCCACTTTGCCTACGGCGATGTCTCGAGCGGCCCGGATGTGCAAGGACTGCTGAGCGCCGCAAAAGCCCACTTCGGCGGCCTCGACATCGTGGTCAACAATGCCGGCGTCTCGCATCGCAACCAGGCTTTGCTGGAGGTCAGCGAGGCCGACTTCGACCGTGTCTATGCGATCAATGTGAAAAGCCTTTTCTGGACGGCGCAGCACATGGTTCCGCATTTTCGGGAGCGCGGCGGCGGCGTCTTCATCAACATCGCCTCGACGGCCGGCGTGCGTCCCCGGCCAGGACTCGTCTGGTACAACGGCAGCAAGGGCGCAATGATCACGATCTCCAAAGCCATGGCGGTCGAACTCGCCCCCGATCGCATTCGCGTCAATGTGATCAACCCGGTGGCCGGTGAAACACCGCTGCTGGCCACCTTCATGGGCGAGGACACGCCGGCAAGGCGCGCCCAGTTCATCGCCAGCATTCCGCTCGGACGATTCTCGCAGCCGCGCGACATCGCCAATGCCGCGCTTTATCTGGCCTCGGATGAGGCCGACTTCATCACCGGTGCCTGCCTCGAGGTCGATGGCGGGCGATGCGTCTAGGCGAGGCTCATCAGGGCTAAAGCAGGCGGTTTCTCAGGTGGCGCCAGCCGGTCGGCTGCTCAGGCTGAGCGATCCGGCGACTGGGCTTCGGCCGCCAGACGGGCGGCCAGCCGGAACTGCCCGCCTGCCTCCTCGCTTCGCCCGAGCGACTCAAAGAGTTCGGCAAGCGCCAGATGGGCGCCAACCGACGGCTGACGGGCCTGGGCTAGCCGCAAATATTCTTCGGCCTTGCCCCAGAGCTGATCATTGGCACAGACCTGCCCGAGCGTGAGCAGCAGGTCGGGATCATCGCCGTAGCGCCGGCGCCAGCCTTCCAGGCGATCGAGTCGCTCGCGAAGCGCAACACCGCTCACGCGACCGTAGACCCTGACCAGATCGGCACTGTAGCTGGCGTCGAGCCCCTGCTCGATGATCCGGCGTGCATCCTCATCGGCACCTGCTTCGACCAGCGCGATGGCTGCCACCGCAGCCATATCAGGGTCGGAGCGCTCATCGGCGCGCAATGATCGCCAGTAGGTCCGAAGCGCCGAGGCATCGCCGGCCTTTCGGCGAATCAGCGCCGCATGGGCTTTCAGGCGAAGACTGCGTACCGCCGCCGGATGAAGGGCATCCCGTTTTTCAACCAGCCGCAAAGTCTGGATCACCTCGTCCCAGCGCTCGGCCTGCTCATAGGCCCGAAGCGCCGTGCGCATGGCGACAATATGGCGCGCGCCGCCTGCCTGCATCCGCTCAAGCAGCGCAATCGCATCGGCCGCGCGACGGTCATCGACGGCGAGTTCAGCCTGCGTCATCTGCAGTGCGCTGACAGCGCCCTGATCGGCACCGATCTCGGAGAGCCACAGATCGCGTCGCTCGCGTTCGTTCATTCGATGCGCGGCTCTCGCGGCGATCAGTGCCGCAGGCGCCGCAGTGTCGCGACTGGCCTGAGCGGTGCGAGCGAATCGCTCGGCCCGTCCCATGCGACCTTCGAAATAGGCCAGCACGGTATCGCGCAGGGCGGCACCGGCCTGCTCCTGCTGTCGACGGGTCCGGTAATCCCGAACACGCTGCGGCAAGCCCAAGGCCCGCGCGGCGGTGACCAGCAGCAGATGCAGCAGGATGAAGGCTGCCGTCAGAATCGTCAGCGCAAGATTGACCGAGATATCGATGCGATAGGGCGGCCACAGGATGGCGACATTGCCCTGGTTGAATCGCAGCAGCAACGACAGTCCAACTGCCGCGGCAAAGGCCAACAGAAGCCAGACCAGCCAGCGCATGGTGCCGCGCTACCTGCTTTCGCCAGCCGCGCGCGCTGCGCGCACCGCGGCGATGGTTTCGGCCAGCGAGGGCATCTCGAGCGTCAGCGGCGCCGCCTGCAATTGCTTGAGCGTATTGCGCGCCGACACAACCGAGGGCTGGGTGCCGTCAAACCAACGGTCGAGCGACTCGAGCGATCGGGTGACATCGGATCTGAACAGCGACTGATTGCGGGCCAGCAGATTCAGGCGTGCATTGAGCAACTGCAGTCGCAGATTCTCGCGCGCAAAAAATCGCTGATCGGGCGACAGCAGCAAAGCCTCCGGCTGATCCACACGCTGCACCCTCACAAGCTGGCGCATCTCGGCGATGAAGGCATCCCAGCCGAGTGCGCCAGTGCGTATCACCCGCCCAGGCAGCCCGAGCAGACCCGATGAACCCGGCGTTTCGGGCTCGGCCACTGGCGCTGCAGGCGTGCTGCGGGTCGCGTCGGCGACCATCGGCAAGCGATCGACGACCGATGCCAGCGCATCCAGGCGACTGACAGCTGCCGCGAAATCCGCCACCGGCAGCGCTTTCAGCCGCTCGATGTCGCGAGCCAGCACGCGGCGCAGGCCGATCATCGACGGCTGATTGGACCGGGCCAGCACCTGCTCGGCGTCTTGCAGCGCCAGAAGTGCACTTTGCACATTGCCGCCGAGCTGCAGCTGCTGGGCGGCAATCATGATCGAGCTCTCGACATCGGCCAGCATCAGCTCGCCGCGGCTGCGTGCCATCTGGTCGTAGAGCTGACGAAGCTGAGCCTGCTGGCCAAGTGATTCGGCGAGCCTGGCTTCGACAATGGCGGCCTTCGCCTGCTGGTCGCGCAGGGTATCGCCAAGCAGGCGGGACTGCTGCTCGAGCTGCGACTCGCGGATCTCGGCTTCCTGCAGGCGACGGACCATATCGCGTTCGACCCTTCCGATCCGCTCCTGGGCGAACCAAGCCGCCGCGCCCAGTCCCAAAAACGCCGCCACACCGGCGACCGTGAGAAAGCCCGGCAACCAACCGGCGCCGGCAGCCTGATGCCTGCCCGTGCGAGGGCGGTCATTTCGGCCGCGATCAGCGTCCTGGCTGCGCCCGGCGTTCAGTCCATCAGCCGACCCGGCGTCCGGCCCGGCAAGGGGGGCGAGCTGACCGGGCTGGCTGGATGGGGAAGAGGCACTGGCCTCGGTGGCGTCGTTCATGGGTGAGGTTTCCGCAGCGATTCTAACGCGTGCACCAGCGCCGATATCCCCGGCTCATGCTCGTGCACATCGGGCCACCCCTGTTCCCGCAGCGACTGCGCAATCTTCGGATGCTGGGTCAGCACCGGCTGACTCATCAGCCAGCCCGCACAGGGCAGCGACGAGATATGGCTCGCAAGCCGGCGGCCGGCGTCGGCACTCGCAATCGAAAACACGAATGGCCTTGCCTGGGACGATGTCGTCCCGAACCACTCGTCGGCAACAGGCGAAGGCGCAAGCTCGATCATGCGATAGACCGATCGCGCGATCAGCTCGGCGCCCCTTTCGGTCAGTGTGTTCAGCCAGGCCTCGCGGCCATCGGCGCGCCTCAGCACCATCACCGTCTCGCCGCCGATGCCAACAAGCTCCGGACGGGCAAGCAGCCGATCGGCATCGAAGGGGGCCGCGCTCGGAGCAATCGTCACTGCCCGCGCCAATCCGGGGACCTGCGATCGCCATGACGCGAGCATCTCGCGGCTGCCGGGCCCGATCAAACCGATCCCAGGCCCTGCGGGCCAGCTCAGACCCTGTCGCTCGATGGCGGCCATGACGACCGCGATCGCACCCGGGCTGGGAAACAACACCCAGCGCGCCCGCGCCGCTGTGGTGCAGATCTCAGGCCAGTCGAGATCAGGCACTTCGGCAATCGCGCTCATCGGCACCTCGACCGACTGCCAGCCGCCCGCATGCAGGGCTGCCTTGATCGACTCACTGCGCATGAGCGGCTGTGTCAGGACGATGGATCTCATCGGTTCTCGGCAGCGGCGTGGCGCACTGACAGGTGATTCAGCAGCCCGGGCCACGGCACCGACGATTGCCGGTCGATGGCCTCAGGCCAGGCCGACAGCCGCCTGCTCGCCCAGTGCCTCAGCCGCTTCGTAGTCGGGCCCGAGGCCTTCTGCAGAACGGGTGACATCAGCCGGCTGCAGACTGACCGCCCGCGCCGTGCGAACCGAGGTGCGACGCACCACGCCGTCGGTTGCAAGCAAGGCATCGAGTTGCAGTGTCCCGTCGGATTGCAGCACCGCATAGGCGGCCAAGGGAATCCGGCAGCTGCCGCCAAGCGCGCGTGACACCGAGCGTTCGGCCGTGACCTCGAGCCAGCTGCGACGATCGACCAGCGGCGCAAGCCAGGACCGGATCTGGGCGCGACCGGCCGCGATTTCGATGCCAAGCGCACCCTGACCGGGCGCCGGCAAACTGTCGGTGGGCGGCATGACCGAACGGATCCGATCGATCAGGCCGAGTCGCTTCAGACCTGCCGCGGCCAGGACGATCGCGTCGTATTCGCCGCGGTCGAGCTTGCCAAGGCGGGTATCGAGATTGCCGCGCAGCGGCAAGACCTGCAGATCAGGGCGACGCTCCGCCAGCTGCGCCGCGCGACGCAGACTCGAGGTCCCGATTCGCGCTCCCTGAGGCAGATCGTCAATCGAGGCATAAGCGCCCGACACAAAGGCATCGCGCGGATCTTCGCGCTGCAGCACCGCAGCCAGCTCGAACTCGGGCGGCAGGCTCATCGGCACGTCCTTGAGCGAATGCACCGCGAGGTCGGCCCGACCATCGAGCAGCGCCACTTCAAGCTCCTTCGTGAACAGACCCTTGCCGCCGATTTCGCTGAGCGCCCTGTCGAGAATCTGATCGCCGGTAGTGGTCATGCCGAGCAGTTCCACCTGACAGTCGGGGTACAAGCCGAGGAGCAGGTTCCGGACATGGTGCGCCTGCCAAAGTGCGAGGCGGCTTTCACGCGTCGCAATGACCAGCCGGGTAGGCGCTTGGGACATGCTCAGGACCAGAAAAAGGAAGAGTTAAACAGGAGCCAAAAGGCAGGACGGCGTGGATCGCGGCGGTGTCAGCTGACCAGCCCTTTGACAATCGACCACTGACGACGGCTCACCGGCAGTTTCTCGCCGACTTCACGCAACACCACCTGCCAGTAAGGGTCGCCCGCCTCGCCCTCGCCGGTCGGGGTCACACGCTCGAAACCGGCAATCGAGGGGCGAGCCACCAGCGCATTGCGATGGATCCGAACGAAGCGCTCGCTGAATTCTTCTTCAAGCGAGGTCAGCGATTCTTCGATCAGGAACTCGCGCTCGCGCGTGCGCACCGTGATGTATTTGAGCTCGGCCTTGAGGTAGAGGACCTGTTCGACCGGCACCAGAATGACCCGACCGCGCTCGTGAACCGAGAGCTGACGACGCCGGGTATTGGTGGCCTTGGCGAGTTGATCGATGGCCTCGAGATGCTCGGCAGGCAACAGTGTCTGCGCCCGAACCAGTGCGCCCAGAAGGCGCTGGGCCCGAACCGGCTTGAGCAGGTAATCGAGCGCATTGACCTCAAACGCCTCAACCGCAAACTCGTCGAACGCGGTGACGAAAATGATCAGCGGCATCGGCTTGGGATCGTCCTGATCAGCCTCGGCCGCGCGGGCCGAAATATGGCGGGCGAGTTCGATGCCGGTCATGCCCGGCATCTGGACGTCCATCAGGACAATCTGCGGTCGCTGTGATTCGATCTGCGCAAGCGCCTCGGGGGCATTCGCCGCTTCGCCGACGATCCGGTGCGGAAATTGGGGGGCGAGGTCGGAAAGCACCTCGCGCAGCCGGCTGCGGGCCGGCCCTTCGTCATCAACGATCAGGATCGAAGTAGCGTCGGACATCTCGGCTTCGCCTCTCTTTACGATATGGAAATTCAAGCTGAAGACGGAAACGGTCGCCTTCTGCGCTTGTTTTTAAGTCTGCCTCGATATCGTACAGCAGCATCAGCCGCTCCCGGACATTAGACAGGGCCATCTGGTTGCCCGAGCGCGACTGTGTTGCAGCCGGAATCGGATTGAGGATCTCGACCCTGACGCGGTCGCCGCTGCGCCCGACGGTGATCGCAATCGTGCCCTCTTCACTGCTCGGCTCGATGCCATGGTGAACCGCGTTTTCAATCAGCGGCTGCAGCAGCAGCGAGGGCAGCAGCGCGTCCCCGGGCATATCGTCGAGTTGCCAGACAACCTTCAGCCTCGCCCCAAGTCTGAGTTGCTCGATTGCCAGGTATTCCTTGCAGGTCACCACTTCGTCGTCGAGCGCGACCAGCTCACGGGCATCGCGCATGAAGACCCGAAAGAGATCGGCAAGATTTTCAAGCGTCGCTTCGGCGCGACGCGGATCACCCCGCATCAGGCCCAGAACGGTGTTGAGACTGTTGAAAAGGAAATGCGGCCGAATGCGGGCCTGCAGAGCCTGCAGACGTGCCTCGGCAAACGAAGGCGAATAGGCGCGGGCGCGCAGCCGAAAGTATTCGACCACGGCCCATGCGGCAAGCGCTGCGATCAGCGCGCGCGAGACCATCAGCCAGACGATCTCCGGCACCGACAGCTGAATGTCGAGAAGCTGCAAAACAACCAGAGAGACCAGCAGGGTCAGCAGCACCGGCAATCCGATCGCCACCGCCCACTGAGATGATTGAGACGAGGCGTTGGCACTTTTCCGAACCACACACAACAGGGCCAGCGACAGCAGCAGCGAGGGTTCCAGGACGGTGGCGATGAGCAGGAACCGGGCGACGGTTTGCCAGAGGTCGGTCGACATGACCGCCGCGACCAGGATCGCCAGCAGATTGAAACCACCGAGCGATCGCAGGACCACGCCGAGATTGCAGGCATCCGGGATGAGCGGCGCCAGACCGCCCTCGACTTGCCGGCGGGCCTTGACGGCAGCGGCAGTTGCCGGATGGGGCGCCTTATAATCGACAGTTTTCGGTTCGTTCGACGCCATAGGCCTTCAGTTTATGACAGATCAGT
>Ga0114972_10001199_pt1 | contig 19487 bp, 15 predicted proteins | sample M_140807_EF_Meta_FD_87354 | JGI IMG/M metagenome (GOLD analysis project Ga0114972, IMG submission 87354) | Freshwater microbial communities from Lake Montjoie, Canada to study carbon cycling - M_140807_EF_MetaG | ecosystem: Environmental > Aquatic > Freshwater > Lake | place: Lake Montjoie... | reverse complement strand
CGCCGATCTGCCCGCCGATGTGCGCGACCCCACCGTCACCAAGGCCAGCACCGCCGGTCGTCCGGTGGTGACGTATACCGTCGCAAGCGGCAAGCTCGACGAAGAGGCGGTGTCCTGGTTTATCGACAACACCCTGTCAAAGCGCCTGCTGGCGGTGCCCGGCGTCGGGCTGGTCAAGCGCTTGGGCGGCGTCACCCGCGAGGTGCGCATCGAGCTCGACGCGCAGCGCATGGCCGCCCTCAATGTCGCGGCGGTTGATGTCTCGCGCCGGCTCAAGCAGGTGCAGCAGGAAGCGCCCGGCGGACGCGGCGATGTGGGGGGTGCCGAACAGGCGGTGCGCACCATTGCCACGGTGTCGAGTGCGGCCGATCTGGGTGCACTCGATCTGCCGCTGTCCGATGGCCGCAGGCTGCGGCTGTCCGATGTCGCGATCATCACCGACACCATCGCCGAGCGACGTTCGATGGCGCTTTTTGACGGCAAGCCGGTGGTTGCGGTCGAAGTGATGCGAAACCGCGGTGCGAGCGAGCTCGACATCGGCCGTGGCGTGGCGGCGGTGATCGCCGACATGCAGGCCACGCACGGCAATCTGAGCTTTGCGCTGGCGATCGACAACACCGCGCCGGTGAGCGAGAACTTCGACGGCTCGATGATGCTGCTCTATGAGGGCGCACTGCTCGCGGTGATCGTGGTCTGGGCCTTTTTGCGCGACTGGCGCGCCACCCTGGTGAGTGCCGCGGCACTGCCGCTGTCGGTGATTCCGGCGTTTCTGGGCATGGCGCTCTTCGGCTTCACGCTCAACACAGTGACCCTGCTGTCGCTGGCACTGGTGGTGGGCATCCTGGTCGATGACGCGATCGTCGAAATCGAGAACATCGAGCGCCACTTGAAAATGGGCAAATCGCCGATGCAGGCCTCGCTCGAGGCGGCTGACGAAATCGGTCTGGCGGTGATCGCGACCACCTTCGCGCTGGTCGCGGTGTTCTTGCCGACCGCCTTCATGTCGGGCATTCCGGGCAAGTTCTTCAAGCAGTTCGGCTGGACCGCGGTGCTGGCGATCATGGCCTCGCTGGTGGTCGCCCGCCTGCTCACGCCGATGATGGCGGCCTATCTGCTCAAGCCGAAAAAGGCGAGCGCTACCGCAACGCTGCCGTCTTCGGCGGCGACGGGTCAGTCGGCCCCCGACGATCACGCAGTGCCGATCATCGACGAATCGCAGGACGGCTGGATCATGCGGCACTACCTGTCGGCGGTGCGCTGGTGCCTGCGTCATCGTGGCATCACCGCCCTCCTGTCGATCCTGTTTTTCATCGGCTCGATCGCACTCGTGCCGCTGCTGCCCAAGGGCTTCGTGCCGCCGGCCGACCGTGGCCAGACGCAGGTGAGCATCGAATTGCCGCCGGGCAGCACGCTGCAGCAGACGCTCGATGCCGCCGAGCAGGTGCGCGCGCTGGTGGCGGCCTCGCCCGACGTGCGCCATGTGCTCAGTTCGGTGGGCGGCGGCTCGTCGGGCGATGCCTTTGCGATCGGTGCGGCGCCCGAGGCTCGCAAGGCGGTGCTCACCGTGCTGCTGACCGGGCGCACCGAGCGCGACCGCAAGCAGCAGGCGGTCGAGACCGAGATTCGCGGGCGCCTTGCGCAGGTGCCGGGCGTGCGGCTGAGCGTGGGATCGCAGGACACCGGCGTGAAGATGCAGCTGGTGCTCAGCAGCGAGGATCCGCAGGCGCTTGGTGCTGCCGCGCAGGCGCTTGAGCGCGATCTGCGCACCCTCAAGGGCATCGGCAATGTGAGTTCGAGTGCCAGCCTGGTGAGGCCCGAGATCATCGTGCGGCCCGACTTTGCCCGCGCGGCCGATCTGGGCGTGACCGCGGCAAGCATCGCCGAGACGGTTCGGGTGGCCACCGCCGGTGACTACGATGTTGGCCTGCCCAAGCTCAATCTGAGCGAGCGTCAGGTGCCGATCCGGGTCAAGCTGCCTGATGCGGCGCGCGCCGATCTCGCCGCCATCGGGCGCCTGACCGTGCCGGGGCGACATGGTCCGGTGATGCTCGATAACGTGGCCGCCATCAGCATCGACAGCGGCCCGGCCCAGATCGACCGGCTCAATCGCAGTCGCAATGTCACCCTCGATGTCGAGCTTGCCGGCCGCGAGCTGGGTGGGGTCTATGACGAAGCGATGGCGCTGCCCACCCTGCGCAATCTGCCGGCGGGCGTGCGCCTGGCCCAGCAGGGGGACGCGCAGGAAATGCAGGCGCTCTTTGCGAGTTTCGGTCTGGCAATGGGCATCGGCGTGCTGTGCATCTACATGGTCCTGGTGCTGCTGTTTCGCGACTTCATGCAGCCGATCACGATTCTGGCGGCTCTGCCGCTGTCGATCGGCGGGGCCTTCGTGCTGCTCCTGCTCACCGGCAAGAGTTTTTCGATGCCCTCGCTGATCGGACTGCTGATGCTGATGGGCATCGTCACCAAGAACTCGATCCTGCTGGTCGAGTACGCGATCATGGCGCGCCGCCATGGCATGAGCCGCGTCGATGCGCTGGTCGATGCCTGCCACAAGCGCGCACGGCCGATCCTCATGACCACGATTGCGATGGGCGCAGGCATGTTGCCGATTGCCATCGGTTGGGGCAGCGACCCGAGTTTCCGCTCGCCGATGGCGGTGGCGGTGATCGGTGGTCTCATCACCTCAACCCTGCTGTCGCTGCTGGTGGTGCCGGCGGTGTTCACCTATGTCGACGACGCCGAGCATCTGCTCGGGCGGCTGGTGCGCCGATTGCGGGGGCGGCGCGCCGCGCCCTCGCATCCGGATGTCGTCACACCGACCCGCTAGCCGACCGTCCGCGGCTGATTAATGACCGTCCGGGGTCATTCGGGCGATTGACGAGTAAATTGTTTTTTAAGCTTGGCCACGCCAAGGAGACGCGAGGGACCAGGACATGCACAACGACTCCCCGACCCACGACGACACCGCGACGATGTCGTCCGCCAATCCGATGCCGGTGGCGCCGGTGCAAGATGAGGTGAAAGACAAGCTGCCGTTTGCCGCCCTGTCGGCGGCTGCCGCCGCCGCGCTGTTTCTCGAAGCCTGCGGCGGAGGCAACAGCGGTAGCAGCAGCGACGCATCCGGCAGCGCACCGACCACAAGCCAGCAGACGGCGGCTCAATCACTGAGCGCCGACTATGCGGCTGCGCGCTTTTTGCAGCACGCGCAATTTTCATCATCGCAGTCCGACATCGATGCGGTGAAAGCCAAAGGCCGCGCGGCCTGGCTCGACGAGCAGATAGCCGCCGCACCGGGCCAGAAGGGCTGGGACTGGCTGGCCGAGCGCGGCTATGCGGTCATCGATGCCAACCAGTTCTACCAGATGGACTATCAGGCCAATTACATGGCCTGGCAGCAGATCCTGTCGCAGTCCGATGGCGTGCGAAGGCGTTGCGCACTGGCCCTGTCCGAGTTTTTTGTTGTGTCGATCTCGGGCGTTTCGACGCTGCAATGGGCGCAGTTTGCGGTGGCGTCGTATTGGGACCTGCTGACCGAGAACGCCTTCGGCAACTTCCGCACCCTGCTCGAGCGCATCACCCTCAACGTGGCGATGGGCGAGTTTCTGAACACGCTCGGCAATCAGAAAGAAGACGCGGCCACCGGCCGGTTGCCCGACGAGAATTATGCCCGCGAGGTGATGCAGCTCTTCACCATCGGGCTGGTGCAGCTCAACCTCGACGGGACACCGACGCTGGGTGCGGGCGGTGCAACGATCGAAACCTATAACCAGTCCGATGTGTCGAATCTGGCGCGGGTCTTTACCGGTTATCTGGCCGACGAGTCGGACGGAACGACCACGTCCGCGGTCGCGCCGACTTACCGGCTCAAGCAGGTCGGCTACACCAGGCGGCCGATGGTGCTCAATGCCAGTCGGCATTCGATGCTCGAGGCGACTTTCCTGGGCGTGACCGTGCCGGCCGGCACCGAAGGCAGGGCCGCGCTCAAGATTGCGCTCGATGCCCTCTTCAATCATCCGAATGTCGGCCCCTTTTTCGGACGACAGATGATCCAGCGGCTGGTCTGCAGTCATCCGAGTCCGGCCTATGTGGCCCGCGTCGCGGCCGTCTTCAACGACAACGGCAAGGGCGTGCGCGGTGATCTGGGCGCGGTGTTCAGAGCGGTGCTGCTCGATGATGAGGCCAACAGTACCGCCGGCCTGACCTCGACCACCTTCGGCAAGCTGCGCGAGCCGATGGTGCGGGTTGCGCAATGGGCTCGCACCTTCAAGGCGAACTCGCTCAAGGGCACCTGGAAGGTTGCGAAATTCGATTATTCGGCGGTGGATGCACTGGCGCAAAGTCCCCTGCAAGCGCCGACGGTATTCAATTTTTTCCGGCCCGGCTATATCCCGCCCGGCACCGTGATGGCCGCGAGCAAATCGACCGCGCCCGAGTTCCAGCTGGTCAATGAAAGCACGACCGCCTCCTGGGTCAACTTCATGCAGAACATCGTGTGGTCAGGCATCTGGGTGCGGGCGCCCGAGCTGATCACCTCGCCTTCTGCGGCGACCCCGACCGATGGCCCCGACATCGTTCCTGACTACAGCGCCGAGTTCGCGCTGGTCGGCAATCCGGAAGTGCTGGTTGCGCGACTGAATCTGCTGCTGTGCGCGGGGCAGTTGTCGAGCGCCACCGTGTCGATGATTGTCGCCGCACTTGGCACCGACAAGACCACGATCACCAGCTCTGACAACAGCAAACGAAGCTATGTCGCCAAGGCGATCATGTTCGTGATGTGCTGCGCCGAGTATCTGGTGCAGAAATAGGAGGCCGCATGACGACGCCCATTGATTCATCGCGCCGCGATTTCCTGCGTCACACCGGCTCATCCGCGCTCACCGGGCTGGCCGCCCCCTGGCTGCTCAACCTCGCTGCAATGGGGGAGGCTGCCGCGTTTTCGGCCTCCGACTACAAGGCGCTGGTCTGCGTGTTTCTGGTCGGGGGCAACGACTATGCGAACACCGTGGTCACCTTCGATGACGCGAGCTATGCCAAATACAACGCCATCCGCTCGGCCGGCACCGGCTCGGGCAACTCAGGCATGGTGCTGTCGCAGGCATCGCTTGCCGCCACCGAACTGCGGCCCGCAGTGGCCCTGCCCGATGGCCGCAAGTATGCGCTGAACCCCAACATGACCGGGCTCGCGGGTCTGTTCAACGCAGGCAAGGCAGCGGTGCAGCTCAATGTCGGCCCGCTGGTCGTGCCACTGACCCGCGAGCAATACAACAGCACCAATCGGGTGAAGTATCCGCTGCCCCCGAAACTCTTTTCGCATAACGATCAGCAGTCGGTCTGGCAGTCGTCGTCGCCCGAGGGCGCGACCACCGGCTGGGGCGGCAAGATCGGCGACATGGCGATGGCCAACAATGGCGATGGGCTGTTCAGCTGCATTTCGGTTACCGGCAACCAGGTCTTTCTGACCGGGGATGCCGCCCTGCAGTATCAGTGCAGCGCAAGCGCCGGGGCGATTGCGGTCAAGTCCGCGAGTGACACCTTCTTTTATCAGCCGGAGATGCGTGCGGCCTTTGTCGCGATGCTGCAGCAGAACCGCCCGCATGTGCTGGAGAACGAATACAACGCCATCATGCGACGCGGCATGGCCGCGCAGGCGAAGGTGTCCGCGGGGCTGTCGGGGGTCTCGCTCAAGACCGCCTTTGCCACCGGCAACGATCTGGCCGACCAACTCAAGATGGTGGCCCAGCTGATCGGCGCGCGTGGCGCGCTGGGGGCCAGGCGTCAGGTGTTCATGGTGTCGCTGGGCGGCTTCGATCTGCATGACTATCTCGACACCAAGCACGGGCCGCTGCTCAAGAAGGTCGACGAGGCGATGACCGCGTTCTATCAGGCCACCGTCGAGCTCGGCGTGGCCAATCAGGTCACCACCTTCACCGCGTCCGATTTCGGCCGCACCTTGACGTCCAATGGCGACGGCTCGGACCATGGCTGGGGCTCGCATCACCTGATGATGGGTGGGGCGGTGAAGGGCGCCGCCTTCTATGGCAAAGCGCCGCCGGTCAGTGTGAGCGACACCACGGCAGCGCAGGATCAGTGGCATGTCGGCCAGGGCCGGCTGCTGCCGAGCACCTCGGTCGATCAGTATGCTGCGACGCTTGCCCGCTGGTTTGGTGTCACCGATGCCGAGCTGGTGTCGGTCCTGCCCGATCTGAAAAACTTCGGCTCGGTCGACTATCCGGTCAATCTCGGCTTTCTGGGTTGAGCGGGTCGCCTGTGAGCGGGTCGCCTTATTGCGCGCGGATATCGGCCGATCGCACGATCCGGCCATTGGACTCGTACTCACGCCTGACCAGCGATGCGAAGTCGGCCTGAGACATCGGTGCCGGCAGGTTGTCGGTCTCGATCAGCCGCGCGCGCAACTCGGGTTGCAGCAGCAGGCGATCGACCTCCTCGTTGATCCGCTGCACGATCGCGGGCGGCATGCTGGCCGGTGCGAACAAACCGAAGGTCGAGGTCAGGTTGGCCTCGGCAAAGCCGAGCTCGGCCAGTGTCGGCGCCTCGGGATGTGTCTCGAGGCGGCGCGGCGCGCCCACCGCCAGCAGTCGCAGTGTGCCCTTGGCCACCTGCGGATTGACCGCCGGGCCGGGGTTGGTGGTGAGCAGCTCGAACTGGCCGCCGACCGCGTCGGTGAAGATCTGCCCGCCGCCCTTGTAGGGCACATGGACGATGTCGACGCGGGCCTTGTCGCGGATCTGCTCGAGCATCAGGTGGCCGACGCTCGCGACGCCCGAGGTGGCCAGTCGCAGCGAGCCCGGTTTGGCCCGTGACTGGGCGAGCACATCGGCAAAGCTGCGACCGGTAAAGAGCGGCGTGGCCAGCAGCCAGACCGGCGAGACCATCACGCAGGCCACCGGCACCAGATCGGCAAGCGGGTCGTAAGCAAGTTTCATGAGATGGGCGTTGAGCGTGATCGGGCTGACCGCGGCAAAGGCCAGCGTGTGACCATCGCCTGATTTGGCCACGGCATCCATGCCGATGCTGCCGCCTGCGCCACCCTTGTTCTCGACGATCACCTGCGTACCCAGCCGTTCGGCCAGTCGCGGTGCGAGCAGACGCGCCACCGCATCGCTCACGCCACCGGTGGGGTAGGTCACGACCAGGCGGATCGGCTTGCTGGGCCAGGCGGCGGTCTGTGCCCCGGCAGGGCCCGCTCGGGTGGCCCCTGCGCCGGTGGCCAGGCCGGCTGCGGCCGCACCGAGCAGCCGGCGCCGGCCAGGCGATGCACCGATCAGGGCAACAGGCGAGTTGGCGCTGCAGTAAGGCGAATGGCGCAGGAAAGAGGACATGGGGCAACTAGCCGAGTTCGAAACTGGTGACGCCAAAGAGCCGCTCCAGGGGCAGCAGCGGTGCGGCGCCGGTATACATGCGGGCGGTCTCGAAGACCGGGCTCATCTGAAGCGACCGGGCCAGAGCGATGGCCTGCGCATTGACTGCCGGTGTGTCGAACTGAACCGGGGCACCGCTTGGCACGGCGGCGATCAAGGCACGCAGCAGTCGCTCGGCGACAGCGGCGTCGTCGGCCAGCAGCGGCCCGACCTTGAAGCCCTGCCGACAGGGCCGGATGACGCCATAGCCTGCCCGGCAGCATCAGACCGAGTCCGATGCTGCCGGGCAGGCTCAGCCAGGCTTTCAGGAATGGACGACGGTCATCGGGAAAGAGTGCGGCGTCGTAGCGCACGATCTGCTCAAAAGGGATTTGACTGGTCGGCACGATCTGCGGATCGGGCGAGCCCGCCGCCATGGCCGTCCCCTGATGGCGGATGTTGTTATAGGCCAGCTCGAAGCCGCTGCGCCGGTAGTTGGCCTGCTGCGCGACGACGCCATCGAGGCCGACCAGCCGGCCCGACAGCGACCGCATGCCGGCCTGCCACAGGGCCAGGCCATGACCCCGCCCGCGCCAGGCCGGGCGCACGATGTAAAAGCCGATGAAGCCGAAGCCCTCGCCATAGCGCACGGCCGCGATCATGCCGACCGGTTCATCGCCCAGCAGGCCGACGAGATAGCCCTGCGGGTCGGCCGCATGAAAGGCGTCGGCATCGTGCAGACCCGGGTTCCAGCCTTCTGCTGCGGCCCAATCGATGCCCAGATCGAGCTCGGTGCGTAACATGGTGCGGATGACGAGATCGGTCATGGCGGGGAATCAGCGTGTGAGCCGCAACGCGGCGATTCGCCTGATTCTAGCGGTGACCCGGATCCCGAAGGGCGGGTACAGGGCCTTGGCAGGTCCTCGCCAGCCTCAGGCCATGGCCCCGAAAAACGAGCCGTCGCCTTGACAGTGCGCCGGGGCGGGGCGGACATTGGTCTGCTTGGCGACCGCCGGTTGTCGCGCGAATCCGCTCGGAATTCGCTCATTTTGGTGAGGCTCAGATGGCATCCGTACGTTCCGAAGTCGCAGGCAGCATCTGGAAGATCGAAGTGGCGGTGGGCCAGAAGGTGGCTCAGGGCGATGCGCTGATCATCATCGAGTCGATGAAGATGGAAATCCCGGTCGAGGCACCTGCCGGCGGCACGGTCACCGAAATCCGCGTCGCCGAGGGCGATCGTATCGACGAAGGCGCGATCGTCGTCGTGCTGGGCTGAGCGTTCCCGAGGCCTCACAAGCTCGGTCGGTTCCCGCCGGCCCTCAGGCCGGCACTTGGCGGATCGGCCCTCAGCCTCAGGCCGGCACTTCACTCCCGTCCCAGGCGAACACCTTGCCCGAATCAGCCGGCGCCAGCTGATCGAGCACGTCGATCAGGCAAGCCGCGGAATAGGCCGGTGTGAACAGCCGGCCGTCCGCGACATTGCCCTGGAAGGGGCGTGACAGGCCGGTGTCCACCGTGCCCGGATGCAGCCCGACGCACACCGAGCGCTTTGCGGTGCGCGACCATTCGATGGCGAGCGTGCGAATCAGCATGTTGAGCGCGGCCTTGGAGGCGCGATAGCCATACCAGCCGCCGATCTGGTTGTCGGAGATGCTGCCGACCCGAGCAGAGAGGGCCGCGAAGGCGGCCGGGGCATCACGCGGCATCAGCGGCAGGAAGTGCCTGGCCACCAGCGCCGGGCCGATGGCATTGACCGCAAAGAGCCGGGCGAGCGTGGCGGCGTCGAGGGCGGCCATCGATTTTTCGGGGCGCAGGCCGTCGGCATGGTGGAGCAGCCCGCTTGCGACGATTACCCGGCGCAGTGAGCCTGGCGCGAGCGAATCGCGCAGCGCACGAGCGTGGGCGGCAGCTGCGGCGATGCTCGCCTCATCGGTGAGGTCGATCGCCGCCTGATGCAGACCGGGTGCGGCAGGCAGCGCACCCGATCGCGACAGCGCCAGCACCAGGTCGGATGGGTGGCGCTCGAGCAGGGTCTGCACCAGGGCACCGCCGAGACCGCCGGCCGCCCCCACGACGACATTCAGTTGCGGTGACCTGATTGCAGGGGGCGGGGCGCCTGAGTCGTCAGGTCGATTGGTCGTCAATGTCATCGGGAAGTGTCCTTGACAGTGTCAAGTGCCTTGAGGCCGGCCGGGGCGGGCGGGGAGCGTTGGTCGGGGTTTCAGCGGGAGGGAAGTGATAGGCTGAAGCTGAGGCTAGACACTGTCTAGCGACCGACCGGGATCTTGCGCCGACCGCCGGTCTGCCGCAAGCGCCCTTTGTCATCGACAGCGGTCGACAGGCATCCATCGCCTTGACACTGTCAACCTCATCGGTCATCCCGCAAAAACGCCGCTTTCTGCCCGTTCGCTGCCGCCATCCAGGAACCAACCACCGATGAGCCAACCACCGATGAGCCAAACGACCAGCCGATCGACGAGTCAAGCTGTCACCTAGGCTCCCGATCTGCGCCGCCGGATCCTCGATGCCAGTGCGGCGCTGCTTGAGTCCGACGGTCTGGCCGCGCTCAGCCTGCGCGAGGTGGCGCGCCGTGCCGGTGTGTCGCACCAGGCGCCCTATCACCACTTCAAGGATCGCGAATCGATCCTGGCCGAGCTGGTCACCGAAGGCTTCGAGCGCCTGGCCAAACGGCTGGCCCATGCCAACGATCAGGCCGGCGCGCTCGGTGCGCGCGGCGCGCTGCTCGAGTCCTGCCGGGCCTATGTCGGCTTTGCGCTCGGCTATCCGGGCCTGTTTCGCATCATGTGCCGCCCGGAAGTGGTCGACCTGTCGCGCTTTGAGCGGGCGCAGGCGGCCAGCGACCAGGCCTATGCCGAGCTGGAGCGCATGGTGGTGCTGGTGCATCGGCGCGCTGACAACGCCCTGATCAGCCAGCACTGGGCACAGGTCCATGGCCTGGCCTGTCTGATCCTGGATGGCGGACTGGGCGTGCGGCTGCCCGGCGCCCGAGCCCGGCGCGACCATGTGCGCCAGAGCCTCGAGCGTTATGTCGACACTGTGCTGCCGGGGCTCGCGATGGCGCGGTGAACGACTCATCAGGCGGATCGGCGCGCAAGCCGTGCAGTGGCCTGCGCATCGCAACATTCAGGCGCTGGGTGCGACCAGCACCTTGCCGCCGCGCGACGGCCTGGCGGCATGGGCCAGCGCGTCGCGGATCTTCGCGAGCGGATAAACCGCCTCCACCTCGATCCTGAACGAGCCCTCGCTGATCATCTTGCCAAGCTGCTGATAAAGCGCGTGCTGGGCGGCCAGCGGGGCGCTTGCAAACCAGCTTGCCAGCCAGAAGCCGCGCAGCACGATGCCCCGGAACACCACATCCGACGCATCCACCGCGCAGGGCTGGCCCGACAGCAGTCCGTAATTGACCACCGGGCTGCCGTCGGCCAGCGACTGCGCCAGCCGCCGGGTGCTCTCGCCGGCCACCGCGTCGATGCCCAGACGGGGACGGATGCCATTGGTGGCCTCAAGCACGCGCTTCGCAAGATCGGGGCCATCAACCAGCACGACATCGGCGCCCAGCTTTCGCAATGGCTCGATCTGGTTCGACTGACGCACCACGCTGATGGTGCGCCAGCCCAGCTTCTTCGAGAACTGGATCACCGACTGGCCGACCGCCGAATTGCCGGCGTTCTGGATCACCCAGTCGCCCGGCGAAAGCTTCACGAACTCATGCAGCATCAGCCAGGCGGTCGGCGGATTGACGCCAAGCATCGCGAGCTGATCCAGGTTGGTGTCGGGCAGCGCAAAGAGGCGCGCCGCAGGGGCGATGGTGCGCGGGCGCCAGTTGCCGCGTGCCGCCAGCAGTGCGAGCACGCGATCGCCGACCTTCAGATGGGTCACGCCCTCGCCGGTCTGCAGCACGCGGGCCACCGCCTCGCCGCCAGCCCAGACCGGCAGCTTGGGCGGTACCGCGCCATAGCGACCCTCGAAGCTCAGCAGATCGGCCGGATTGATCGACGAGCGCTCGATTTCGAGCAGGACTTCGCCAGCACCGGGCGCGGCAGGTTCGGGAACCTCGACCAGTTCGACGACTTCATGGGCGGGGCCAAAGGAGGAGTAGCGGGCAGCGTGCATGGGGGCGCTCTTGAAAGATTGGAAAGGGTGGGGTCGGGCAGATCAATCGACAGGCACCGATCATGACCTGTCATGACAGTGGGCAAGCATACCGGCGCTCATGAGGATCCGGCAGTCGGCCTGCGGTCAGCCCGGCGAGGCGGCGCTGCGCGCATCGAAATCGGGCAACTCGCGGGCCATGGTCTCGTAGAGCGCGCGGATTTTCGGGTCGCGGGCATCCGGCAGCACCACCTGCACGATCAGCTCGAGATCGCCGCGGTTCGGCCCGGGCAGCCCCTTGCCCCTGACCGTCAGGCGCTGGCCGCCTTGGGCGCCTTCGGGTACCCGCACCTTCAGGCGCGAGCCATCGGGCAACTCGACCGGCACGATGCCGCCGAGCGCGGCCTCCCAGGGCGCCACCGGCAGATCGGCGATCAGGTCGGAGCCCTCGATCTCGAAGCGCGGATGCGGGCGAAACTGCACCTCGAGCAGCAGGTCGCCGGCCGGTGCATTGCCGCTGCCCGCGCCACCCTGCCCGGCCAGACGGATGCGCTGCCCGGCCCGGATGCCCATCGGAATGCTCACATCGAGCTTGCGCTCGACCAGCGTCGCCCGGCCCTGCGCATCGCGGCGCGGACTGCGCAGGGTGACCTGCCGGGTCGCGCCGCTCAGGGCGTCCTGCAGATCAAGGACGATGCGCGCATGGTGGTCTTCGCCGCGCATGGCAAAGCCTGCATTGGCGCCACTGCCGCCGCGCGCCTGGGGACCGCGGGGGCCACCGGCCGAGCGACCGAAGAGCTGCGAGAAGAAGTCGCTGAACTGATCGGCTTCGGTGCCGGCGACACCGGCCCCACTGAACTCGAAGCCTTCTTCCCAGTCGGGTGAGGGCGAAAAGCGCTCGCCCTGCTGGCGACCTTGGCCAAGCGCGTCATAGGCGGCGCGCCGCTCGACGTCGGACAAGGCCGCGTAGGCCTCGTTGATCTGACTCATTCGATCGGCCGCGTCAGCCTGGCTGCTGACGTCAGGGTGATACTGGCGTGCAAGTTTTCGATACGCCTTCTTGATCTGGTCGGCGGTCGCATCGCGAGCCACACCGAGCACCTTGTAGTAGTCCTTGAATTCCAGCATGGGGATGCTCCTTGTGACTCAGGATGCGGGCAATCGATGCCGGCTTCAAGCGGCAGCCCGGCCGACGACAGGCTGTGCCGCACCTGATCTGGGGTCGGAGGATACCGGCATGCACCCTGCATGCCGCGCCATGGCATCAACGGAGGACCATCATGCTTCGCAGCTATTTACCGCAGGACCTGTTTGCCGACCTCGATCGCGCGCAGCGCGAACTGATGTCGACGCTCGACTATTCGCCCGCGATACGGGGCATGGGACGTGGCGGCTATCCCGCGCTGAACGTCGGCAGCACGCCGGCCTCAGTCGAGGTCTATGCCTTCGAGCCCGGCATGGACCCGGCCTCGATCGATCTGCAGCTCGAACGCGGGGTGCTGACGATCTCGGGTGAACGCAAGGCGATTGCCCCGGCCGCCGATGACAAGACCACGGTGCATATCAACGAGCGATTTGCCGGGCGTTTCCGTCGGGTCGTGAGCCTGCCCGAAGACATCGACCCCGGTGCGACCAGCGCCGATTACCGCGACGGTGTGCTGCATGTGAGCATCAAGCGCAGCGAAGCCTCGATGCCCCGCAAGATCGCCATCCAATGAACCGACTCGGAGAGCCGACATGAACAACCTGACCCGAAACGGCAATGACCAGGCACCCGCCAAAGCACCCGCCAACGGATCGGCCGCCGCATCGGCCGCCGCATCTGCCGCTCACGCCGGCGCGACATCGGAGGGTGCGCTCGCCAGCCGCGACCTGCCGGCGATGACACCGCCGGTCGACGTGATCGAGGATGCCTCCGGCATTACGCTCTATGCCGATATGCCCGGTGTGCCACGCGACAAGCTCAGTCTGAAGGTCGAGGGCGATCAACTCGACATCGAAGGCGAGCTGACCATCCCGGTGCCTGCCGACATCGCGGTGACCTATGCCGAGATGAACCGCACGCTTTATCGGCGCACCTTCACGCTGAGCAAGGAGCTCGACGCCGAAAAGATCGCCGCCGAGTTCAATAACGGGGTGCTGACCCTGCGCATCCCGAAGGCGGCGCACGCCCAGCCGAGAAGGATCGCGATTCAGGCGAGCTGAGCGGGTGCTGAGCCGGCGCATAAACCGGCGCATAAACCGGCGCATAAACCTGCGATACCAGCCCTCGCCGACTGCCGAGTGCCCGCGGGGCGCACGGCAGTCTTGTCGTCACCGCCAGACGATTTCGTGTTGCATGGTGAGCGGCCCGAGCCGCTCCTGGACCTGCCTGGCAAGCGCTTCACGGGCCTTCTCGGGCACCGCCTCGATCGTCACCGTCAGCAGACTGCCGTGCAGCGGGTGAGCGCCCGCTTCGACGCTTGACCGCCCGCCGTCGAGCGGCAGGTCGGCCAGCAGGCCAAGTGCCACGCGTTGGGCGGCATCCCAGCGCAAGGCCGGCTTGAAGATCTTGCCCACACCGGTCAGCGGCATCGGATTGATCACATGCATTGCCACCGGCACCGCCGCTCGCTCAGGCGTGCGCTCGCGCACATAGTCGATCAGGTCGGCCGGCTCGGCGCTCGCGCCGGGCTTGAGCTGCACATAGGCCACCGGCAGCTCGCCGGCATAGGCGTCGGGTCGACCGACCATGGCGGCCAGGGCGACTGCCGGATGGCCGAAGAGGATCTCTTCAATCGGCTGGGGGTCGATGTTATGACCGCCGCGGATCACCAGATCCTTGGCCCGGCCGGTGATCCAGAGATAGCCCTCATCGTCGAGGCGACCAAGGTCGCCCGAATTGACCCAGCCCGGCTCGACGAAGGCGCCCTGGTTGTGCCCGGCGCTCAGGTAGCCCGAGAACACGCCCGGCCCGGCCATGGCGATCACGCCGATTTCGTTCGGCGCGCAGTCGCCGCTGGCCTGCCCGTTCGCGTCGATCTTGACGATGCGGATCCGGCTGTAGGGCACAGGATGCCCGGCCGAGCCCAGGCGCAGCGGCCGGTCGAGGTAGGCGATGGTGTGCACGCTGGCGGTTTCGGTCATGCCATAGACCTCGAGCACCGGCAGCTTGCGCTCTTCAACATAGGTCTTTGCCACCGCCACCGGGATCGCTGATCCGCCGGCCGACACCTGCTTCACGCTCGAGATGTCGGCATCGCCCACGGGCATCGACAGCGCGGCCACGATGACCGTCGGCACGCCGCCAAAGGTGGCCGGCCGATAGCGCTCGACCAGCTTCCAGGCATTGCGGGTGGCCGAGGGATTGCGCCAGCCGGCCGGCGACAGCACCACGACGCAGCCGCCGCTGGCCAGCACCGACAGGCCTTGCGTGAGCGCGCCGCCCACGTGAAAGAGCGGCAGCCCGAAGAGCATGTTCTCGCCCTGGCGCGGTCGCAGCATTAGCCCGATCACCCAGGCCTGGTAGACCTGATTGCCGTGCGTGTGCTGAACCAGTTTGGGTGTGCCGGTGGTGCCGCCGGTGTGGAAATAGGCGGCGACATCGCTGGCGGCGATGGTGCGTCCGCTGACCAGCCGGTCGGCCGGCTGCGCCGCGACCAGGGTGTCGAAGTCGAGGATCTGCGGTTGGCCGGGTGATGCCGGTGCCGCCACGCCGGCGCCACCGACCACCACGATCGCGCGCAGCTCGGGCAGCTGTCCCTTGATCTGCTGAACTTTCTGCCAGATGTCGGTGCCCGGCATTGGCCCGATCGTGACCAGCACCTTGGTGCGCGCCGCATGCAGGATCTCGACCAGCTGATAGGGCTCGAGCAGCGGGTTGACCGGATTGGCGATGCCGGCGGCCTCGGCGCCATAGAGGGTCAGGAACGCCTGCGGCACCAGCGGCAGCAGAAAACTCGTGACATCGCCCGGCCCGACGCCAAGCGAATGCAGCGCATTGGCGGTCTGGGTGATGCCGGCAAAGTACTGCGCATGCGTGATCACGATCGGCGCTTCGTCCGGGTCGGCATTGGGCAGCAGCTGGATGGCGGGAGCCGCCGGCTTGTGCATCGCGCCGATGCGCAGCGCCTCATAGGTGCTGGTGGCGGCGATCCGATCGGCAAAGGGCACAGCCTCAAAGGCGCGGACCTTGTCGGCGGTGGACAGGTCGGGCCAGTCGGGGCCGATCAGGCGATCGAGAAGATGGGGGTGCTTCATGGTGCTGTCTCCTTGCGTGCTGTGCGGCGCTCTGGCGCCATCGAATCGAATGAAGAAGGTCAGAGTGAATATGAAGGTCGAGGCAAATCAGGCCTGCCTGAGCTGCACCCGGGTGCCGCACAGCACCAGATGGCCCTGCGCATCGATGCAGCCGCGTGCCTGCGCCCGCCGCCTGACCGCTTCGATATCGCGCACCGCCACCTCGAAGGCGCCCACGCCATCGCCGCGGCCATCGCGTATCGGCGTGAAGCGGATCAGGCTGTCGTGATCGAGCGGCATCGCGATGCTGTCGCCCGCGGGCTGGGCCGGTCGGCCAAGCACGTCGGCCCAGCGCGCGGCCATCGTGACCGGCACACCGGCCTGGACATCGACGCCGGTGATCGCGACCGCGTCGGTGGTCACCACATGGTCGCGCCAGCGCGGGCCACCCCACTCCCAGCGCTCGGGCGGGGTCATGGCATCGATCGACAGGATCGCGCCGCCCACGTCGCGCGGATGCAGATGCGTCATCCAGACGCCGTCGTCGCGGTCGTATTGCGCCACCACCCGCACGCCAAGGCTGGCCGGGCGGGCCCGCGCGGCCACGATGTCGTCGACCTGCAGGATCACCATATAGCCGCCGTCACCGCCGCGCTTCTCAAGCAGGCGTCCGGCGGTGGTGCCCTCCTGCACCGGCACCACCACCTCGAGAAAGGTGTCGCCGATCGGCATCACCGCATTCTCGAGGCCGTACTTGGCGACGGCCGGATCATTGAAGCAGACCTCGATGCCGAGGACATGGGTGATGTCGTCGACCACCGGTGCGAGCCGCGAGGCCACCAGCGCAATCTGACGAAGCCGCATCATGGCGATTCCTTCCGTGCTGCAGGGGTGTTGTTGAGAGCGCTGCTTGCGGCCTGCGCCAGCGAGCGTCTGGCCGCATCGGTATCGATCAGGGGAAAGATGTCGAACCTGGCCGGGATCATCTCCGACCATTCGGTCAGCGCAGCATGCAGGGCCTCGTTGGAGGCCAGATCGAAGGTTACCGCCACGCCGCGTCCGACCCGGGGATAGGCCGACAGCGCCTCGCCCGAGGCGAGCTTTGGCGCGATCCAGTCCCAGAACGCCTGACGGTGTGAGGCAACCGTCGAAGGTCGTTCGGGACGAGGATGGCTGACGACCAGAAACAGCATGCTTCAGGTCGCCGGGTGATCAGCCGCGCCAGTCCTGGAAGCGCTTGCCGGCGGCGGCCAGTTCGCCCAGCAGGTGGGCCGGCACGAAATCGGCACCTTGCGCGGCGTAATGCCGCATGCGCTCGACCACCTTGTCCAGGCCCATCTGGTCGGCATAGAACATCGGGCCGCCGCGATAGACCGGAAAGCCATAGCCGGCCTGATAGATGATGTCGATATCGGAGGCGCGAATCGCCTTGCCCTCGGCGAGGATCTTGGCACCCTCGTTGATCATCGGCAGCAGGCAGCGCTCGAGGATCTCCTCATCGGGTGCCACGCGCGGCGTGTTGCCCGACTTGGCGATGAACTCCTTGATGATGCCTTCGGTGACCGGCGAGGGCGTGGGGTTGCGGTTCTCGTCGTAGTCGTAATAGCCCTTGCCGGTCTTCTGGCCGCGGCGATCGAGCTCGCACAGCCGGTCGCGCAGGGTCAGGCCCTTCGATTCGGCCTTCACCCAGCCAAGGTCGAGGCCTGCCAGATCGGACATCGCATAGACGCCCATCGGGAAGCCGAAGTCGTAGAGCACGCGGTCGATGTCCCAGGGCATCGTGCCCTGCATCATCAGCTGCTCGGCCGCCCGCCGGCGCGCGGCCAGGATGCGGTTGCCAACGAAGCCCGGGCACACGCCGACGAGCGCCGCAATCTTGCCGATCTTCTTGGCGATTGCCATCGAGGTGGCAATCACCGCCTTGGAGCTGTGATCGGCGCGGACCACCTCGAGCAGGCGCATCACATTGGCAGGCGAGAAGAAGTGCAGACCGATCACGTCCTGCGGGCGCTTGGTCACCGAGGCGATCTCGTTGATGTCGAGTGCCGAGGTGTTGGTGCCCAGGATCGCGCCCTGCTTCATGAAGGCATCGAGCTTTGTGAAAATTTCTTTTTTCACTTCCATGCGCTCGAACACCGCCTCGATCACCAGGTCGACATTGGCGATGTCTTCCAGGCGTGTGGTCGGCGTGATCAGCGCCATGCGCTGCTCGACCTGCTCCATCGTGAAGCGGCCGTTCTTGGCACTGCGCTCATAGTTGGCACGAACCACTTTCATGCCGCGATCGAGTGCTTCCTGGGTGGTCTCGACGATGATCACCGGAAAGCCCACGTTCACGAAGTTCATGGCGATGCCGCCGCCCATGGTGCCGGCACCGATGATGCCAACCGTCTTGACCGGGATCTGCGGGGTGTCGGCCGGCACATCCGGAATCTTCCAGACTTCACGCTCGGCAAAGAAGGAGTAGCGCTGCGCGGCAGACTGCGGGCCGGTGACCAGTTCGGTAAAGAGGCGCCGCTCTTCTTTCATGCCCTCATCGAAGGGCAGATTCACCGCGGCCTCGATGCACTTGATGTTGCTCTCGGGAGCCTTGAAGCCGCGGAACTTGCGGGCATTGGCCTTGCGGAAGTCCGCAAACAGTTCGGGCTTGCCGCGGGCGGCCTCGACCTTTTCGTTGGAATCGCGGACCTTGCGCAGGGGGCGCTTCTCGGCAACCACTTTTTCGGCAAAGGCGATGGCTGCTTCGCGCAGCTTGCCTTCTTCGGCGAGTTCATCAACCAGCCCCATGGCCAGGCACTGCTTGCCCGGAACATGCTGGCCGCTGGTGACCATCTCGAGTGCCTTTTCGACGCCGACAATGCGCGGCAGCCGCTGCGTGCCGCCGGCACCCGGCAGCAGGCCGAGGTGCACTTCGGGCAGGCCGCATTTGGCCGAAGGCACTGCCACGCGATAGTGGCAGCACAGCGCGACTTCAAGACCGCCGCCGAGCGCGGTGCCATGGATGGCGCCGATCACCGGCTTGGGCGAGTTTTCGATGGCGGTCTGCACTTCGAAGAGGCTGGCGCCGCGAGGCGGCTTGCCGAATTCGGAGATGTCGGCGCCGGCGATGAAGGTGCGGCCGTCGCAGATCAGCACGATCGCGTTGGTGGCCGGATCGGCGCCCGCCTGCTTGAATGCACCGGCCAGACCGTCGCGCACATCGGCCGACAGGGCATTGACCGGGGGCGAATTGAGTGTGATGACCGAGACCTTGCCGACCGTGGACAGATCGGTGACTGCGTTGATGGCTGCCATGAGCTCCTCCTGTGTTTGACCAGAGGATACCGCAGGCATGCTGATCGATCCTGCGCATCGGGCAGGTCACTGACTTGCCGGATAGACTCGCCGGTTTACAGGCAAACGCGCACCTCATGCCAGACGAATCAAAAACACCAGCGGTGACGTCTGGCGCATCGGGCCCAGGGTCGACCCTGAGCGTGAGTGTGCTGGCGGTGCCGCTGCTGGCGGTGCTCTGGGGGCTCAACTGGCCGTCGGTACGGGTGCTGCTCGCCTGGTGGTCGCCCTGGCAGGTGCGTACGGTGGGCCTGGGTGCCGGCGCGCTGCTGCTCTTTGCGTTGTCGCGTCTGCGCGGCCAGTCGCTGCAGGTGCCCGCCGGCATGCGATGGCGTCTGGTCGTGTCGGCCCTGCTGTCGATCGTCGGCTTCAATGTCTGCACCGCGTTTGCGCAATTGTCTGGCTCGACCGCACGCGCAACCATCGTGACCTATTCGATGCCGGTCTGGGTGGTGCTGCTGG
>Ga0114972_10001198_pt1 | contig 19487 bp, 17 predicted proteins | sample M_140807_EF_Meta_FD_87354 | JGI IMG/M metagenome (GOLD analysis project Ga0114972, IMG submission 87354) | Freshwater microbial communities from Lake Montjoie, Canada to study carbon cycling - M_140807_EF_MetaG | ecosystem: Environmental > Aquatic > Freshwater > Lake | place: Lake Montjoie... | reverse complement strand
CACCGCTCGCCGGGGGTTGCCCACCGGGGGGCTGGGACCCGGTCCCGATTGGCGCGACATTGACCAGGGGCGCCTGGACGGCCGCCCCTGTCTGGGAGGCGGGTGGGTCGGGCGATCCTGGGGCTGGGAAACTGCGGCTCAGGCTGTCGCCAAATGGGGTGCCCGTGCAGCCTGTCTGCAGCAACATCAAAACCATGGCAGCGGCCATGGTTGCTGGGGCACGGCAAGGGCAGGGCATCAGCTCTCTGCGGGCTTGATCACCCGCACAGCGCTGGCCCGCAGCCGTCCCGTCTTGGTGGTGGCAGGGGTCTTGCGAGCCGTCGCGGCGCCCGGCTCCTTGGCGGCGGTACGGCCCTTGGCCGCCCCCTTGGTGGCCGCAGCCCGGGTCTTGGTCGCGCCGCTGCCAGCCGCAGCACCCGCCTTGGCCGCCTTGGTGCCGCTACGGGAGCGGGCAGGGGAACTGGCGGCCTTGGCGGCCAGCAATTCGACGGACTGCTCCAAGGTGAGGGTGTCGGCCGTCGTGCCCTCGGGCAGGGAGGCATTGACCTTGCCCTGTTTCACGTACAGGCCGTAGGGACCATCAAATAACTGAATGGCCTCATTGGCCCCCTTTGGAGTGCCCAGATCCTTGAGGGCCGTGCGCCCCCCCCGGCCCCGCTTGGGCTGGGCCAGAAGCTCAATCGCCCGTCCCAGGCCGATCAGCAGGACATCGTCCTCAGCCTTGATCGAGCGGTAATCCTTTTCCCCCTTGCCCTTGTCGTGAACGACATAGGGGCCGAAGCGTCCCAGCCCAGCCTGCACCTTGCCACCATCTGGATGCTCCCCCAGATGGCGGGGGAGCCGGAGCAAGCCGAGGGCGTCCTCGAGCTTCATCTCCTCTGGCTTGACCCCCTTGGGCAGGGAAGCCCGCTTCGGCTTGGGGGTTTCTTCACTGGCCTGGCCCAGCTGGAGATAGGGCCCGTACTGGCCAAACAAAAGGTAGACCTGCTCACCGGTTTCGGGGTCCTCCCCAATGGACTCGGGCCCCTCGGACTTCTGGCGCAGAATCAATTCGGCCTTGTCGGCGTCAAGATCGGCCGGGGTGATCTCCTGGGGAAGGGTGGCCTTGAGCAACTCCTCTTCGCCATCGCTGCCAACCCGACGGGATTCGAGGTAGGCACCGAAACGGCCGATGCGCACCACACAGGGCAGGCCCTCCAGAACCACAGTGCGGGAGTGGCCGGGATCGATGTCGCCTTCGCGCCGTTGCACCAAGGCCTCCAGTCCCTCCTCGCCCTTATAGAAATCCTCGAGATAGGGCAGCCAGCGGACTTTGCCGGTGGAAATTTCATCCAGGGTGTTTTCCATGCGGGCGGTGAAGCCCGTGTCCACCAGATCGGGGAAATGCTCCTCCAGCAAAGCGGTCACGGCAAAGGCCGTGAAGCTGGGAATCAGGGCGTTGGCCTGCAACGTGGCATAGCCGCGATCAATGATCGTGCCGATGATGCTGGCGTAGGTGGAAGGACGACCGATTCCCTCCTTTTCCAGCATCTTGACCAGGGCGGCTTCGCTATAACGGGCCGGGGGTTGGGTCTGGTGACTGAGCGCTTCAACGGAGCGGCAGTCGGGAACGTCACCGACCTTGAGGGCGGGCAACAAAACCTCTTGGCCCTCTAGGGCGGCATCGGGGTCGTCGCTGCCCTCCACATAGGCCCGGAAAAATCCTGGAAAATCAATGCGCTTGCCCGTGGCCCGGAAAGTGCTGCCAGCCACCTCCAGGTCGATCGCCAGCATGGTCAGGCGGGCATCGGCCATCTGGGAGGCCACGGTGCGCTTCCAGATGAGTTCGTAGAGCGCCAGATCCCTGCCCTCAAGACCGGTCTCCGCAGGGGTGCGGAACACCTCCCCCGCGGGCCGAATGGCTTCGTGGGCCTCCTGGGCATTGCGGGATTTGGTGGTGAACTGGCGCGGGGCCGGGCTGAGGTAGTCCTGGCCGTAACGCTCACCCACACAACTGCGGGCCGCCTTAATGGCCTGCTCGGAGAGATTCACCGAGTCGGTACGCATGTAGGTGATGAAACCCCGCTCATAAAGCGCCTGGGCGGTGCGCATGGTGTCCCGGGCCGAGAGACGCAGCTTGCGATTGGCCTCCTGTTGCAGGGTGCTGGTAGTGAAGGGAGCCACGGGCTTGCGCACGGTGGGTTTTTCCTCCACCGCCGCCACCTGCCAACGGCCGGCCATGGCGGCTTGCTGCAGGGCGCGGGCTTCGGCCTCCGCCAATAACTTCACCTTGCTGCCGGCCTTGATCGCCCCGGTGCTTTCGTCGAAATCGGAGCCGTTGGCGATGCGGTCGCCCCCCAGATGGGTCAACTTGGCGTCGAAGGGAGCCTGGCCTTGGGCCAGGCTGGCCTTGAGGTCCCAGTAGGTGCCACTGCGGAAGGCGCGCCGCGCCCGCTCCCTTTCGACCAGAAGGCGCACGGAGACCGACTGAACCCGGCCCGCCGAAAGTCCCCAGGCCACCTTCTTCCAGAGCAGGGGGGAAAGGGAATAACCGACGAGTCGATCCAGAATGCGACGGGTCTCCTGGGCATGGACAAGCTCCATGTCGAGCTCGCGCGGGTGATCCAGGGCCCGGGAGATGGCTTCCTTGGTGATTTCGTGGAAGACCATCCGTTTGACCGGCACCTTGGGATCCAGCAACTGGGCTAAGTGCCAGCTGATGCTCTCCCCCTCGCGGTCTTCGTCCGTGGCCAGCAGCAACTGATCCGCCCCCTTGAGGGCATCCTTGAGCTCCTTGACCACCTTTTTCTTATCCTTCGGCACCACGTAAAGCGGCTCGAAGTCCTTGGCGGTGTTGACGCCGAGATTGGCCCACTTCTCGCCCTTGTGGGCCGCAGGGATCTCACTGGCGTTATTGGGCAGATCGCGCACATGGCCCATCGAGGCCTCTACCCGGAACTCCTTGGGTAGAAAACCGCGAATGGTACGGGCCTTTGTGGGGCTCTCAACGATGACCAGCGTGTGCGCCACAGACAGGCGGTGAACCTTCCCCTTCTATATCGCATCCCAGGCCGGTCCGGTGGGCCGGGCCCTCTGCAGCGCCGCTACAGTCCGGTCGTCAAGCAATTTTCCGCCGTGGCAGACGTGATCCTGGCCGCCCTCACGGCGATCGCCGCACCGGCCGCCACCACAGCGACGCTGGCCACCGTTGCGGCCGCCGCCAGTGCGGCCAGCGCCGCAACCGATGCGATTGGGGCCGGTCTGAGCACCGGCTCGATCGGGCTCCAGCTCAACGCCGGGGCCATTGCGCCTGAGGGAGCCATCCTGCTGGCCCTTCTGGCCTGCTTGATCGTGGATCTGGCCGGTGAAAAAACGGCCAGCCGCTGGGTGCCACCCATCTGCTACGGGGGGCTTGTCGCTTCCCTGGTCCTGCTGGCGACCCAATGGAACGGGCCGATCGAGCCCTCGTTTCTGGGCTCCTTCCTAGCGGACAACCTCTCGATCGCCTTCCGGTCGGTGGTCGCCTGCTCGACGCTGATCACCCTGTTGCTGAGCTGGCGCTACGTGGAGCGCAGTGGCACACCCCTGGGGGAATACGCCGCGATTCTGCTGGCGGCCACCCTGGGAGCAATGATCCTCTGCGGTGCAACAGATCTGGTCAGCGTCTTCATCTCTCTGGAAACCCTATCTGTTTCCAGTTATCTGCTTTCTGGCTACATGAAGCGCGATGCCCGCAGCTCTGAGGCCGCGCTGAAATATCTACTCGTGGGCTCTGCAGCGGCCGCTGTTTTTCTGTATGGCGCTTCCCTCCTGTACGGCCTCAGCGGCGGAGAAACCTCCCTGGAAGGAATCGCGCTGGCCTTGCAAAGCAGCGCCAAACCGATTACGGCCCTCTCCCTGGTCTTCGTCTTGGCGACCGTGGCCTTCAAGATTGCCGCCGTGCCCTTCCACCAGTGGACTCCCGATGTCTATGAGGGCTCACCGACGCCCGTTGTGGCTTTCCTTTCGGTGGGATCCAAGGCAGCCGGCTTCGCCCTGGCCCTCCGCATTCTGGTGGGCTGCTTTGACAGTTTTGATGCCCAGTGGAAATTCCTGTTCACCGTTCTGGCCCTGCTCAGCATGGTTCTGGGCAACGTTGTGGCCCTGGCGCAGACATCGATGAAACGGATGCTCGCCTACAGCTCCATTGGTCAAGCGGGCTTTGTCATGATCGGCCTGGTCTGTGGCACCGAGGACGGTTTTGCCGCCATGGTTCTCTACATGGCGGCCTATCTCTTCATGAATCTAGGGGCCTTCGCCTGCATCATTCTGTTCTCCCTGCGTACCGGCAGTGATCGCATCGCCGATTTCGCTGGCTTGTATCAAAAAGACCCCCTGATCACCCTGGGCCTGAGCCTGTGCCTTCTTTCCCTAGGTGGCATTCCTCCGATGATTGGATTTTTTGCAAAAATCTATCTCTTCTTCGCGGGCTGGGCCGATCACCAATATCTCCTCGTGATCGTAGGACTGGTAACATCGGTGATTTCAATTTACTATTATATTTCTGTCATCAAGATGATGGTGGTCAAAGAACCCCAAGAAGCCTCTGATGTGGTGAAGGCTTATCCGCCGATTCGCTGGAATCTTTCCGGGATGCAATCCCTACGGGCAGGCCTGGTGGCCTGTGTGCTGGTCACAGCGATAGGAGGGGTGCTTTCAAGCCCCCTATTTGAGTGGGCGAACGCCGCCGTCAGCGGGACCCCCATATTGCAACGGGCCATTGCCGCACTCCCTGCTGCAGGTCTGGGTTGAATCCATCCCCTACTTTGCCGGCCTGGGTGCATGCCCCAGGCCCATCGGTGCCGCCAGTGGCGGAGCTGATTCATGTCAACAAGATTTACGGCAGCGGCGACACCACCGTCCATGCCCTCAACGATCTTTGCCTGACCGTCAACAACGGCGATTATCTCGCCGTGATGGGAGCCTCCGGATCGGGCAAAAGCACCGCCATGAACATTCTGGGCTGCCTGGACATGCCGTCCAGCGGCAGCTACCACCTCAATGGGGTACCTGTCGAAACTCTTAGCGATGACGAATTAGCCGATCTTCGCAACCAGAAACTTGGCTTTGTCTTCCAGCAATTCCATCTGCTGCCCCAGTTGACGGCCATGGAAAACGTGATGCTGCCGATGATCTATGCAGGGATTCCTGCCGAACAGAGACGTCAGCGCGCCAAACTCGCCCTAGAAAAAGTTGGCTTGGCCCATCGGCTCGACAATCGCCCCAATCAACTCTCAGGGGGCCAGCAACAGCGGGTGGCCGTAGCGCGTTCGATCATCAACGGGCCCTCGCTCCTCCTCGCCGACGAACCGACCGGAGCGCTCGATTCCAGCACCACCGAGGAGGTGCTCGCCATCTTCGACGACCTCAACACCCAGGGGATGACAATCCTGTTGGTCACCCACGAGCAGGAGGTGGGGGCAAGGGCCCAGCGCATCATTCACTTTCGCGACGGCCGAATCGCCAACTGACCCCTGTGGGCCGTTCAGCCCAATCCCTGGGTCCGCGCCGGCCCATTAAATCAGCCTGGGGGTGCCTTGCTGGCTCCCACCGCAGGAGTGGCCACCATGGGGCGAGGGACCAAGGGAGGGTTGATCGCGGACATTGGGGCGGATCGGGGGCGCTCAAGCGTTTGCAGGAGCTCGCCCATCAGCAGGGCGACCGCATCGCCTGCAGGTGCGACGGAACCCGGGGAACTGTTGGCGGTGAGACCACCGGCCATTCCCGGCAGCGCCAAGCCCGGTAAACGGGCCAGCAAGGGGGAGCCACCGGGGTCGAGATCGCCAGGATCAATGGCCACCCAGCCCCCATCCTGGGGAATGCGCATTTCAAAGTGAAGATGGGGCCCCGTACTTAATCCCGTGCTGCCCACCCGACCGATCACTTCCCCCTGGCTCACCCGCGCCCCCTCCTTGACGTAAAGCTCGGAAAGGTGACCGTAAAGGGTGCGACGGCGGACGCCCCCATGCTCGACTTCGATCGCCAGGCCATAGCCCCCGGCTGGCCCACTGCTGACAACCGTGCCAGCCAGGGCCGCCACCACCGGGGTGCCTTCAGGGGCGGCCAGATCACGGCCGCTGTGCATGATCCAGCTGCCCAGCAACGGATGCAGGCGCCAGCCGAAATTACTGGTGGTGACCGCTGAGCCGATCAAGGGAAACAGGGGCCGGGCATTGCCATTGCCCCCGATCGGGCCCGGCCTTGGGGTGACCCGGAAGACATCGGTGAGCCGGAAGCTACCCCCTGAACCCGAGAGCAACGCCGAGACCGGCACGGAAATCGGTGGCAACGGCGCCGCCTCGACCGCCGAGCGCGGGGCCCCTTCGCCGCCATCACCGCGGTAACCCCCGGCCTGGGATCCGCCCTGCCGGCGCTGGAATTGAACAGCACCCCGACCGCCACACTCGCGAGCACTAATGGCTCCGCTACTGCAAGCCTCTTCGCGCCCGGAGGACGTCAGGGGCCGAATAAATCCGTCGTGGATACGAATCCTCTGGACTTCGCGGGGGGTGATGACCCCATCGCGCACCAGGGCATCGAGACTGCGATCAAACCGGCGGGGAGCCTCGGGCGGCCAATCCTGCGGACTAGCACGCATCGGTTCCGGCGCCCGGACGGATTCCGGCGCCGGCTGCGCTGGGGCCGGCCTCGCCGGAACCGCCGCCGAAGGCATCGCGCCGCCCCCGGAGGCAGGCGCCAAGGGTTCAGGGGCGGCGCCCTGGGCAGGGGGCACCGACACCGGGGCCTCCAGAGAGCCCGGCGGAACAATCGTGTCCGGCTGGGCCTGCACCAAAGGGATGCTGGCCAAGGGCAGCAGCCCCAGGGAGGTCAGGGCCAGCAACAGATGGGAAGGCCTGGGAGCCATGGGGTAGGTGGGGACAGCAATTCGTAATAAGACGCACCAATCTAGGGGCCCGCCCCCAGGCGAGGTCCGCCCCTGGGGCAGAGGGGGACAGGGCCCTCATCAAAACGCCGACGCCACACCCGAATCCTTCCCTGGCGGCCCAGCACCACCCCACCATCACGGTGCAGCCCAAGGGGCTGCCAGGCCTCCCCTTCCAGCTGGATCGCCTGGCTTGGCCACCAGAGACGCTGCTCCGCCAGAACCCTCACCGCCTCGGGACGGTCCGCCCAGGCCATGGCCCAATCAAGGGCCCGCAGAACCCGGGCACTGAGGCGCCAGGGGCAGGCGTGGTGGCGGCCCGCCGCCATCGCCACATTGGTGGCCCCGCTGGGGAACCGATTGCGGGCATTCAACCCCACACCCACCCGGGCCCAGCGCACCTGATGGCCCTGGAGTCTTTGGCCGGGCAGCACCCCGGCCAGCTTGGCCATGCCCCCCCCGGGTCCAGGCGAATACAAGTCATTGGGCCACTTGATGCGCACCGGGAGGCCCAGATCCTCCAATTCCAAAGCCAACCCGACCGCCACCGCCAGACCCACCGCGGCGGCCCCCAGGGGCTCTGGGGACCAGGGCAGGGCCGCACTGAGCCAGACGCCCCCGGGCGGGGAACTCCAGATCCGTCCCCGTTGCCCCCGCCCAAAGCGTTGCTGGCCGGCGAGTAAGGCCAGGGGCGCCCGCAGCCGAGGTCCCTGGGCGCAAGGCGCTTGGGTCAACCAGTCATCCAGCAGGCGTTCGGTGGTGGCACAAACCGGCACGTAACGGAGCTGCCAGTCACGTACAGCCTCAGTCGGCCCGGGCCCAGGACCCAGGGACCTGCGGGCGGCACCGAGGCGTCCGATCACAGCTGGCCCACCCAGCCCCCCATGCGAGCGGCAGCGGCCTCCAGTTCGGGCAGGGGGTGGACCAACGCCAACCGCAGCCAGCCCTCCCCCCCCGGGCCAAAACCGTTGCCAGGGGTGAGACAGACCCCTGTCGCCTCCAACAGAGCAGCACAAAAGCTCTCGGAATCAAACCCTCTCTCCTTGGCCACCGGCGGCACCTCCAGCCAGAGATAGAGGGCCATCGACGGTTGGCTCACGGTCCAGCCGGCAGCCGGCAGCGCCCGCACCATGCCATCGCGCCGCTGCCTGTAAACCTCCCGCAGCTGCTGGGGCCAATGGGGCGCCTGCTCCAAGGCCGCAATCGCCCCGGCCTGAAGGGCCAGGGACTGGTTGAAATCAACCACGGATTTCAGCTGGCGCAGGCCGGCGATCAAGGGGGCAGCGCCGATGGCGAAGGCCAGGCGATACCCCCCAAGACACCAACTCTTGGAGAAGGAAAAGAATTCAATGCCCTGGCGCCGCCAATCCGGGTGGCGCAACAGGGCCGGCGCCTCCCCCTCCAGGGCGAGGTCGACATAGGGGTTGTCGTGGGCCAGCACGAGGTCATGGTCGATGGCGCGGGCCATGGCGCCATCCAGCCAACTCTGGTCACCGGTGGTGGCCGTGGGGTTATGGGGAAAGCCCAGCACCATCAATTTCAACTGGTCCCAGACACTGGCAGGCCATTGGTCGAAATCGGGTTGCCACCCCTGGTCGGCTCGCAGGGGCAGGAGGGTGGGGCGCACCGAGGCCAACACCAGGCCGCCCCGATGGGAGGGATAACAGGGATCGAGCAGTAAGGCCCGATCGCCCGGATCGGTCACCACGAGGGGCAGATGGGCCGTGGCCTCCTGGGAACCCACCAGCAGCTGGACCTCGGTTTCGGGATCGACCGTGATCCCGAAACGACGCTGGGCCCAGGCCGCCACCGCCTCACGAAAAGGCAAGGTGGCGCCATGCAGGCAGTAGGAGGCACTAGAAGCGTGATGAAGGCTTTGGGCCATGGCCTCGATGGCCGCCGGCGGGGGCGGCAGATCGGTGGAGCCCAGGGAAAGATCCAGCAACGCTGGGCGCGTGTTTAAGCCCCCCAGCGCCCCAGCAAGGCCCTGGCGATAGGCCTGCTTGCGGGCGTCATTGCGACTGAAAACACCGCTGCCCAACTGGGCCACCCGCTCAGAGATGGGCATCCAGTAAAGCCATCAGCTGGGGCTTGGCAATGGCCCCCTCCCGGCGGGCCACCTCCACACCGGCGCGAAAAACAAGCAAGGTGGGGAGACCTTGAATTCGATAGGCATCGCGACTGATGGGATTACCGTCAGCCTCCAATTTGATCACCTTGAGTCTGCCGCCATAGGACTCGGCGGCCCACGCCATTAAGGGAGCCATCAAACGGCAGGGTCCACACCAGGAAGCCCAGACATCCACCAAGACGGGCAACGGAGATTCGAGAACCTCCTGGGCAAAAGAAGAATCCGTGACATCCAGCACCGCGGCGCTGGTTGGATCGGTGGCCAAGGGCCCTGTTGCGGTGTCAGTGGATTGTATGGAGAAGGGGGACCCCTTCGGGAGGCCCGCCAGGCCAGCCCCCCTGCCAAGGAACTCAGAGCTTGTCGATGGACTTCTTCAGTTCTTCAAGCTCGGCGTTCACTTCCTGCTGCTGGACAGGTTGCAACTGGGGGACGGGGCCGTTGGGGGCTGGTAATTGAATCGGATTGGCACCCCCTTCCAGTCGGGTTTTGAGGGCGGCCAGCTCGTCGTCGACGTCATTGCCTCCCTCCAGACTGGCGAACTGACTTTCGAGATCGGCGCCTGCCAGTTCGGCAGCGGCCTGGCTGCGGGCCTCAAGAACCTGGACCTTCTCCTCCATCTGCTCGAAGGCGGCCATCGAGGAGTTGGTGCCGAGATTGCTGACGGCGCTCTGGAGCTGCTCCTGGGCCTGGGCTGCCTGGGCGCGGGCCTTAAGCATGTCTTTTTTGGTCTTGGCCTCAGCGATCTTGGCCTCAAGGGCCGTCAGACTCCGCTTGAGGGTGTCAACCTGGCCAGCCTGGCTGTTGAGCTGGTTATTGAGGGCCGTGAAGGTTTCCTGGTATGTCTTACGACGGGCCAGGGCCTCACGGGCCAGGTCCTCTTCGCTTTTCTTGAGGGCCAGTTCGGCCCTTTCGTACCAAGTTTTTGCCTGACTTTCGGCTTGCTCAGCCTGGTTTTGGATCCGCTTCTGGCTGGCGATTGCCGTGGCAACGGCCTGGCGAAGTTTGACCAGATCAGCCTGCATGTCGGCCACGGACTGGTCCAGGATCAAGGCCGGATCTTCGGCCTTACTGACCAGATCGTTGAGGTTGGCGCGAAGCAGTCGGCTGAGCCTGTCGAAAAAGCCCATGGTTTGGGATAAGGGGGCGGAGACTGAACCTTAGCGATGGATGGCCCATTCCCCCACCAAAAAGCGTGGAGTGGAGGCACCCTTTCGCCCCATGGATGGCGAGCCGGCCGGGGGCCCTAACTTCGCCCTACGGTCGATGCCATGGCCAAAGCTTCCAGGCGTTCCGTCCCAGGTCCAGCGAACGACAGCAGCCGAACCCAAAGGATCGGCGACATTTCGGTCCTGCTGCCAGCCCGCAGGCCACCGGCCGTAGCCCTGGCCGCCTGCCTCGAAGAATTAGGCCAATCCTGGCAACGGGAGGGCCATCTGGCCGCCCTCTGGCTGGCCTGGCCGCGCCTGGCCGGCCCCCAACTCGCTCCCCACTGCCGACCCCTTTCCTTAAGGGCAGGGCGACTCACGGTAGGGGCGGCTCCAGGCCCCTGGCTCCAGGCCCTGCAGTACAACCGCCACATGCTGCTGGGGGCCTTGCGCGGAGCAGGCTTCGAGGTGCGGGAGATCATCGTGCAGCAACACCACTGCCGACCCATTCAGCCCCCGGCGATGCAGGAGGAAGCCGCCGTATGGGCCGCCCATCCCAGTCGACTCGACGTGCATGGCCACGGTGGACCCTGCCCATCCTGCGGCAGTCCAGCTCCTGCGGGTGAACTGGCCCTCTGGGGCCATTGCAGCTTCTGCCGGCGCGAAGCCCTGGCGGACCTGCCACCGGGGGAGCATCGGCCCTAGGCCCGGCCCCTCAGTCCTCGAAAAGGGATCGCCACGCCCGCTCCTGGACCTGGGCCTCCGGGGTGCCCTCAGCGGGGAACTGGGCCAGGAAATCCTTGTCGGCCGTGGGCACATAGGGCCCCTGCTTGATCTCGAACATGACGGCACCAGGGGTCAGCGCCACAAGGGTATGGAAATGGCCCTCCTGCAGCTCAATGCCAGGCAGATCCCCGCCGGCCTCCAGCCGTTCGGCCTGGATCACCGTGCCCTGGTCATCCATCAGCAACAGTCCGATGGCCCCCTGAAGCACCACAAAGCATTCGAAGCCCTCACCCGGATTGGGGCGCAGATGGCGATGGGGACGCACATAGGTGCCGGGTTGGAGCACATTCAAAAAGCGCTGCACCAGGTCCGGGGCGCGGTGAAGATTGTGGTTGAGGCGCCGGCGCGGACTGGTGAGGGCCTTGGCGGCTACCGAATCAAAGAGGGCCTGGTCCAGTCGCCGCAACACCGGCGGTGCCGTCACCATGGCGGGATCCTGAAGGGGCAAGGCGGAGTCAGCCAAAGGTCGGTCTCCGATGGGGTGGGTGACACAGAGCGAAAATCGTGGCAGAGCAGGACTGTGGCCATGGCTACCTCTGGGCCCCCAGGATCCCTTGGCTGACAGATTCGTGCCACCCCCATCGTTCTTGCCCCATCCCCCGATGGCGGCTGATACCCATGGTCCCCTCGCCCAGCCCCCCACTACCCGCGCCAGCGATTGAAACCATGCGCGCCCTGGTGCAGCGTGGCGAGAGCCGGACGCTGGCCTGGCGGCTGGGGCAGCTCGATCGCCTGCAACGCCTGCTTCAAGTGGAGGAAAGCCAGGCCAGAAGCGCCCTGGCCGCTGACCTCGGCAAACCCGAACTGGAGGCCCAGTTCGAATTGGTCGCCGTGCAGCAGGAGCTGGCCCTGACCCGCAGGCACCTGCGGCGCTGGATGCGTCCCCGTTCCGTGGGGCTGCCCATCTGGGCGCTGCCGGGCCGGGCCGCCATCCATCCAGAACCCCTCGGCTGCGTTCTGATCCTGGGCCCCTGGAACTATCCATTGCAACTGTGCCTGCATCCCCTGGTGAGCGCCCTGGCCGCGGGAAACACCGCCGTGCTCAAGCCCTCGGAACACGCCCCCCATACGGCCAACTGGATGGCCGCTGCGGTGGCCCGTCACTTCGATCCCCACCATGTTCAGGTGGTGGTGGGGGATGCGGAAGCAGCGGCCACCCTGCTGGAGCAACGGTTCGATCACATCTTTTTCACAGGTGGCAGCCGGGTTGGGCGGCTGGTGATGGCCGCCGCCGCCCGCCATCTGACGCCTGTGACCCTGGAACTGGGGGGCAAGAGTCCCGCGATCGTGCTGGGCGGAGCCGACCCGCAAACCACGGCGCGGCGGCTGATCTGGGGCAAGGGTCTCAATGCCGGCCAAACCTGCGTCGCCCCCGACCATCTGCTGGTCGTGGCTGACGCCGTTGCCCCCTTGATCGAAGCATGCGCCAAGGAGATCGAGCACCTCTATGGCCAGGATCCCCTCACCAGCAGCGATCTCGGCCAGATCGTCAACGAGAGGCAATTTGAGCGGCTCGAAGGGCTGTTGACGGGCGCCCGGCAAAAGGGCCAGATCCTGCTGGGGGGCGGCAGTGATCGCCACCGCCGCCGCATGGAACCCACCTTGATCGCCGTGGACCAACCGGAGGACGATCCGTTGATGCAGGAAGAGATTTTTGGCCCCCTGCTGCCGCTGATTGTGGTGGATGATCTGGAGGACGCCCTGGCCCGGGTGCGCCAGGCCCCCCATCCCCTAGCCCTATACCTTTTCGGCGGCGATAGCAAGGAGAGGCAACAACTCCTGGCCACCACCAGCTCGGGAAGCGTCGGCTTCAACGACGTGGTCATGCAGGCGGGTCTGGTGCAATTGCCGTTCGGTGGGGTGGGCGAAAGTGGCCTTGGCTCTTATCACGGTGAAACGGGATTTCAGACCTTTTCCCACCAGCGCAGTGTGCTGAGTCGCACGTTCTGGTTCGACCTGCCCTTCCGCTATCCCCCCTATGCCGGCAAGCTCCCCCTGATCCGGCGCCTGTTGGGGTGAAGTGGCGCCCGGGGTCCGGCGCCGACTTGGGGGGGACTGGTTAGGGGGCGGCAGGACCCTTAACGTGCCGGCAACTGCTCTGCAAATCCATGCGCCGCCGCCTTGCCGCCCTGGCCATTGCCTTGGTGTTGCCCCTTCCAGGCCTGGCGGCAGAAGTCACGGTTCAGCCAGGGGAAACCCTCTCCCAGATCGCCGATCGCCTGGGCATCAGCACGGCCCGGCTGATGAAGCTCAACGGCATTACCAATCCCGACCACGTCGAATCGGGCAGCAAGCTCATCGTGCCCAACTCCGTCTCCACCTCAGGTCGGGCCAGGGGAACGGGAAGTGCCTCCAGCGGGCCGACCACCAGGGTGACCGTCAAGGACGGCGAAACCCTTTCGGAGATTGCCGATCGCCATGGCATGACCGTCAATGAATTAATGCGGCTGAACGATCTCAGCAACGCCGACCACGTGGAAACCGGCAGCACGCTTCGCGTCAAGGCTGGTGCAGTCGCGAGCTCAGGCTCGACGGACGGCCCATCCACCTACCGCAAAGGGGCGAGCGAACACGTGGTTCAACCCGGTGAGAGCCTTTCCCACATCGCCGAGGGCTACGGGGTGCCAATGAGCCGTCTGGTGGCGATCAATGGCCTGCAGGATCCCGACCATGTCGAAGTTGGCATGCGCCTCAAGCTCAAAGGCAACCCAATCGCCACAGCCTCCCCGGTGGTGCCGACCCATCGCGACAGTCCCGCCCCCCGGGTCGTGACACCAACGCCCCGGGCCGTCGCTCCAACCGCATCGGCCCCTGTCGTGGCGACAACGATCGCCGCCGATCCCCGAACGGCCGCGATGCCCCAGACCCCCATGGCCAGTGGAACTCCAACCATGACCGGCCCGGTGGCGACCCGACCTGGGGCGACCACACCTCTGGTGACCAGACCGGTGGTGACCACTCCCGTCTTGGCAAGACCGGTGGCGAGCAAGCCTGTGGTCGCCAATCCCGTGGTGAGCACCCCGGCACCCCAGACCACCATCGCCCGATCCAGCCAGGGGGCAACCCGTTCGGTCTTGCCTGCTGAGGCCAGCAGTCGCACAGATTGGCGTCCCTATGGCCCCCTTCAGGTGGACTGGGCCAATTGGCAACCCATGGGGGGCAGCATCGTGGCCCCCATCATCAGTGGCAAAGGCGAAACGCTTTACGTGGCGATCAACTGCAGCGCCCGCAAGATGAACGCCACCAGCTCCAATGGGGACTGGAGCACCTGGAATGATCCTCGCGCCGCTTTCGAAGTGAAATTGGTCAACGACCGCTGCCGTCAGGGTCGGCTCTGAGGCCAGGGTTGGGAATGCCGCCCTGGTCTCAGGGGGGCAGGGATCCTTCCTTCATGCCGACCAGCGCAGGGGCCAGGGTGATCGCAAATAGTTCTCGCCCAACGCGCGCAACCAAAGCTGCTGGCGACCGTCATCGCTCTCCCGGATGAGCTCCTCCTGCACCAGGCGCCGCGCCAACCAGCCCCAGGTTTCCTGGTTTTGGCCATGGTCAAGGGCCAGGCCCTCCACCAGCTGGCGCAGGTCCCGTCCTCGGCCGCCATTCAGGGCCGCTAGGACGCGAGCAGCGGGCTCTGACCAATCCTCGGATGCGGGATGGCGCTGGCAGTTGTCACAGCGGTGACAGGGGGGCGCCAGTTCGCCGACGGCAAGCAACAGGGCCTGCTCACGACAGCCAGGCCCCTCGGCCACGGCCTCCATCCGGCGCAGCTGACGCTGGGCCAGTTCGAGGCGTTCCCTTTCCTGCAGGCGCTCAGCGGCGCTTAGCTGCTGGCTAGCGGCCCGCATCGCCCAGCCCAGGCTGACCCGATCGGCGGCGGCAAACAGCACCAAACAATGGGCCGGATGACCATCGCGACCCGCCCGCCCCGATTCCTGGAGGTAACCCTCGACACTGGCCGGCAGGGTCAGATGCAGCACCAGGCCCACATCTGGCCGATCCACCCCCATCCCAAAGGCCACGGTCGCGACCAGCACCGGACGCGGTTGGTTCTGAAAATGCTCAAGGGCCAACTGGCGACTGGCGGGATCCATGCCGGCGTGGTACGGGATGGCGGCGAGACCCGCCTGGGCCAGTCGGGTGGACCATTCCTCAACCGCCAGGCGGGTACGGGCGTAGATGAGGACGGCACCCCTGGCCTCGGCTGCCGCGGTCAACACCTCGGCCAAGGGATCCTCCCCGCGGCGTCTCATGGTGTAACTGAGGTTGCTGCGGCGGGCGGAGCGCACCAACACCTCGGGACGGCGGAGCTGCAACAGGCGAATAATGTCGGCGCGCACCTGGGGGGCCGCCGTGGCACTGAGGGCCACCATCGGAACTCCGGGGCAGAGGCGGCGCAGTTCCCCCAGTCGCCTGTAATGGGGCCGGAAATCATGGCCCCAGGCGCTGATGCAATGGGCCTCGTCCACCGCCAAGGCCACCAACCGCCCCGAGGCGTGGATCTCTTCGAGGAGCCGGCGGGTGACCTCCACCTGGAGCCGTTCCGGGGACAGATACAGAACCCTCAGACTCTGATCCTGCAAGCCCTGTTGCAGCCGCAGGCGGCGCTGCGGATCAAGCCCCTGGTGCAGACAGGCGGCGGCGATGCCATGGCGCTGCAACTGGCGCACCTGGTCCTGCATCAGGGCCACCAGGGGCGAAATCACGACCACCAGCCCCTGACGCACCAGGGCAGGCAGCTGATAGCAGAGGGATTTACCCGCCCCGGTGGGCAACACCGCCAGACAATCCTGGCCGGCCAGTAGGGCCTCCACCACCTCCCTTTGCCCGGGGCGGAAGTGGTCCCAGCCGAAGGACTCCTGAAGGGTTTGCCTAAGGCGATCCACCGGCGACCAACCCCAGTGATGGTGTCACCGGACCCTAGCGCTCCACCACCTGTGGCCAGCAGGGGATCAACGCCAGACAGGGCCTCAGGGCAGGGCCGGCGGATCCAGTTGATCGGCAGACTCTTCCACGAGCTGGAGACGCACCTTTTTCCCCCCAGCCAGCTCGCCCAGGGAAACGCGCAGGGTGCTACCGCTGAGGCTTTGCAAAGCCGTGAGCAAATCGCGCAGATGGGGGGTGCTGCTGCCACTTTCAACCCAGAGGCGTTCCTGGAGACCCCCTAGCCGTCGCCAGCTGGTGTGCAATTTGAGAACGGCACTTTCCAGGACCTGGGCCTGACCCACGGCGTCGGCCAGGAGGCCCAAGGCATCCAGCCGCTGGGCCTCCTGAATCGCCTTGTCGAAATCCAGGTTGCCCTGCTGGAACGCCCTAACGGCCAGGGCCGCCTGGGCCGCCTTGTCAAGCCAGCGGGCGGTGAGGGTCACATCCTTGACGCGGTCCAGTTCCGGTTCCTGCCGCAGGGCCCGGCGCAGATCTTCCTGCTGGGCTTCGGGCAACTTGGCCAGCTCCTTGACGAGGGGCGCCACCGCCCGGGGGGGCAGCAGGTTGTCGGCGGTGCGTTGCCGAATCTCCTCGGGCAATAGGGGGCTGGTCGCCGCCGTGAACTCGTCGGTGAGACGGCGGACCTGCTTGCGGGTGATCTGCTGGCCCCCGTTGGCCGCCTCGCCGATCATCTGACGCACCTCTGGGTCAGCCTGGGCGGTTTCAAGAAAGGCACGCTTCGAGAATTGGTTGACACTGGCCAGTTCAAGGACCCCTTCCCCGAGCATGGCGTCGGCGGATTCGGCCAGCTGGATCAGGCCATAGGCCCGGGTCTTGCTGATCTCCCGTTCCCGCAGCCATTGCAAAAAACCACTGCCCCTGCCTTCGCCACCGCGACGTTCGCGGTCACGGACCGCACAGAGAATGCGACCCCGCCAGATTTCGGTCTGCAAATCAAATCGGTCACAGACCGCCCAGGCTTCCTCAAGGCGGGCGTGAAACTCCATCACGCTGATGTCGTCACGCTCAGGATCGGGCAGATCCAGGTCAATGAGCGGAGCTTCGCCACCACTCTCCTGGATGAACGGCGCCTCGGAGAGGACCTCAACGGCAGACATGGGCCAACGGCTACGGATTGGGATGCTGCCATGGGCGGCGGCATCGCCTGGGTCTAGAAGGCACCCGGGCGAGCGACGAAACGTGACACCCCTTAGGGCAAAGCCAACAAGCAGGGGTAATGTCCACAGGAAAGCCACCCGACCCTCAGCCCAGCGATGGCCATCTCCCGCGGCGACAAAGTACGGATCAAACGTCCCGAGTCCTACTGGTACAACGAAGTAGGCACGGTGGCATCTGTCGACACTTCTGGGATTCGCTATCCCGTGATTGTTCGCTTTGAAAAGGTGAACTACAACGGTTACAGCGGCTCCGACGGCGGCATCAATACCAACAACTTCGCCGAAAGCGAACTGGTCCCAGCCTGAGGGTCCCCTCGGGCCTGAACCAACACACCTGTGCCCGAGTTACCCGAAGTTGAAACCGTTCGTTTGGGTCTGGAGTCCAGAACCCAAGGCATGACCATCGCCAAGGTTGCTGTTCTTCGCCAACGGGCGATCGCCAGCCCCCAGGAGCCAGCCCTTTTTGAGCTCGCTCTTGGGGGCTGTCGCATTGAGGGCTGGCAGCGACGCGGCAAATATCTGATGGCCGAGCTGTTCCATGGGGACGGCAGCGAGGCAGGCCATTGGGGGGTCCATCTGAGGATGACTGGGCAGTTCCTCTGGATTCAGGAGCTGACGCCCGTATGCCCCCATACCCGCGTCCGATTCTGGAATCCTGCAGGGGATGAACTGCGGTTCATCGATACACGCAGCTTTGGCCAGATGTGGTGGGTACCGCCCCACACCTCGCCAGAAACCGTGATCACGGGTCTGGGGCGCCTGGGCCCGGAACCCTTTGATCCTCAGACAACGGCTGAGTATCTAAGCAGGCGGCTGCAGGGATCCAAAAGACCCATCAAGAGTGCCCTGCTGGATCAGTCCCTGATCGCGGGCGTCGGCAACATCTATGCCGATGAAAGCCTATTTGCTGCCGGCATTCGACCCGATACCCCCAGTGGTTCGCTCTCCCTCGATCGTCTGGCCCAATTGCAACGGTGCCTTGTGGAGGTGCTTAGGGCCAGCATCGGCGCAGGAGGCACCACCTTTAGCGATTTCAGGGACCTCAAAGGCTTGAATGGCAATTACGGCAGCCAAGCCTGGGTCTATCGACGTTCTGGGCAAGCCTGTCGGCGCTGTGGCAACCCCATCCAACGGCAACGCTTGGGAGGACGCAGCAGCCATTGGTGCAGCCACTGTCAAACCTAAATGGCAAGTCGGTGACAACCCACGAGGCGGGATGGGTGAGGCGCTTAACTCAGGTGAGATCCCCTGCAAGCAAGTCCTGTGACGGCCACGTCAACGGAGGCCCCCAACCCAAAGCACGTCTTGGCCCAGGGGCTCTGTGGGGTGATGGATGTGATTGATCGGCGGGGCTGGTGTGATGGCACCGGAGGCAACTTCAGTTGTGTTCTGCGGCGCCAACCCCTAGCCCTATTGATGGCCCCCAGTGGCGTGGAAAAAGGCGGGTTGAAGCCCTGCGATCTGATCGTGGTCAACGGCCATGGTGAGGTCATTGAAGGCAAGGGGCGAGCCAGTGCTGAAACGCTGCTGCATTTGACAATCGTGACCGAAAGGAAGGCCGGAGCTGTTCTGCATACCCACTCCCAGGCCGCGACACTGCTCTCACGGCTGGCTGAAATCAAGGGAGACCCCCTGGAAGCGCAGGGATGGCAACTGACCATCAAAGGGCTGGAAATGCTGAAGGGGCTCCAAGGGATCAGTAGTCATCAGCAACAAATTGCGATCCCTGTACTTCCTAACGATCAGGATTTAGGGCGCCTTAGCCAATTAGCCCTTAGCCATTTAGACGAGGCACCTTTTGGAATATTGATCAGTGGCCATGGCCTCTACGCGTGGGGAGATGACCTGGCCATGGCCAAGCGCCATCTTGAGATCCTGGAATTTTTGCTGGAACAGCATTGGCGTGAGCTCCTGCTGAGGAACCTTGGCAACGGCATGGTGACAACGTCATGATCACCATCACAGGCCTCCAACATGTGCTACTCGATATCGAGGGGACCACTTGCCCTGTGAGCTTTGTCAGCGATGTGCTGTTTCCTTATGCACATGCACAAATGCCTCTGTACCTAACGGATCAGGCGGAAAATCCAATCGTCCAGGAGATCCTGACTCAAGTCTTTGATGCCTGGGACCAAGACAGCGATCCGGAGGCTCTTTCACTGAGGCAGAAATCCTTCAAGAAAAACACTGAATACGCCATTAAATATCTATCTTGGTTAATCGAAAAAGATCGCAAACTAACACCTCTCAAAGAACTTCAGGGACTTATTTGGCGCCAAGGCTACGAAAAAAATATTCTCAAAGCGCCCCTTTATGCAGATGTACCAGAGGCCCTAATGCGCTGGCACAGGGCAGGACTGAAACTCTCGGTTTACTCTTCTGGGTCAATAAACGCCCAAAAACTACTCTATCAACATAGCGACTAT
>Ga0114972_10001196_pt1 | contig 19489 bp, 16 predicted proteins | sample M_140807_EF_Meta_FD_87354 | JGI IMG/M metagenome (GOLD analysis project Ga0114972, IMG submission 87354) | Freshwater microbial communities from Lake Montjoie, Canada to study carbon cycling - M_140807_EF_MetaG | ecosystem: Environmental > Aquatic > Freshwater > Lake | place: Lake Montjoie... | reverse complement strand
GCTCGGGGCGGGCGTCCAAGCACTGATCGAGGCGATCGAGCAATCGACTAGTAAACCTGGAGGTCAACGATTGCCTGGGCAAAGCCTGCAGGGATTCGATCGTGCGAATCCCCAATCGGTGCAGTTTGGCAACCGTTTCAATGTCGAGCCTGAGCGACTCGATAGGGAGCTCCGAGAATCGCTTGCGAGATGCATTCCGCTCGATGATTCCAGTCCGGTTGCACTCGTTAAGGGAATCCGCAAGCGACGATTCCGCTCGCTCGATCTTGAACATCGCCTCGCTGACCTGTTTGCGAAAGGAATAATTGGAAACCGCCCAAGCTTGTCCGACACTATCGGCGATACCGATGCATGCAAAGCGGCCCTCGCGTGTCAGCCAGCGCTGGACCTCTACGGCCATGGCTAGTTCGCCTCCATACCAGCTTTCTAGTCCGGTTATGTCCATCATGATCGATTGGGGCTGCAAGATCGATCGGCCAGCCCAAAGGTTTTTTTCGATCGACTCGACGCCTACTAAGGGGCTGAACTGCATCAACTGTTCGGCTAGCGAGAAGATCTCTTCGAGGTCCTCTTGAGGATCGTGCTCGACCCAGCTCCAATTCGATTGCTGCGTGCTCCCGGCCACCGATTTGGCTTGGGTCGCCGTCATGCCTGGCAGAACACCGACAAAGCGTGCAGTGGCATTGGCGGCCGAGACCAATCGGCCGCGACGTGGGTCCTGGCACAGCAAAACCGTGGCCGGAGCGGGCTGTAATGCTCGAGAGTCAGCCAGCCGCCAAGTCTCGGCGGCTAGGCGCTGCGATGGCCAATTGGGAAGCCAAATGCTGAGCACTCTGCGGGGATTTCCGTTCATCGCACTCTATCCACTCTCCTTGTGCATCGATTCCCAAACGAACTCTCCGGGAGCTTTGGCGGCCGGGTGCTCGAAGCAGTTCCAAGTCGAACCAACGCTCCATCATCACCGAAGGTTTTTTCAATGGCGATGCGTAAGGACCGCTTGCGGAGCTCGATGGATTCGATACGGATTGAACTTGCCACTGAACCTCCGCCCAGCTTGGGTTGCGTTTGGCTGATACCTGGTCTCTGAGAAATATACCTAATCCACCACCTTGCTCGACGGCCAGCTGCAAACGCCTCGCACTGCGGTCGTCCAGATTGGTAACCGGACTGATCAGCGCCCCGACCGCAGGGCTGCGCAAGGCTTGGTCGAGCCCCCAAACCCAATCCGAAGCGTTATCGGTTCGGATCACAATCAGGCGTTCAAGGGGGATCTTCATTGCGACCAGGCTCGGAGCGCAGAGCCGACGGTACGAATCGACCATGACGAGATATTTGCCGTCGTTTAACCAAGGCCTAGCCACTTTGAGTGCCAAGCTTAAGCCACCCCAGCCCGAGGTTCGCTGCCGGGGATTGCAGGTCAGCTCCAGAAGACTTCCGGCGGCGTATCCGCCGGAGGGCAAGCAACGGTCCATCTGCTCCGAGCCACTCGAAACGAAGAGACCTTGGGGGCGATGGGCCGTCTCCATCGAACGGATCCCTTGGGCCAGTTCCTTGACCAACCCATTTCTGCTTAGCAAATCCGTATCGATCATTTGATGCAGCCTGTGTGAGTCGTGCTACCGCTTTGGAATGCTAGCATTCTAGCGCGGTCTCGTCCATCAATTTCCGCTGGGAATTTCCGCTAGGGATTTCTCTAGTAGACCTGCTGCGAGTGACACCTTTGGTCACGACTAGAAAAAAGAATGTGGAAATCTTAACGGGATTTAAAGTCGCTTTAAAGCTTGACAAAGGTTGCTTTAATTCCGAAGATACCAACGGCAGTCTAGACGGGGCTTTCAAGACCTAGGGGTTTTGCCAACACCGTTGGATTTGCAAAGTTACTTTTTAACCACACGCGAAAAATCCGAAGGACCTGATTTTATGGGGCAATCGATACGTTTCGCTGGGGCTTGTCCGAACTGTTCGCGGGCCATGTTCATCGCCTCCCATCCACGTTGCGAATCGGCACAGGCATCCGATTCGCAGCCATGCAACTCGGTGAAGTGTTACGGGTGCGGAGTCCTCTGGAAGCTTCCGAGCCAGCCGCAACCGGCACCCGAAACACCGATCCTTCATCCACCCCTCTCGAGCCTCGACCAGCGGGTCGAGTTCTTGCTACAGGCTGCCGACGAGCAGTTAGCCACCCCGGCCCCCAGACCGGTTGGTTAACACAGACCGGTTGGTTAACACAGACCGGTTGGCTAACACAGGCCGGTTGGCTAACTCTGTCTCCTTGTAGACTATAATCATCCAAAAGCTGAGGACTTGGAGTGATTTCAACTGCACGGATATATGAAATGCTTGGCAACGAGTCTCTGTGGGATATCGCTCTGCTTTGCCATCAAATCTTCGAAGCCGAGGGTATTTCCCATTCGATCTGTGGCGATGTTGCGGTGTGCATTCATGGTTACCAACGAAACACGACCGATGTCGATTGGATCATCAATGCTGCGGATTCGGCCAAATTCAAAGAATTGCTCATAGCAGCATCCTTTGAATGGGATGATGAGCTGAAAGAATTTATCACTTGCACACATTACTGCGGCCTACCTTTCGCGAGCTGGTACATCGAGTTACTGGCGATGCTACCTAAGGTCGCGGCGACGCTTACGGCTGTCTCTACACGCAAGATCCTGTCACCCAAATCCAGAATGCTCAAGCCCGCCTCGACGGCTTGCGAAATCTCCTGTTTCGTAAATCCACCTTCTGGTCCGACCGCAAACACCCAACGGTGAATCGATGGACCGTTCGCCCCGCTCGTTGGTTGACTCGACAAAAACTCATCGCGATGAACAACCCTTACCCCGCTGTGCTCTGTCTCTAGGAGCAGTCTTGGGTGCAGCACCCAAGCAGAGCACTCCGGTCGGCTCGCTGCCGAACTCAACCAATCTTTCCAACCGCTACAAGAATCGATCTGCATTAGCCTGTTGCGCTGGGACTGCTTACTAGCCTCCACGACATAGCGTCTAAGCCGATCGATTGCATCATCATCAAACTTCGATACACTCCGATCCGTTTCGATCGGCGTCAATCGATCGACCCCCAACTCTACCAACTTCTCGATAACATTTCGCTGCCGATCACCCTTGGGCATCGCTATCGCAAAATGCAATCTGTCCTGATGATCTCGTGGAGCGAAAGTTCGCAGTGGATAAGTCACCCGAACGGATTTCTTATCGACTGTTTCAATCACCCCGGCCGCTTCGTATCCTTGGCCATCGAACACGACGCAGGCTTGGCCCACCTCCAACCGCAAAACACGCGCAGCATGGTGGGATTCGGACTCACCGAGCATCACCGTGCCTTGCTCCTCGAGCCGATCGACCAGAAACCTGGGAATCGCCATGCTTATTCAATTCCTGCTACCGAGTCAGGCAATGCTTTGAAATCGGGCTTGATACCAAAGAGCAGCACATAGATCGCCGGCAGGTTGATCAATGTCAAAAACGTGGCGATCGATAGCCCACCCATGATGGCCATGGCCATCGGCCCCCAAAAAACACTACTCGTCAGCGGGACCATGGCGAGAATGGCAGTGGCCGCTGTCAAAATCACCGGCCTTGCACGCCGCACCGAGGATTCGATCACCGCTTGCCAAGGACTCAGCCCCTGGCGGATGTCCTGCTCGATCTGATCGACCAAGATCACCGAGTTTCGCATGTCCATGCCAGCCAACGCGATCACGCCCAGCAAAGCCACGAATCCAAACGGTGCTTGGAACAGATGCAGCGAAGCGACCGCACCGATGATCCCCAAGGGGGCGATTCCAAAGATCAATAGCATCTTTCGGAAACTTTGAACCTGTGCCATCAAAACCGTCAGCATCACCAAGATCATGATCGGGAACATGCTGAATAGAGCCCCGTTGGCTTTGTTGCTCTCCTCGATACTTCCGCCTAAATCGATGCGGTACCCTGGAGGTAGTTTTGCCCGCAGGCCGGCGGTCTCTCGATCGATCTGCTTGCTCACATCCGGAGCCTGGACTCCGTCGACGATGTCGCACCGCACCGAAAGGATCTGTTCCTGGTTGCGCTGCCACACGATGGGATCCTCTTGGGAATACTCCAAATGGCCGACTTGCTGCAGCGGAACGCTCCTGCCCCCCAGTGTAAAGAGCGTCATATCCTGGAATTGATCCAGATTGAGCCGTTCCTGATCGATCGCCCGAGCCACCACCGGCAGCGCCTCGGTCCCTTCGCGATAAAACGATACCGTCGTGCCGCTTAGGAGCGTCTGCAAACCTAGCTCGATCTCCTGTGGGGATAGGCCCAAGAGCCTAGCTCGATCCTGATCGATTTTCACCTGGATCGTCTTGGCTGGCTCCTCCCACTCAAGATTCACATCGACCGCCGAAGGATTCTTGCGCATCACCTCCCGAACTTGATTGGCCCATTGCCGCACCACCTTCTTTTCCGGCCCAACGACTCGGAATTGGACGGGATAGCCCACCGGTGGCCCAAAATCTAGTCGCAGAACCCGCATGGATGCGGCACTGAATTCAGGATCGTTTTGAAACGTCTCCTTGAGCATTCTGCGCAACCTCTCGCGCGATGCGATGCTCGATGTCTGGATCACGACTTTGCCGAAGCTCGGGTTCGGAAGGTCGGGGTTGAGGGCTAGAAAAAAACGAGCAGAACCGGCACCAACGTAAGACGTGTAGTAGAGGACTTCACTAGGACCGGTTGACTTTGATTTGGATAAAAGCAACGGCTCAAGCTTCGATTCGATCCTTCGGAGCATCTCCGACGTCGCTCCGATCGATGAACCTTCGTTCATCCTCACATCGACCAACAGTTCTGGCCGAGAGGATTGCGGGAAGAATTGCTGCTGCAGCCGCGTCATACCCAGCACAGCTAGCAGAAACAAACCAAAGGTCATCGAGACGACCAACCAAGGCCGAGTCACTGCAGCCCGGACCATCCGTCGGAGCACGCGATGGAAGGGGGAATCAAAGGCATGATGGGCCGAATCACCATGGGCACTATGCGAATCACCTCGCTGAGGCTCAGGCAACAAACGCATTCCCAAAACTGGCGTGAACAGGACCGCGACCAACCAGGAAGTCACCAGAGTGATCCCCACAACCCAAAATATGCCACCGGCGTACTCCCCAGAGGTCGACCGCGCAAATCCCACCGGCAGAAATCCGGCGACCGTAATGAGCGTCCCGGAAAACATCGGAAATGCAGTGCTCGTCCAAGCAAACGTGGCCGCATCGAGTCGACTCCAACCCTGCTCCATCTTCACCGCCATCATCTCGACGGCGATGATCGCATCATCAACGAGCAATCCCAGGGAGAGAATCAGCGCGCCCAAGGTGATCCGATCCAGGTTCATCCCCATGCTATGCATGACCACCAGAGAGATCGCTAGCACCAGCGGGACACTTAACGCGACCACAATTCCGGTTCGCATCCCTAAGCTCAAAAAAGAGACGATTAAAACGATCACCAAGGCTTCCAAAAAGGACTTTAAAAACTCCCCAACCGAGGCTTCTACCACCTGCGGTTGAAAGGCTACTGTGTTGACCTCGACACCCGTGGGTATTTCGTCGCGAATGGTTTGCCACTGGAGCGTCAGGGCTTTACCAAGCTCAAGTACATTGCCACCCTTTTGCATCACCACGCCGATCCCTACAGCCGGCTTACCATTGTATCGGGCCAAAAAACTCGGTGGAGTCTCGTAGCTACGAGTCACCTTGGCTACATCCCCCAAACGAAAGACTCTCCCGGAAGCCTCCACCGGGACCGCTTCGATCTGCTCGATCCCACTGAAACTGCGATCGACCCGAACATGGATACGATCCTCGTCGGTATCGACGCTTCCGGATCGAAGCATCACGCTCTGCCGAGCCACGCTGTCGAAGATCTGTTGGGGGGTGACCCCAAGCGTAGCGAGCTTGCGGTGGGAGAACTCCAACAGGATTTGCTCCTGCTGTTCTCCGATGATATCCACTTTCTCAACATCTTTGACCTTGAGCAGACGCGTGCGGGCCTGCTGGGCAATCCGCTTGAGCTCAGCTAGCGAATAGTCGTCTCCAGTGAACATGTAGACTCCGCTGTAAACGTCGCCGTACTCGTCGTCGACAGTCGGTCCAATGAGGCTGGCTGGCAATTCCCCCCGGATATCTTCGAGCTTTTTGCGAACCTGATACCAAGTGTTAGCGACATCCCGGCCCCGGACAGAGTCTTGGAGCTGGACAAGTGTCATCATCCGATCGGAGATGCAGTAGGTCAGCAGAAACTCGAGCTTGGGGGTCTCCCTGAGTTTATCCTCGATTTTTTTGGCGACATACCGCTGCATTTCGTCAGCGGTCGCTCCCGGCCAGACGGCTCCAACCACAGCGGTCTTGATCGTAAACGAGGGGTCCTCGGCTCGCCCCATCTGCCAATAGGTAGCCAAGCCTGCGATGCTGCAAGCGATCATCAAGAAACCGACGAATGCCTGATGCGTTACGGCCCATCGGGAAAGATTCCATCGCAGGTTGCTTTGGAGCAATTGCGAGCGATCGGTGTCGAGAAAGTTGGGCTCTGGCATGATGCGATTAAAGGTTGTCCTGCCAGACGCGTACTTTGCACTGCGGATCGATCCGCTGAACCCCCGCGCTGATGATCTGGTCGCCCTGTCCGAGACTCCCTCGCACCGTGGCGAATTGGCTTCCATACTTGAGAATCTCCACCGGGACGGCTTGGACCCTCCCATCGGCCACAATCCGCCATACGATCGGAGATCCTTGGGACTCTGCGATGGCTCCCATGGGGATCGAAAACCCATCCTCCTGGTCTCGGTAAATGACCACATTGGCCGTCATGCCGATGGCCAAGCCTGTGGGTGGATCGACCAGGGTGAACTTTGCATCGTAGGTCCTCGAGGCCGGATCGGCGATCGGTGAGATCTCTCGAAGGGTACAAGGAACACTCACCCCGGGCATCGACCAAAACTCGACCGATGCCCTGCTTTGGCTCAGCGCCTGTTGCATCGACTCCGGAACGCTCACGACGGCTTCAAGTTCCGTGCCGTGGACCCATTGCCCCACGGGCTGACCTGGCGAAACGACTTGGCCCACCTCGGCCATGAGCCGAGTGACGAGTCCGTCCTGATCGGCGACCAGATTCGCGTACTGGCGTTGGTTTTTGGCAAGTGTTTCGCGGTTGCCGGCCGCTTGCAATCGAGACCTAGCAGTGTCCCGAAGAGAAACGGCTAGGTCATAGTCCGATTGACTGGTCGATCGGGTTTTGCGCAAGTCCGCCAAGCGACCTTCCTCGGCTTCGATCTGCACAAGCTGGGACTTGGCCGCCTCCAAGTCGGCTTGGGCCACCTGAAGTTGCAAATCGTAGTCGGTAGGATCGAGCCGAAAGAGGATTTGGCCTTTTGTGACCCGATCCCCAACCTCGACCCCGCGATGGATAATCTTGCCAGCGACGCGGAATCCCAACAAACTCTGATAGCGGGCTTGAAGCGTTCCAGAGAAGGACCGCTGGCCAAGCCGTGCTTCGCTGGGGTCTGGGATTTTGTAAGCTCGAACCATTAGGTCGGTTCCATTGATGCTTCTAGGAGTTGCATGAGGCTCTAAACCGACAGGTTCCGAGCTCTCCTTGGAAAAGATCATGAACCAAACCAAACCCATCAACATCAGCAATGCAACGAGCCACCGAATCCATCGGCCATCTTGAAACCCATTGAGCCGGCCCCGATGGTTCTCAAAACCCATGTTTTCGCTAGGGACTAATTCGTGGGTCTTGGCGACGGAATCGACGTCTTGCGTCAAAGGAACCGTTGAGCTCATCGGTGCTCCCTCTGAATTTGTAGGAATTGGGGATGAAATTCTGCTGAGATCTTCTCGACGATTCCCAAGTACTCATCGATGCTATGGAGCGGTTGCCAGCCAAAGCCATTGAGAAGTCTGCAGCAGTGGATACGCGTCGATCGTATGGGATCAAAGACCCCTATCGCGTGCAGCGATGGACTGCTCGCCGTGAGGATCTGAGAACCGAAGGTGATGGCCCATAGACCAAAGACCATCTCTTCAGGCGAAAGATGCTCGATGGCCGGCAAATCCCCTTGGACAAGACTCTCTCTGACCAGACTTGCGACGATTTGCATGCACCCGGCCTCGCACTCTCGGATCACCGCTTGGCGATCGGGGGAGGATTTGCCCCAAATGTTCGAGTTTCGCATCCACTGCTCGACCTGAAACTCCTCGGGGCAAGACTGCGTGTAGAACTCGCACGCCACCCCGATCGTCATGAGTCGGATGCGAGCAGATCGCTGTCCCTCGGCGGCCTTGTCAAACAGCTTATGCCTGAGCCTCATGGCCTCGATGGCCAATGCCAAAACAATTTCTTCCTTATTGGGGAAGTGATTGTAGATGGTCCCCTTGGCGTACTGCATGCTCGCGGCGACCCGGTCCATCGTCAGCGCTTGGAACCCCTCGGATATCAGAATTGGCTTGGCCACCCTGAGAATGTCTTGGGTTCGCTGCTGAATCTCCCGCTGCTTGCGTGTTATTTCGACCATGTGGTCAATTATTGACGAGACGTCAAAAAATGCAAGTTTCAAATTGGCCAAGATTCAGCGAAAAACAGAGAATACCTTTCCGGTTGTGCGCGGTATAAAATCTCATAGGGTGCAAGGAGCCCGCCCGATCCGTGGTTCGCTCATTGGTTGTTTGGTCCTCAAGGATCTTTTTTTCGAAGGTTGTTCGCGATGAATCGTCCGAAATTCAGTGGATTTTCTCGATCCCTTACGTGGCTCCTGGGCGTTTTGTTTTTCATCGCTCCGGGGCAGGGCATGTCTTGGGCCCAAGAGACCTCGACGCAGGCCAAGCCCCAAGAGTCAAAAACACATGAGGCAAAAACTCAAGAGGCAAAAGCTGAAGAGAAAACACCCTTATTTCTTCGGGTCAAGGAATCCGAGTCCGGGGACCCCGTGGCGCTTGAGTGCGCGGTGGTGAGCTACAAGATCACTTCGGGGCCCTACACCGGAGCGATCATCGATCTGATCGGAGCGGTTCATATCGGCGAACAGTCCTACTACCAGCGGCTCAACAGCATGTTCAAAACGTATGAATCGATCCTCTATGAATTGGTCGCCGAGTCGACCGATCGGCCTGAGAAGACTCAGCGGCGACGGGGTGGGGGAAATCCGGTGAGCTCCTTGCAAACCGGCATGAAGGATGCCTTGAAACTGTCCTTTCAGCTCGAAGAAATCGATTACCGAGCCAAGAACTTCGTTCACGCAGATATGAATCCGAGCGAATTCAGTCAGGACATGGCCAAGCGAAACGACGGGATTATCAGCATGATGGCTCGGCTCATGGGTGCTGGCTTTGCACTCCAGGGCTCGAAAAAGGCCAGCGATAACCAAGCGGATATGACCGCCGCAATGTTCAGTCGAGATCCACTGCGGCTCAGGCGAGCGATGGCCAAACAGTTCGAAACGCTTGACAATCAGATGGTTGGGATTGCGGATAAAGATGGAAAGAGTACCCTTCTGACCGAGCGGAACGCCAAAGCGTTCTCGGTGCTCGAAGAGCAGCTCAAGGCTGGCAAGCGTAAGCTGGGAGTGTTCTATGGCGCTGGGCACTTCCCCGACATGCACGAACGCTTGCTCAAGGACTTTGGCGCAGAACTTGTCGAAACCGATTGGGTCGAGGCTTGGAACCTGCGCTCCGACGCGATCAAGTAGTCGCGAGCCGTCGAGGTCCCCGCCGATCCCTTTTTTACGATCCATGGTCCTTCGATGGCTATCCCACGCGTTGCAATTGTAGGCCGACCGAACGTCGGTAAAAGCTCTATTTTTAACTGGATCGCCGGCCGTCGATTGGCGATCGTTGAAGATTTTGCCGGGGTGACCCGCGATCGCCTCAGAACCCTCATCGAGCACGAAGGCCGTCACTTTGAGCTGATCGACACCGGCGGAATCGGGATCGAAGACGTCGACAATCTGACCGACCAAGTCGAAGCGCAGATCATGGCCGCAATCGAGGAGTCTGACTTGCTGATCTTTGTCGTCGACTCGCGCAGCGGATTGGTCCCGCTGGATGCTCAAGTCGCCGATCGGCTCCGAATAGTCAACAAACCAGTCCTGCTGGTTGCCAACAAAACAGACAGCCAATCCCAAGACGCCAACGCAGACGAATTCCATCGCTTGGGCTACGGTGATCTGCTCCGAATAAGCGCTACTCAGAATCGCAACAAAGGGGACCTCCTGTCCTGGATTTCCGAACGACTTCCAGATTTCGATGCCACTGCCGAAGAGATCGAACCACCCACGATGAAAGTGGCGATTGTCGGTCGACGCAACGTCGGCAAAAGCACCTTCGTCAACACGCTCGCCCAAGAGGATCGCTGCATCGTCAGCGAAGTCCCCGGGACGACCCGCGATAGCGTCGATGTGATGTTCGAACTCGATGGCCACAAATTCATGGCGATCGACACTCCGGGCCTGCGACGCAGCAAAAGCATCAAAACCGATATCGATTGGTATGGAACCCACCGAGCCCAACGAAGCATTCGCCGGGCCGATGTCGTCCTGCTGTTCTTCGATTGCACCGAAACCATGAGCAAAGTCGATAAACAACTTGCTCACTACATCCACGATGAATTCAAACCCTGCATCTTCGTGGTCAACAAATGGGACAAACTCACAGGCCAAATCCCAACCGAACGCTGGGTCGAGTACGTTCGGGAACATTTCCCGACAATGGCCTATTGCCCCATCGCCTTTGTCACCGGGCAAACTGGCAAGAATGTCAAAACGCTGCTGAACCATGCACAAATGCTCTTCAAACAGTCCAAGGAGCGGGTCTCGACGAGCATGCTCAACAAACTGGTCAAAGTCGCCCTGGAAAGGCACGAAGCACCTTTGTATCAACTCAAGCGTCCGAAAATCTACTACGCCACCCAAGTTGCCTCGCAACCCCCAACCATCGTCCTGGTCTGCAACCATTCCCAAGGCTTCTCGAACCAATACCGCAGGTACCTCTTAAACTTCCTCCGGGACCATCTCTCGTTTGGCGAGATCCCTATCAAACTCTACTTGCAACCACGCAGGAGAGATGACCAACGGGATGAGATCCAATCCGACCGACCTGCCGGAGCCACTCTCAAACCAGGAGAGGAATGGGAAGGTGCCTTCGACGCCGATCTCGGCCCAGATGGCTACGGAAAAACCGGCTTCGAAGACGTTCAACTCGATGAGGATTTCGAAGAGGACGATCAAACGATCGAGATCTACGACGAAGAGCAATCGGATGAACCATCCGATGAACCATCCGATGAAGCAGCCGATGAAGCAGCCGATGAACCATCGGAACAAGACCTCAACGACACGACCGGGGAAAACTCCAAGGAGTAACGCCCATGCTCTGTGCGGATGAACTTACGGTCGGTTATGCTGGACTGGGAAACATGGGATTGCCAGGCGCAATGCACTTGCACCGTGCCGGTGCGAATCTCATGGTTTGGAACCGATCCGAGGAACCAGCCCTGGGCGCTGTAGCATTAGGCATGCCCCGCGCCCCATCGCTCAAGGACTTGGCCCTGCATGCTTCAGGCGGAATCATCTGCCTGAACCTCTCGAACACCGAAGCAGTCGAGTCGGTGGTCTTCGGCCTGGAAGGTCTGGCTCAATACTGCTCCCCCGAAACGCTCTTCATCGACTTCGGTACCACCTGTGTTCCCTCAACGCAATCATTCGCTCAAAAAGTCTGCTGGGTGGATGCACCCGTTAGCGGTGGCCAAGTCGGTGCCCAAGCCGCCACGCTCTCGATCATGGCCGGTGGCCATGATCAACATTTCCAGCGAGCGCTAAGGGTCCTGCAGATCGTTGGCAAGAGAGTCACTCACCTCGGACCACCTGGGTCTGGACAAGTTGCTAAGCTTGCCAATCAGCTGATCGTCGCTCAGACGATCGATGCGGTGGCACAAGCCATCCGGCTTGCGGAACTTGCTGGGGTGGACCCCAAACTCCTGCGAGAGGCCTTGCTGGGTGGCTTTGCCGAAAGCCGAATCCTGGAGCTCCACGGGGATCGAATGATCCGTCGGGATTTTCAGCCAGGTGGACGATCCGAGTTGCAGCTCAAGGACGTACGCCTTATCTGCGAACTTGCCCAGGACATAGGGCTAGAGTCCGAAACACTCCAACATTGCCAAAGACAATGGGAACGATTGGTCCACGAACTCGGTCACGGCAACCTAGACCATTCGTGTTTGTTTAAACTATACGAATGATCGTTAGTGACATTCCGTAGGACCCAACCCATGAAGAAAAACGCGATTCGTACGCTGGCGTTTGTCTTTTGCGTTTTTGTCGTCATCGACACAATCCCCGAATCCTACCAATTTGCCTCGCTCCCAAAAGCCTGGGTCCATCCGATCCTCAAGTCCCTGGGGCTTTCTCAAGGCGATTGGCCCCTGTTTGCCCCCAACCCAACACTCAACAACGGAGTGCTGGTCGCTGAACTTACCGACCATACTGGCAACCCAGCGACCTGGACCTCGATCGATTGGCAGACCGCGTCGGTGTGGACCAAATTCCATCGTTTTCGCCACATGAACTACCTGCAGAGAATTCCCAACAACCATGTCGCAGCCATCGATTTTGCCGACTACCTATTGAGGGCTATCCCCGAGCAGGAGTCCGCAAAAGGCAGCATTCGCTGGACGCCAGACAACCAGATGCTCGAGCCGGCTCCGATCCTAGCCCCGATACGAGATATCAAACTTTATAAGTACCGAAACACGATGGTACTCGAGGAAGGCCAAGCTCTCCCAGCCTTCGACCAGATCCCATGGAGCACCCAAATCAATTTCATCGTTCGACGTGAGTCCCAGCCATGAATGGCTTCATGCAACGGCTGACCCAGGCCTGGGACTGGTTCCTGTTCGAATCGTGCAACCCTCGGATTATTCCCATATTACGTATCGGCTTTGCCTTGCTGATCGTGATCCAATCGCTCATCGTTTGGTCCGATGCAGCCTATTGGTACACCGATGACGGAGTCATGCGATCTCAGACAGCTCGCGAAATCATCGGCTCTGGAGCTTGGTCTTTGCTATACCTACTCCCCTCGGAACCATGGGTCGCCCAAGCCGGTTTGATTTGCCTGACCGCCCATGCGCTGCTCTTGCTCGTTGGCTTCTACTCCCGATTTCAGGCAGCAGCGATATTTGTATGGTTGGTGTCCTTCCAGAACCGCAACCCACTGATCACTGATGGCGAAGATACGGTCTTTCGAATCTTCGCATTCCTACTGATCTGGCTGCCTTTAGATGCGTATTGGTCCGTCCGATCTCGAACCAGAAACCAAGTACCCAACCCGGAACCAACCTCCGCTGATGCTTGGGCTCTGCGCCTAATCCAGATCCAGATGACCTGCATCTACGCATCGACTGCGTTGTCGAAATGGGAAGGTTCAACATGGCAGGACGGATCGGCCGTGTGGTATGTCTCACGCATGACCGACAACTTCGGTAGATTGATGCCAGCTGCTTGGTTGGATTGGCCAGGTGCTAGCACTCTGGCAACTTACGGTACCCTCGCAGTCGAATCCTTCTTGCCAATAGGATTGTGGATACCCAAGCTCCGTTGGGTTGCGATCCTCTTAGGACTCCTGCTTCATCTAGGAATTGAAAGCTCGATGAATCTGTTTCTGTTTCAATGGGTGATGCTCTTGGGACTCATCTCATTTGTCCAATCGCCCCCGAAGAAAATCAAGCTCTTCTGGAATTATTTTGGCTGAGAATCGTTGCTACGGATTCTACTCGTGCTCGTGCTCGTGCTCGAAAAGGATTTCCCGCGAATGCAAAATGTTTTGGCCAACACATTTCCTGAATAACGATTAAAACGCACATTCACTTTCCACCACTTCGAAAATCAACACCCAACAATCGACAATCGACACTCATCAATCAAACGAGGTCGGCGATTGATGATTGGCGAAGGAAAGAAACATCACTTGTTGGGGTTTGCAACTTTCTACTCGTGCTCCTAGGGAAGCCTGGCATTCCGCCGATATCCGAGCTAAATATGAGCAGTTTCCACGTTCCTTTAAAAGGTGCTCGACTTGAATTTTTTTAAGCCCTTCGAGTACGAGTTGGATTAGGAGTAGGAGTAGGAGTACCGCGAAACTGAGTACGAGAATACCGAGCGTGACCAACAAAAACACCTGAAGTACCGAAATTCAGTTACATCTCAAAACGCAGCCAGGTTCTACTGGTATCGAGACGCAACGAACTTAGCCCATGCCGCCGCTTTTGGACCATCCGATTCTGACGTAACCTCTTGCATCCATTGGTAAACAGGGATGGAGAACCCTGTTTTCGCGCGGCTTTGCAACACCGATGGAAGCGGCTTGTTCGGAGAATTCGCTAGAAGCGATTTCTTCGGAAACCGAGGAAAGGCGTTCAAATAGGGTTGGAGATTCTTCAGTAGCTGCGCATCGACCAGCGGCGTTCTCAGCTCGACACTATGATGCATGCTCGCCCAGTCGCTGTCGCGAAGTAGTTGATTGCGCAGGTACATCGTCGACTCCAGTTGGGCCAAGGACAACTGCATGTCCTGGGGAAACTCTCCGTGTGCGGCCTTGCCGTATTTTGCCATCAACATCTCGGGGGTTACCTCGGAAGTGCCTGAAACACCGATCGCTTGCACTGCATCGGTTGGACTCATCAAACTACGCCGCAATAGCCATGCTCCCCGTATGTCCTTGAGAAGACTCGGAGCCAAATACCAACGCGGGTTCTGAGTCAGTGCCGCTTGGACTCTGAACGCTTGCCTTGCCATCAAATCCAACCCTGGAATTTTTTGCAGGCTTCTCCACAACGAAACCAGTTGCGGAAGCCTCTTGAAGGAACCATACCCAAGAAACAATTCATCCCCACCGACGCCTGAGACGACCACTTTGAGACCCAACTCCTTGGTCGCTTTGGCGGCATACCAAGTATTGATGCCATCGACGCTCGGCTGGTCCATCGAATCGAGTATCCGAGGTAGATCGTCGAGGAATTCTTGTTTGGATACCCGTCGAACGTGATGCTCAATGCCGTAGCACTTGGCGATGATTGCCGCATCGGGTGACTCATCGTACTTGGTACCATCATACTCGGAATAACTGATCGTTACCCCCAGAATGTCCTCTGCCCCAGCATCGCACATGAGGCCAGCAAGCGCGCCCGAATCGATGCCACCTGAGAGAAAAACACCCACCGGGACATCCGAGACAAGGTGGCGCTCGACACTTTCGCGAAGGTGCCCTCGGACCTCTTTAAAAACCAAGTCAGCATCCTGATTGCGGACAGGTGCATCCCGCCAAATCGATTGAATGTCGCACCATGTCTCCGTGGATGCGACCCGAGAGCCTTCGATCCAACAAAAGCCCCCGGCTGGTAATACAGAGACATCTCGGTACCAAGTATACGGCTCGGGCACCGAACCCAAGAGCCAGAAACCAGCTTGACCGTCCACGCAAGGCTCCCTAGAAACAAGCCCCGTATCGAGGATGGCTTTTACCTGTGAAGCAAACAGGACGCCATCCTTGAACCGCCCATAGTAAAGAGGCTTGATGCCATACGGGTCCCGAGCCGCGAAAGCCCGTTGCTGCAGATCATCCCAAATCACTAATGCAAACATGCCGTGCAGCTCGGGCAGGATATCTCGACCCCAACGGATAAAGCCTTCGAGAATGACCTCCGTGTCCGAATTGGTTCGGAAACGCACTCCTTCACGCTCAAGTCGCTCACGAAGCGACCTAAAGTTGTAGATCTCTCCGTTAAAAACAATCCGATAACGACCGCATCGAGAAAGCATCGGCTGTGCAGCCCGGTCGTCCAGATCCAAGATCGCCAATCGGCGATGCCCCAAATACGCATTAGAAGCAGACCACTCCCCAACGCCGTCAGGGCCTCGATTGGCCATTCGCGTCAGACCGGTGCGCAAGGCCGCACCGCAAAGCTCTTGGGTGGAAAATGCTGTCAGGAACCCGCACATGGATTGCGGAAGACTCTCATTAAGGGGGTGTTATGAAACGGTAGTTGCCGGGAAAGACCTGCAGCAACCATGGCGTCGCTGCCCCTGGGGTCAGGATTGCCAGAAGTCACCCTAATTTGTTTTACTCTGCTTTGTTTTTACGCTGCTTTGTTTTTACGCTGCTTTGTGCGGAGGCCCGGATACCCCACCAAAGCGAGAAACAATACTCAAAGAGGTATTCTAAATCACCCCTTCTCGTTTTCTGTCGACAACCACCAGCGATCTCTTAAGGAATTATTCTATTTTCCATCGCGACCAAGATAACCCTCCCGACGGTAAAGGAAAGTCGGCAACGCGAAACAAATACCCACCAAAAAGATGGCTAAAAAATGCCAAACGAACCCCTTTATCCCCAGACGCCTGGACTCACTTGCCATCCAAATAGTGCATGCCGTAGCCGTGAGCATCAGGTCCCAACTGAAACCGGAGATTACCCAAGTTGCAAAAGGGGCCGCCCAGAACTCCGGCCAACCTCGCTCGCCTGCTCGAGTGAAATGCACTCCAAAGCAAACCATTGGCAGCATCAGTCCCGCCACTGCCATCACCGCATAAACCGTTCGCATCATCGTTGGTATCCTCTGCTTGCCCGCGACTAATCTGAACTACCCACAAGTGCTTGGAGTCGACGCCATGGTTCTCTTGTGTTTGAAATACGATTCAAACCACGGCCCAGTCGAAATATCGGAAGGTTCCCTTGGAATGCGTCTCTGGAGGAATCTCGACAAAACCATCCGAGAGGCCTAGTGATCGAATGTCTCCAGAACCCTGATTTGGCAAAAGAAGAACCCTTCCGTCGGGTTGGAAATGAACCAAACGGTACCAAACCAAGTGCAAGGTTTTGTCATCCCCGTTTGCAAGCTCCGCCCTCAAGTGACGTTGTCCCCATGTTCTTCCGCCAAGCCGTTCTAGCAGTGGCATTCCGAATCGTCGAAAAGTCACCGCAACACTCACCGGGTTTCCGGGCAATCCCAGGATCAATTGACCCGCGTGGCTAGCGGCTCCCAAGATCGGTGCACCAGGCCGAATCGCTAACCGATGAAAAAGCACCTCGGCCCCCGATCCCTTAACCGCTGCCGGTACATGATCCGTATCCCCCATCGATACCCCGCCAGTGAAAATCACCGCGTCGGATACCTGCAATGCTTCTGCCAGCTTGGACTCAATCTCTCCCAAATCATCTTTGGCCCTGGTGCGAGTCCACTCGATCCACGGACAAGCCCCGAGCATGCTTTCTAGCAACGGTCCGTTGGAGTCTCGGATTTGCCACGGCTCGATCGGAGCATCCATTTGCAGCAGCTCATCGCCGGTGTTGATGATCGTCACTCGGACTTTGCGATACACCTCAATCTGCGACTCACGGCTCATCGACACAAGCGACGACATTCGCGGGCCGTCGATCAAACAACCGGCCAAGAGCCCCACATCCCCTTGGCGAGCATTCTCCCCTTGGCGACGGATATTCCAACCGAGCTTGATCTGCTCTAGAGGCATCGACACCGAGACACTCTGAGGTCCCTCTTGGCAGCGTTCCCGGGGGATCACCACATCAGCACCGTGGGGAACAACACCCCCTGTGAAAATACGAATGGCTGAACCGACGCTGAGCTCCAGAGGGCTGGCTCCAGCGGCTGCCACGGCTGCGACTGGCAAACTAGGCTCAATCGAATCGGACGAGCCGAAGCTGGTTTTCAAGTCGACCAGCCGGCATGCGTAGCCGTCCATCGCCGAGACATCCATCGGCGGACTATCCCGAAAGTTATGGACCGCTCGGGCCAGAATCCGCCCAGTGGCTCGCGAAACTCTCGCTTGCTCTGTGTCGACAACCCGAAGCCGAGCTTCCAGGATCAGCACTTTGGTCTGCAGGTCGTCCAAAACGTTAAGTTGCATAAGGAGTTCAGGGAGTCAACAGAGACAAACAGGGATTCGGGGATACGGGACCTATCCTAGTCTATAATCAAACCGTCTCGCTATGAAGCTAGTCCTCAGAAAGGATTGACGATGATCCCTAAGTGCCTTGTGCATCGAAGTTTTCGCACGGTTTATTTGAGCGGCGTTTTCTTAAGCAGCATTTTTTTGAGCGGGTTTTTTTTGATCGGCTCGCTAGCGGCGATGCTTGGTTGCGGGCGGGTCTGTGCTCAGGATGTCACGGCTCGGGCTACTGGCGACGCATCGGCAAGCAATCGCCCACCGAATATTTTGTTCATCTTGGTCGACGATCAGTCCCCTTGGGATTTGAGAGCCTACAATCCTGCCTCGAAACTCAACTCCCCTGTGTTGGACCGCTTGGCCCGCGAAGGAATAGTGATCGACGGTGCCTATCACATGGGCTCGTTTTCCGGAGCCGTCTGCACACCATCGCGGCACATGATCATGTGCGGCCGGACCGTCTGGCATCTTCCGATTTCACCCAAAGCCAAAGAGCGTGGGCTGTGCCCACCGGATCTGGAACAACAAACCATCCCAGCGGTTTTCAACCGGGCCGGATACATCACGATGAGGACTTGCAAACAAGGCAATAGCTACGAGAAAGCCAACGAGCAGTTCACGATTCGACAGGATGCGACCAAGCGTGGAGGGACTCCGCAAAGCGGTAGCGATTGGCACGCCGATCGTGTGCTTGAATTCCTTGAGTCTCGTCAATCCTCTAAGCAATCCGGGGAGCAACAAAAGCCATTCTTGATCCATTTCGGATTTTCTCATCCTCACGATGAGCGGGATGGAACACCGGAGCTGCTTGCAAAATACGGGGCCTTGAACCATACCGACCGCGATCGAGCCCCACCTGCCAATCCCGCCCAACCTCCTCTGCCCGAGAACTATCTGCCAGAACACCCATTTCCGCACGGACATCCAGGGTTGCGAGACGAAGTCGACGTTAGCGGGGTGTGGGAACGCCGCGATGAACGGACCATCCGCAACGAACTTGGGCGAGAGTTTGCCTGCAGCGAGTACATCGACCAGCAGGTTGGCAAGGTCTTGGCAAAACTTCAGCAGATGGGCGAACTCGATAACACCTTCATCTTTTACACGTCGGACCATGGGATGGCGATCGGTCGTCATGGCTTGCAGGGTAAACAAAACCTCTATGAGCACACCTGGCGAGTTCCTTTGATCGTCAAAGGGCCAGGGATTCCTGCTGGCCGAAGAGCCCAGGGCAATGTGTACCTGCTCGACACCCTTGCGACCCTATGCGATCTGGCAGGGATCCAGGCACCGGAGTCCAACGAAGGACTGACCTACAAGCCGGTGCTCATGGGTGGTAAAGAAACACTGCGAGACGTGATGGTTGGGGTCTACAATGGTGGCACCAAACCCGGAATGCGATGTGTCAAAGCAGGGGACTGGAAGCTCATCGAATGGGACGTGCTCGAGGGGAAAGTACGCAAGACTCAATTATTCAACCTTAGCGAAAATCCGCTGG
>Ga0114972_10001195_pt1 | contig 19491 bp, 14 predicted proteins | sample M_140807_EF_Meta_FD_87354 | JGI IMG/M metagenome (GOLD analysis project Ga0114972, IMG submission 87354) | Freshwater microbial communities from Lake Montjoie, Canada to study carbon cycling - M_140807_EF_MetaG | ecosystem: Environmental > Aquatic > Freshwater > Lake | place: Lake Montjoie... | reverse complement strand
AGCCCTGTTTTAAGAAGTATTGCAGAGAAACTTGATAATCAACTTGGTGTAAATACTCCGGCAAGAAAAGTAAGTTCTAAGGCTATTGTTGATTCAATCAATAAAGGAATTGCATCTATTGGGATTGTTCCCGTATCAAATGGAACATCAACAACAGGGCAATCAATATCTGATAACGCCAAACGACTTGTTGATTTTGTTGAAGGTTCCAATCAATCTGTCACAGCTACTCAAACAGAACCTATCATTGGAGAAAAACCACAAGTTTCTCCGATAGTAGGCGAGCAAGTTACAGATACAACTCCAGTAGAACAAGTTGCTGAAACTCAAATTGCTGAAGAACCTATCATTTCGGAAAAACCGCAAACTTCTGAGATAGTAGGTGCTAAAACTCCTACTATTGTTGAACAAGAACAAGTTGCTCCACAAGGAACGCGAGTTGCAGCAGCAGCGTATATTGCTCCAGATGGTACTGAGTATACAGGCGCTTCTCATTTGGATGCAATGGAGCAAGCTAAGAATGAAGGAAAGATCACGCAAGCTGAGATTGACGTAAAGCAAACCCCAGAGTCACGCGAGACACCACAATTTGGATACAAGACAGATGCAGATCCATTCGTGACACGCAATCAAGCCGAAGGGATCGCTAGGCAATCTGGTCAGCTTCTTGTAGAAAAGCCAGCTACAGGTCAATTACACAGCAATGAGGTGGCATTGGATGAGTTCCCTAAAGCAAAAGCTGCTACGATAGTAACGACTCCCGCACCAATCACTGAGCAAGCTGCACCAGTAGAAGCCACCGCGCCAGAGGTTGGAGATATTGTTGCTGTTGATAGAAAAAATAATACTGAATTCGCTTTAGTTAAAGGGTTGCTTCCAGAAAGGCCGGATATGTTTTCAATCGGAATTAGACTGATTGGATCAAATCAGCCATTTGAAAGCGGAGGTTACGGACACAATACTAACAAAGATTCCGTAATGAAGCGTTTCTTTGAAAAGGAACGGAGAAACCTTCAAGATATTGAAATTAAAAATCAATACTTCCAGAACATTCTTAATGAAGAGGAAGGCAGGGTTTCTGCTGTAGAAGCTAAAGAGTCAGAAAAGAAACAGCAGGAGCAGGAAAAAAAGAGACAATTTAATGAAGAAAAGGTGGCATACGAAGACGCAATATCTCAAGTTAAGATTCCAACAGGGAAATCTGAGACAATGCGATTCACCGCTCCAGATGGTTCAGATCAGGCTTTTGAATCAAAACGATATGGAGATGTCGGAATAAGAAAAGTAACATTCGGCAAGAATGCGCTATACAATGTTGACCATTGGCATTCTGGATTGCGTATTATGCAGTTTAATTCTTTGTCTGAAGCCAAGAAATTCACGCAAGCAATCATTGCATCTGGAGCGGATATTTCTAAAAAAGACATTCAAGAATCTGAATTAGAGAAACTGCGACCAATTGCTAAATACTTTAGGAGCGGAGAAGTGGTTCCATCCATTCCATCGCAACTCACCCCCACAGTATCGGAAACAATAAAAGAGCCAGCAGCGCAACCAACTCCAACAACTCAAGCAGAAGGTATCTCCGTAGGCAACCGCATCAAGTTAGGCAAGAGTCCGCAGACATACACCATCGAAGAAGTAATTCCACAGACAGCAACAGATAGAGATTTGGGCGAGCAGTATTACTCTGTGAAGAACGAACGCACGGGAGAGGTGCAAGTAGTAGAGGCAATGGACTTGAAGAAGGTTGGAGGGAAGAGGGCGCAGAAGACGGCGGCAGAAGTTATCCCTAACCAAGAAGCTGTAACACCAATCCCAGAATCGAATCGTTACACATACGAAGAAGCCATAAAGATTGTTGATTCTTACTTCGACAAGGAAGGAGTACCAGAAGGTGTAGTTATCGTAAACAATACTACGGAGCCAGACCTTGAGATGAAGGCTGGATACTTCGTAGATCGTGGACAGATTGTTATCAACCTCGCGTACATCGCTAAAGGCGAGAACCTATCTGATATTATCTCACACGAACTTGGTCACTACATCTTTGGAGATCCAGAGTTCCAAGCTGAATTCAAGAAGTTCTGGGACTTAATGACACCAGAAGAACAAGCTGAAGCTGATAGGCTAATAAACCAATTTTACAACGCAGAGACTGGTGCAGTGCAGATGGAAGAGAAGCAAGTACGCGCATTCATGCAGTTGGTTCAAGAGGGCAATGCTCAACCACAATGGAAGAAGATTCTGGATACAATAAAGCGTTGGATTAACAAGTATCTTAAAACAAATTTTCAAGTAACTGACAGAAACGCATTGGCGGTCCTTGCTGCCGCACATAAACGATTTAAGAGTGGTGAGCGCATCATCCGTGAGATTGATTCTGGTGTGCTGAAGACAGCAGAGACAGCACAGGACGCAGAGTATCTTGCAGCAGTTGAGCGTGGAGACATGGAGACTGCACAGAGGATGGTGGATGATCGCCTGAAAGAAGTGGGCGCACTTTGGCACGGAACACCGTCAGGCGACTTGCGCGGTGGCAAAACCGGACTTCATGTCGGAACGAGGCAGGCGGCAATGGAAGCCTTGGAAGCCCGCATTGGAATCCCCGCCGATGGCAAGGGATGGAATGGCGATAGGGAGTATGGGAAAACCCTGCTTGCCGGAAAGAATCTCATCAACTCAGGACAGTTCGGGAAATACCGACTCAGTGGATTCAACGTGGATGCCCCCAAGGATGATTACTACCCATCGAAAATGCCGACAGTCGGGAATTCTGTTTCGGTTGATCCGAAATGGAAGCCGTGGCTGCGTCCCGTTTTGGTGGTGGGAGAGATGACAAACACTCCATCAACTCCAATTTCAGATTTTGCTGCAAATCGAAAAATACAAAGAAAACGCGGAGCATTTTATACAAATGAAGGAGAAGATGCAGGATCAGTTTCCGCTGTTCTTCCTAATGGAAACAGTGTTCGTATTAAACTTGCCGATCCAGTAACCTACGACGATCAAGGAAATGTAATCCCACTCTCCCAAAGGTTCCGCGCTAAATCTCCAGACATCCGTAGGATGGCAGCAGGACCTCGCCGTGAGCAAGTAGCAGGCGAGAAGCGTGGAGACATCATCACAACACCTAATGGGATTATTAAGCAAACGCAGGAGGTGTTACGAAGCAAGTTCTTTGATGGAACGGAAGTTTCAGATGAAGCAACACAGCAAGCGTGGAACTACATAGAGCAGTTGTTGGATATTAAGTCCGGAGCAGCTAATGCGCTTGCAGGACAGATTAATGATGTAGTGGATCAAGAAACAAATTCCGACTCCAGAATGGGCGCTGGTTTGTTCTCTGTATCACTTGCAAATTACGCTGCAAAGTTGGCAGCTCAAGGCAATACTACAATGATTTCATATCTTGTTCGTAGAATTAATAGTATGCCAACAGATAATCGTGGAGGCACTGCAACAGATTCTGGTAGAGTATTAAGAGGCAAGCGGGAATACGACATTGATGGATATCACACAATAACAACTGAACATGATTCCAAGGTAGAAAGAACAGCAGCTACATTGTTTGGAACAAGTAAGCCTAGCAAGGAGCAGGTAAAGATTGTAAAAGATGCAATTGATGCCGCTGATGAAGAATCTATTGGAACTCCTGAAGATGTTGCCGCTGAAATTGAAAAAGTAGAGAAGAGGACAGGGCGTAAAGTAATCAAAGCTATTGATGATAAGATCAAAGAAAATATTGAAGGACGCAAAAATGTTGCGCTTGAAAAGCAAAAAAGCAGACCAAGAACTCCCTATGGAGTAGAGGGACAAGCGCAATCAATTATAAATCAATTCTCAACATTATTGAGCGATGTTCCAACATTTACAGAGAAACAAGAAAATCGCATTAGAACTATTGTTCAACAAGACTTGAGGCAGAAGCCAAATATGGGACGTAAGCAGCCATGGACAAGCCAGCTTACCGCAAAGCTAATTAATGCTGGAGTTGATGAAACACAAGCTCAAACAATCGCAGAACTCACATGGAAGCAGCATGAGATTAAAGTAATGGATCGTGAGCTTAAAGAGCTTCAGACGGCAGCAGAGAAAGGATCTCTTGCAGTTATCATCCAACGCATCAAAGACACTCCACTTGCGATGCAGCAAGAACCCAACTGGATGCAAAGCGTAATCCGTGAATACTTGGTTGAGGCAGGGTTATCAGAGAGTGCGGCTAAGACGGCAGCTAGGCTTTATGAAAGCGTGATTTCTGAAAGATTCGCTGAAGCAAAGCAGAAAGCATTTGAAGCAGCGCTTAACAAGTCAGCACCTTGGAATAATTTCCTTTCTAGAAATGTTAAGCTTGGTAAAGACGCATTGAAGAAGATTCAAGAAGCAATCAGAACTGGAGTACTTGATCCTACGCAGACTACAGAAAGCATCATTGCAAAGCAGAATGGATGGTCTGGATTCAGCAAGGAACAGCTAACTCGCATTGTCCAGTTGGATGACATACTTTCAGATAGTAATGAAAATCAAGTTACAAAAGCTGAAGCAATGTCTGAACTGAATAAGATTATTGTAAAAGCAAAAATGCCAGTAAGATTTAAAGACGCAATAAGTGCATTCTATGTTGCTCAAGCATTATTAGGAATCCCAACATTTTCAGTAAATATATCTGGACCAGCAGTATTTGCACTTCGAAATTTAACTACAGATGTTGCGAGATATGCAGCCACTGATCCTAAAAATATTCCAATTGCATTTAAAGGTTTTATGAATTCTATGCAAAACTGGTATGACAATACTGTGTATGCGTTTAAAAATCAGATTTATATGTCTGGTGAAGTTGAATACATGCAGGGTCAAAACGTGTTGAGCGAGTTGTTTGACAAAGGAATGGCTCAGTGGAAGAAGGGTGAATATGCAAATGGAATGGCGAATATGCTTGTTGGCATGACGCAAATCACGGGGCGAGTTCTATCAGCGCTAGATCAAGGAGCAATTGCAATGATGGAGAGCCAAAACATTCCAAGGTATGCACTTGATGCAATGGCTTCTAATAAAATGATTCCTAAAGAAAAACGCAAGGAAATTGCAAATATTGCTCTTTATGGACGTAGCCTAATGAGGCAAGATTTGATAGCATCTGGAATGTCACCGGAAAGAGCTGGAGTCCTTGCTGATCTTCAAATGCGCTCTGAATTGATGGGGGCACTCTCAGAGTATGGCATCAGCAAAACGGAAGTACTTGACGCTTCATTGAACGATGCGCTGCAATCCGTTGGAAGGAATCGTGTTATTACAACAGAAGGATTTAAGAAAGAGCGCAATAACCTGCGTGATGCCGGAATAACATCTGGGCTTGCAATTGGCTTCCTTGAGAACCTTGCATCAAGCGCAAACAAGGGAGGTCAAGCGCAACAAGTATTTGCTAAAATGCTATACGGATTTGCGCTAGTTCCAGCTCGCGTTTTCTCTACAGCACTATGGTTTAGCCCAGTTGGATTTGTTAGGCTTGGAGTTGATTCATTACTAAAGAAAGCTGGGATTGAATCACGCTATGCAATGTCACTTGCAACCGACCTTCAGTACAAGCAACGTGTTTATGAGGCAATTGCCGGAACTGTTTTGTTAGGCGCCCTTGCATCATTAGTGAAAAGCTCAACAGATGATGAAGATGATGAGTTGCCATTTAAGATAGAGGTTACAGGTAATGGTCCAAATTATATTACTGATCCTCAATATTATGATTCATGGCACAAGAAACATCAGCCAAGTGAAGCTTCAATTTATTTTGGTAAAACAAAGTTTAGCTTTAATATAAATCGAGGCGGCGAAGCTATTTCTATTCCTCTTATGATTTTGGGCGCATTTGATGATTGGAATATTAAATCAAAACAAAATTCAGCCAAGAATTCACCAAAAGATTTAGAGATGGCAGCGGAAGTATTGGGATCCGCTTTCTACGCCTATGCTCAACGTGGGCCTTGGGCTGCATTTGGAAGACCATTATTTGATGCTAAAAAACAAGACAAACTTCTTCCAGAGTTATTTGGTAAGGCGGCATATTTAGGCAAAACATTTGTTCCAGTTTTGGGGACTTCACTTGCAAGAAACATATCTGATTTCATCAATGATCCAGTTGATAAATCTTCTATTCAAGGCGCTATTTACGCAAACATTCCAGTGATAGGACCAATGCTTGGAACAAAAGCACTCAATGCACTTGGACAACCAATTAGAGGAGATGATTGGAACGATAAACTATTTAAGCTCGGCGCCCCACTTGTATTTTCATTCCCTAAAAACTCACCAGAAAACGATCTCAATACATTGATCCTAAAGAAAGGTGACGGGCCAACAATCCCAACAAGGACAAATGCACAGAAGAAATTCGGCGACGTTATGACGGATAAAGAATTTGAAACATATGTACGTGAGTATGGTCGAGTTGTATCAGACAAGATGTTCAAGAACAGAAAGAGACTTGAAGGTATGGACTCAAAGAACTATACTAAGGAACTAGACAAATATGTTAATGGATATTCAATCGATGGGATTAAAGTCACGGGAGCTTCTGACATGGCGGTTCGCGCTGTAAGAAAAACAAGGAACCAATGATCGAATACGAGTATATTGACAAGTCAACATCACCTAATGGCGGATGGAAGATTAAAGTTCCACAGACAGGCATTGAATTCAAACATTACGATTACAAGTCAATTTGCAACGCATACAAGAATCATTGTGCCGCTAATGGGATATTCCTTACGCCAACTTGGGAGGAAGAGTTTATCTCTGAAATGTGCAAACAGAATACTCACTGGGGCAGATCATGTATGAGGGCTGATATGAAGAAAATACACAGAAGAAGGCTTTCGTTAACTTCAGTTCTGTCTTTTTTGGGAATGATGAAAGCATGGGCGCAATCTACGTTGTCTGGTAAGAGCGCATTTGTAACGCAAGCAGAGGCTGAAAGAAGGGCTTCTATTTGCGCTAATTGCCCAATGAATGTTACGCTGCAATTCTCATGTGGAGCTTGTATGGGTGCTGTTATTACGCTAATGAGTTCCATTATTGGGAACAGAAAGACAGAGCAAGATAAAGACCTAGGGGCTTGCCTTGTGTGTAGCTGCTCTCTAAAGGCTGCTGTTCACGTTCCAATTGAAGTACAGCGCGAAGGATTAACAGACGAAATAAACCAAGAGTTTGACAATATTAAATACTGCTGGAAACGAATAGAAAAATGAACTTCTTACATGAACGAGATTTTGGTGATATTGTTTTAAGCTTGGCAGTAGTTAAGTCTGCTACTGACAATGCGAATTACTACATTCAAAACAATCCGAAAGCAGTCAAGTTACTGACTCCGCTTATTGAGTTTCAACAGTATATTAATAAGTGTGATATCTTTAAATCTCAGAACATTGATAAGTCATTTGTTGACTTTAGGAAACAAGGATTGCCGTGGGGAGTTCAGCTTGGTTTGCATCATGCGACATGGGTCAAGCAAGATGCAGACTTCTCCAAGCAATGGTTGACAGCCCCTAAAGAATCCAGATACAACGGAACGATTATTGTTAACAAGACAGAGAGATACGCTAACCCATTGTTTCCGTGGATGCAGCTTGTTAAGATGCTAGGAGACAGAATGCTATTTGTTGGGCATGAAAATGAATACGATTTGTTTTGCCGTAGATTTGGTAAAGTTAAAAGACTTGTGATTAAAGATTATCTACACTTGGCTACAGCAATCAATAGCTCTGATTGTTTTATTGGGAATCAGAGTTCAGCGAATTGTGTAGCAGAGGGACTGAAGCACAAGAGCATTCAGGAGGTATGCTTGTGGCAACCTGATTGTATCTATAAACGATACAACACTACGCTTTGCTATGATGGAACAATAGATACAGAGATAGCTGGAGCTAAGATTCATATAGAACGACCAATGGGTAAAGTAAACAAGCAAGAGTCGCCTCCTGGCGGTTGGAATCTAACAATAAACGGGAAGCTGTTTAATAGCTATGCACTCGACGTTGTTGTAAACCATGCAAGGAATAATGGAGTTACAGGAAAGAAACTGGAAATTGAGGACATGATAGTTGCTGAAACAATTGCTAATAAGAATCCTGACCCAATCATGGATAGGTTTGCCAATGACATTAATCGCGTAAAAGAATTGCTTGAAAAGATATGAACGAGACAAGTAAGGCAATGCGTCGTAGGATGATTGAAGATGAGCTTGGGATATTCAACTGGAGCCAGATTATAAGCGGAAAGGGAATTGATGTTGGGTGTGGGCCGGATAAAGTGTGGGACGATAACTGCATAGCTTTTGATCAAGAGCAAGGTGACGCAAATAAGATATCCGAATACTTCTCAGATAAGTTTGATTACCTACACGCATCACAATGCTTGGAACATATGCATGACCCTTACGCTGCAATGGTTGAGTGGTTGAAGATCGTTAAGACGGGTGGACACGCAATCATATCAATACCTGACTGGACGTTGTACGAGGGAAGAGTATGGCCGTCTCAATATAATCCAGATCACAAAAGCACATGGAGTTTTACGTTTGAGCAGAGTCCATCAAAACATCATGTGAATATCTATCAATTCTTAGAAATGCTATCTCCATACTGCTACGCTAAGAGGGTTATGCTGATAGACAACAACTACAACTACAACGTATCTGCAAGCATTGATCAAACGTTTGAAGAATCAAATGGAGTTGAGGCATTTATTGAAATGGTTCTATGCAAGCTGTAATTGTTAAGGCAAAGTTACAAATAGCAGATGTTGATAAGCTTGTTCAATACTGCAAACAGTTAGACGGAACTATCGTCAAAATTATCCAGAATGACGAGAAGGTTACAAGCTATCCAGAACGAAACAATCATGCGTTGCAGCAAGCATTTAATGTAATGGGTGACGAGCCATTCATCTGGCTTGAACCTGACAGCATCCCGCTAAAGGAAGGATGGGTTGCTGCACTTGAATATGAATATAATAAACTTGGTAAGCATATCATGCTATCAAATGACACGCATCCACCGCACGATATTGTTGGAGGGATTGGCGTATATGGAGGTCTTGCAAGAAAGCTGATACCAGCAGGGATTAAGGCAGATGGATGGGATGGATGGACAATCAAGAACATCAAGCCATTGGTTTCTTTCACTCCGTTAATTCAGCACACATATGGCGACTACTCAAAAGGTGGATGTAATCAGCATATCTTCCCAAGAGACAATCATATAATCCGCAATGATGCCGTTATCTTCCATCGAGACAAGCAGCAGGGATTGATCAATAGATAGATCGGAATTTACTGAACGCTTGCTTCCATCCAGAGCTTGCCGTCTTATTGTTCGTATTTAACGCTTTTGTTGCTTGTGTACTGTCTAGGTTCAGCCTCTCCCTTGCGAGGGCTAGGAGGCCCATCCCAGCGTCAGCAATGTCGGGTGATATTCCGAACCTTGATTTCATTTCAGACTTAGGCAGAACTTTGATACGAAGAGCTAGGTTCTTCTCGCCATTAGGATCGAGCTTTCTCATGCACATCTCACGCAGCAGATCGTCTCCAATTCCTTTGATCTGACCAGTTCGCATATACTCCTTAGCTGAATACCAAATCTCAGATACCGAGTTAACGTACCTTTCATGTGATGGCGTTGGGTCGTAGGCTGACACCGGATTATCGGACGCTCTCCCGCCAAACTGAAGACCATACACGTCTTTTGACCATGCTACCGATATAAAGTCTCCTAACGGACCCCCAGCTCCAGACTTATCATATCCAGCATTCTTGGGCTGAACCCCTCTAGCCAAGCACTCATTACGGAACCACTGCACAACTTGCTGTGATCTTGTCATGGATTTGTCAGTAACATCTTCACTGAATACAAGGTACTCGTCGTATTGCAGTCCACGATAGCCATGCGGTTCAGCAAGCTTGCCAACAGTGCCAAAGTATAGAACAGTTCTATCTCCTCCGTTAGTGAATGATGGATCAAGGAACGCTACCTTAACCTTGTCGTTATCAAGCCATATCGCCTTGTCAGTAGCATTAGAGTTAAGTATCTCAACTTCCGAGTAGATTTGATCTGTGATACCGGCAGGACACCAGAATCCACGATACATTCGCCAGAACGAAGAAGTATTCTTAGCATCTTCTGGAATCTTATCAAAGTCTTGCGGTCCTTCCATCCATGAGTAAATTTTCTTTCGAGCAACCATGTTAGGATTCTTTAACCCATCAAAGTGCAAACACACTCCGCGATCTGTCTTCCATTCTTCGTCATCTACGTCAATTGAATCCCATCCATCTTTAGGTTTAGCAAACTTACCAAATGCATCTACATACGAAGCAGGGTTAGAAATTCCAATAAACTGGAACCGTTCACAACCTTTGGACAAGTTGAAGAATGCAACTTCAGTAATAGCCTCAGATAGCTCAGAAAGCTCGTCAGCTACAAAGATCACGTTCTTATTGTGAATACCCTGCATCTTACCTGTAGCGTCACGTTCCTTCTTTTTCTCGCCTGGGATAAGCACAATGCCGGAAAGGTCTGATCTTTTACCTCCAGCACCAACAAAGCTAATCTTGTTCTCAGAATCAACGAGATGACCAGGAAGTGAAAGCTGTTCGCACACTCCCCAGTATCTTGTGATCTTGCCCCAAATGCGCTGCTTAGATGCCTTAATCGTAGTGGACGTTGCGAGTACCGTAGTGTTCTCTGGATCTGCAAGGTAGTTGATGATAGCCCAGATTGCATATGCTTCCGACTTACCACAACCACCTGAGCCAGCGATTGCAAGATATTCATGGTCGCAAGCAGCGCGGATCATTCGTTCAGCCCAAGGATGCCAGATAAAGTTAACAGCAGCCTTGTTATCACGCTCAGGCCAAAATGCCCTCGCTATCCTTTGGAAGTGAAAGAACGTATCAACATCTCCAGTGTCTTTGGGAATTCTTTGAGTTATCTTTTCTCGGAACATAGCCAACTCAATGGCTATTTGGTGAGTTCCCTTACGCCAGTTAAACCCATATTGGTGCAAGTAGCCTTCCATTGGGTCGCCAAAAATAGGAGCAAAATTCATTGAAAAAATATTACAATAAATAAAAATTATCGCAATTAGTTATTGCAATAAAATGTAAGTGTGTTAATTTTATATCCGCAATGACACTATTACAGGAACTTGGGTTTAGGAAAACAAAGTCTGAAATTTTTATTGACGAGAAGCGTCAAGATGTAGATTTTGAAATTATTGTTAAACCAGAAGATTATGTTAACGGAATTAAACACAACCCTACAAAGTCTCCACTTGCTCTTGCGGTATCACGGGCGATTGGAGGAAGCGGATTCGTGCTTGATAGGGCAGGTTTTAAAGTTATCATTATTTCTCGCGGCATTTATGAGTATGGTTTCTTTATGCCTCGGCGGGTGTGGAGGAAGGTGAACTGCCAAGAATTCGTTGATGACAGACATCCAACGTCTCCAATAAGGTTCAAGGCAACATTTTCAATGTTATTTTAATATGAAGCTAGCAATACCAGTATCGAGGCATGATCGTCATTTGATCTATAACTTTGTTAAATCGCTTGAAACATTTAAGCCTGGGTCAGACCATGAAGTAATTATATTTGGATCGCGTGAAGTTGAGCAAGATATACTTGAGCTTGATAAGAAGATTAAACATTTGTTTGACGCATCTGAGACTCTAATTATTGATGACACGATGCTTGGCTGGCCTATGTCGTGCAACTTCTATTTCCAGCAACTATGCCGTAATATTGCCGGAAAGAAAGATGCTGATGCATTCATGTGGTTTGAACTTGATACAACAATCCTAAAGAACAATTGGCTTGATATTATATCCGCTGAATACTATGCAGATACAACAAAGGCCGTTAAAGAAAAGCGCAGTCCTAGTATTTATCTAGGTGCTAAAGAGCGCGTGTACGAGGGAAAGAACGGAGAGCTTCTACCGGAATCTCTTGCTGGTCAACGCATGGCTCCAATCGGAGTGTATTCCAAAGAAATCTGTCTTTCACCTGTACTGAACTCAATGTCGATGTCCAATAGGCACTGGACTCATATTATCCAGTGGTATGTTGTTAAGCAATTAAATGACTCAAATTTAATTCAAAATAATTGGCGTACAAAAAACTATCGCCATGAAGGTGAAAACATTGTATGTGATTCTGATGCCAATTTAGCTTGGGATATTCATTGGAATAAACCAGTGGATAAAAGTGCTGTTCTTGTGCATGGTTGCAAAGATAGTTCTTTATTTAAGTTATTGTTGGACAATAGTAATGATGATATGAAAATGATAAAAAACCTTTCAGTTGAAGACGCTGAAGACATTATGGAAGATATCGAAGATGCGACATACTCTGATTCAGAGCCGCAATCTAAATCATATAAACAACGTAATAAGTCTTCAAAGAAAAAACAAAAGGAAACTGAAGAATGAGCGATGTATTAGAAACACTTTCCAATAACGGAACGCCTCCTGTTTCGCGTATTAAAGATGCCAAGTCAGCCTATGAGATTTGGGAGACGCTACGACGAGCGGATGCCGTTTCTGCTTTTGATCGCAGCAAGATTGATGCTGCGTATGACAATGAACGACCATACGACGAGAGGGCATTGATTAATGCCGGACAATCATATCGAGTAAACGTATCTTGGGGATTTGCAAAGCAAGTCCTTGATACTGCGATGGCGGGATACACGGATATTATTAATGCGCCGCAAACATTCTTTTCATGCCCTACACTTTATGGATCACAGACTGAGCAAGATGAACTTTCTCAAGTTGTAGCGCAAGAGGTTACAGCAGCAATCCGCTCTTGGAGAAACTTCTTTCCAACATATTTAAGGCTTTGCAATAGCTTTATCAAACATGGCGTTGGCGTTGTAATGTTCAATGATGAGTGGGATTGGCGCTGGAAATCTACGGATATGTCCGACTTTAAGATTCCTCGTAAGACTGAGATTGGTCAAGACAACATCGACGTTGCCGCTTGCTTGCGTTTCTATAGCCCCACACAGCTTTATCAGTTGATTAAAGATGAGGAGACTGCAAGGATTCATGGATTTAATATTGAGGCTTGTCGCAGGGCTATCATCCAGTCTGTAAATAATAACAACAATTATTATAACTTTAGGCAATACGACTGGGAAAAGCTAGAAATGGAATTGAGGAACAATGATTTGTTCTTCACAACCCAGGCCGCTAATCAACAATCAATTCGCGTTGTTCACTTGTGGGTAACTGAGTTTGATAATCGCGTGTCACATTACATGATCAATGACGACAATTCGGTTCAAGATTTCCTATACAAGAAAGTAGGTAGGTTTGAGAATAGCTATCAAGCCTATACCGTATTCACCTATGGAGTTGGAACTAATGGATACTATCATGGGGTTCGTGGGCAAGGGTACGATGTCTTTGCAATCAATGGCGCGTTGAATCGCGCATACTGCTCTTTGCTAGAAATTGCATCATTTGGTTCTGCTCCTACGTTTCAGCCGAAAGATGAGACTGCTTTGCAAGAGATGCAGTTCATTCCAAATGGAATCTATAATTTGCTTTCACCAGGAATTGACGTGATTAAGGATACTATAGTTCCCAATGTATCAAGTGGAACGCTTCCAATCGTCAGTGCATTTACTCAGTTGTTCCGCGAGCGTACATCAAGCTATAATACCGAGTCGCTAGTTAATACATCCATTGAGAAGTCGGCAACGCAAGTACGCGCTGAACTTAGCAATATTGCTAAAATGAGCGTGTCAAGTTTGAACCTATTCTTTGATCCGTGGGAATCACTTATGCGTGAGATGGTTCGTAGGATGAAGCGTAAAGACTACGATGCCCGTGAACCTGGTGGCAAGTATGTCGTAGAGCTTCACAAGCGTCTATTGCGTAGAGGTTCAGAATCATTTGGAGCTAAGGATAGGTATCTCGAAGCATTCTTCAATCTTGATGTTGATAGGCTTCGCATTACCAAACCAGTTGGCGCGGGATCAGAGGCTGCTCGTATGGTTTCATTTGATCGACTCATGGGTATCTTTGGTAGTCTTCCAGACTTTGGTAAACAAAACCTTATTTGGGATATTGCATCTGAGACTGCTGGTTATGAGAATGCCGCACGTTATGCAACGCAGCCTGGAGAGTCTGATCGTCCAACCGTTGATGCATCTATTGCACAAATTGAGAACAATCAACTAATTGCAGGCAGCAATATACAAGTCATCGATGGTCAGAACAACCTTGTTCACGCAAAGATTCATACGGAAGCACTTAATCCGCTGGTATCGCAAGCTCAAGAATTGCTTGAACTTGATCCAATGCAGTTGGCTCCTATGCTTGGTGGAATCAATGCGCTTAACGCACACGTTGCACAGCACGTTGAATTGCTGTCTCAAGACCCACAGATGCGTAGTGAGTCTGCAATGTTCCGTCAGGTTCTTCAGAACGCAGATGAGATTCTACACAACGGAACTTTGAAGGTTCAGAAGTTAATGGGAGAGCAGCAACGTCAAGCAATGATGCAAGGGCAAGATCAGCAGGAACAGCAACCTCAAATTGATCCGGCTGTATTGGCTAAGATTGATTCCGAGCGAGCAATCCGTCAGGCAAAGCTTGAAATGGATATGCAAACTCACCAGCAAAAAATGGTTATGAGGCAACAAGAAGCTTCTCAAAAACTAGCATTACGTGACGCAGAGGTAGCGAGCAAAATTCAAACACAAGGCATAAGAGCATGACACAACGACAACTATTTCAATTAAACTCTGACAAAGTATCAAAGCTAGAATCAATCTTAGAGACACCAGTATTAAAAGAAGCAATTACTATCGTAAGGCAGGAATGTTCACCTAAGGCCCCTACTGATATTGAGGCAGCAAAGACAATTGGAGCTGAAGAGTTCTTTAATAAACTTGTTCTTCTTACTAAAGTTAATCAAAAGAGATTGAATGATTTGGACAAAGAGTATATAGTCCAAGCTCGCAGAAAACTTTTGTCCACCGGATTATATACGGAGGATGAAATATTGGAGGCAGAACGCCTATCAATGGAAACAAACAATCAATCGGAGTAATATTATGATGAAAGAAAAAGAAATGTCAGCTAAACCAATGGCAACCAAAACAACGTCAACTATGGGTAAAAAGACGAGCGTTTCAACCAAGAATAAATCTTGGGGAGATCGTCATCGTGTAGGTATCAAGAAATAAAACATATGTCCGAACAAGCACAAGAAGCACCAGCAACAACAGATTCAGCAATCTCCAATCTTAGGAGTGCGCTAACATCAATTGCAAACAATGACCTGTCAGTCCAGCCGCCTAAAGAAAGCAAGCCTATTGAGCCTACTCAAGCTGCTCCAACAACGGAAGCCAAGCAAGAACCACAAGCTCAGTCTGAAGGAGGAGGAGAGGAACCTAAAGCTGAAGTTGTTAGTAAAGATGTTCAGTCCCAAGTAGAGCCATCTGAAGATAAGGCGAAGATTCGTTGGAAGGAACTTAAGCAGGCCGAGTCTGATTTAAAAAACGCACAGCGTGAACTGGCTGAATTAAAAGCTAAGGGAGATGAGTATCAGCAATCGGCTAAAGAAGTAGCTCAACTTAAAGAACAGCTTGAAGCAATTCAGCAAGAGCGTGAAGAACTCGATGGCGAGCTGTATATGTCTAGGGTTCAGTCAACACGCGAGTGGAAGCAGTATATTACTGAACCGTTAAATCAAATCATCCAAGACGCTGAGTTCTTTTCTAAACGGAATCAGACTGATACTGGTGATTTAATTGACGCGCTTCAAGCTGACAGCAACGGTGATCCGGCTAAACTAGAATCGGTAATTGCAGATTGGTCTGAGCGTGACAAGACAAAGGTATGGGCATTAGCCGATAATCTTTTGCAGATCGAGAAGCGCAAGTCTGAGCTTGAGTCTAACTCTAAAGCTGCGTATGAGGCATCAATGGAGCGCAATAGCAAGGAACAACAAGAGCAGTATCAGCAATATATTGCTCAACGTGAAACTGCTGTGAGCGAAGTTTTGCCAAAGATTAGCGAGAAAGTATTTAATTTATTGCCGGAAGACAAGCGTCCAGACATTAATAAGCTTCAAAAGGAAATCATGGGTTACGATGAGTGGCCTGAGAACCTTAAGGTTTATGGCATCCTTGGAGCAACTGTTCTTCCAGACTTGGTTGATCAAATCTCTTCATTGCAGAAAGAGTTGAGTGAAACAAAAGAGAATAACGTCAAGCTTCGCGGCGGCGCTCCTGCTGCTGCTGGTGGAAATTCTCCAAAAACTCCAACTGAGACAGCAAAGTCAGTTGACTATACTAAAGTAGATACAGATGATTTTGTTAAGAGTCTTGTAAGCAGGATTTCCGGATAGCGTTGCATTTGTGTGTAGAGTGAATAGGGCGTGATTAAAAACCCCGTCCTATTTTTTTTATTATTGTTAAAAATAATTCTTGCATACTTAAATAATGTAACGTATTTGTCAAAGTGCAAGTTGTAGGACTTGTTTAAAAATCTTACATGGATCGCTGATTCCTTAACATCAGTAAACAAACCGAGCTTATAAATCCGGAAGGTCTTTGATGTGGCTCGCCAAAGAAAAAATGAACCGAACTATAGTTGGCAACTTAAACGCTTTTGTAGTTCATAAACTAAATCAAATTTAAAAATATAAATTATGTCACAATATAATCTCGCTGATGTTAACAATCAGCTCCAACAAGAAGCCGGACGTATCGGTGAAATGATCTCCGCAAAACTTATCGCAACTGACCCTTGGAATCGTCTCGTCAAACAAGACACATTCCCTGCTGGAATGGGCGAATCCATCCAGACCCTCATCCAAGAGCGTACAACCGTTCCTAACGCATCCTCGACTGCGTGGGAAGACGTTGGAACTAACGATGGGACTGGCAACACTTGTAACCCAACCCCACAAGTTGTTGAGTTTGCACGTACCCTTAAGAGCTACAACCTCCAACAGTCGGCTATCCGTTCCCCAGGTTTCTGCGTGAACGATCTTCGTACTGCATGGAAAGCTGAAGAGCAGCTCGCAGGTGAAGTCAAAGTTCTCAAAGAGAACAGCCAATGGTTCTGGAGCAACCGTTATCGTGATGAGTTCTCTCGTCTCGCTGGCAACAAAGTTGTCACAGACGTTAACGACACTTTGGCTATGTCCACAAGTGGATCAAACCAAGCCTTCCCAGCAGCAGCTCCTGCATACGCTCTTGACCAAGGTATCCTTGATCAGTTCTATCTTGATCTCTCCCGCGATGCGGCTGAAGGTCATTATGCAATGGTTGACGGTGAGCCACAGTACGGCCTCATCTGCTCTCCAGAAACAAGCAACTACCTAAAGAAACAGAATGCCGATATCCGTCAGGATCTCCGCTTCTCTTCACAGGTTGACGAACTTATCAAGCCATTCGGCGCTGCATTCAGCTACAGCGGATACGTCCACTTGGTTGATCGTCAGGCTCCTCGCTACAACTTCGTTGGTGGTGAGTTTGTCCGTGTGCCATTCTTCACTACTGCCCCGGCTAACACTGGCAACAAGGCCGTTGTGAACCCAGCATACCGCTCCGCTTCTTATGAAGTGAGCTTCATCTACAACCCACACGTCTACACCTCGCGTGTTGCTCAAGTGATCACAAGCCCAGGTTCCGGCCTGAAGTTTGATCCTGTCAACTATCGCGGTGAGTTCATGTGGATCAACAACAAAGATAACGCCAACAACATCCTTGGTGTTAACGGTTACTTCCACGCTCTGTTCATGCAGGGTTCCCAGCCAAAGCGCACTGAATGGGGTTATGCAATCATGCATCTCCGTTGCAGCCCAGCTACGCTGTATCAAACCTGCTCGTAAGAGCTAACGGATCAAGTGTGGGGAGGTTCTAACCCTCTCCACACTAATCTATTTTTGTAACTTTAAAGAAAGATTAATTATGCACGAAGGTAAAAAAGGCGGTCTTGCAGTGATGATTGGTATGGGTGGTAATGGTGGCATGGGTGGTATGGGTGAAAGTTCTGAAGAAGTAATGTTCAAAGCGCCAGAGGGAATGGACGTTTCAGAAATGAAAAAAGGTGACGAGAAAGAAATTCTTGCTAAAGTTAAATATTATGGCGAAGGAGAATTTGAATTGGTTTCTATAGACGGATATCCAATTGGAAGCTCAGAAGAGGAAATGCCAGAAGGTTCTGAAGAAGAAATGAATAATGGCATGGAAGAAGAAATGAAGTCTGAAGAGTCATATCCACAAAAACTTAAATCCCGCGCAGGATTGGCATAATTATGGCGCAAGCCCCAGAACATGGAGATTCTGAGCATAATCTTTTATTAAAGATAGCTGAGAATTTTGGAGTTGTTGTTAACAATAATGATTCAAAACAAGTTTTACTTTACAAGATTGCTGAGAAAACTTACGAATTAGCAAATCAACCTTAATTAGAATTTAAAATTATATGGCACAACAACCGATACATGGAGATGGAAATTTAAACCTGCTATATAAAATTGCAGATAATACTTACGACATTGCTCAAGGTGGTGGCGGAAATATTGACGGTGCAACTGGCGCAACCGGTCCACAAGGACCGCAAGGCGCTCCTGGTGGCGCTACTGGACCAACTGGCGCAACGGGACCACAGGGTTCTCCTGGCGGTGCTACAGGCTCTACAGGAGCAACTGGCTTGTCTGGAGCCACTGGAGCAAGCGGACTCCAAGGTGACGTTGGTTCAACCGGATCAACAGGAGCTGACGGAGCCACTGGTTTAACTGGCGCTACAGGTGACGTTGGTGCTACTGGCTTAGAAGGGGCTACAGGACTTGATGGATCTACAGGAGCCACAGGTTTAACGCCATTGATTTGTACACCGTTCCTTTCAGGTGATTATTATTTTCAAGCAGTTGGCACAACATATAATGGCCTTTCATATTCAAATATGGCATGGGGTGCTGGACAAACATTAAGTGTATATGCTCCTGATGAGGGTGGAATTATACAGCATATGTTGATCAATGCATATGATCCAATTACAGGAAACATTACTGCAACTATTACATATTCGCAAAATCCTGGATACAAAACGCAAGCTGGCGTTACGCTTTGCCTTATAGGACAAACTGGAGCAACTGGTGCAACGGGTTCAGATGGTGCAACTGGAGTAACTGGAGCAACAGGTGAAGTTGGAGCCACAGGGCTAGAAGGCGCAACTGGATTGCAAGGAAGCACTGGAGCTACTGGCGATATAGGAGCAACTGGGTTAGAAGGAGCAACCGGATTAACTGGTGCGACTGGGTTAGATGGCGCTACAGGAGCTACTGGACCAACTCCAGACTTATCAGGATATGCTCCAATCAATAATCCTGCTTTTACTGGTACGGCAAGTTTTGGAATTGTTGGAGAAGAAGCTGCTGATTTATTTGTTGGAAGTAATGGCAATATAGGAATT
>Ga0114972_10001194_pt1 | contig 19506 bp, 17 predicted proteins | sample M_140807_EF_Meta_FD_87354 | JGI IMG/M metagenome (GOLD analysis project Ga0114972, IMG submission 87354) | Freshwater microbial communities from Lake Montjoie, Canada to study carbon cycling - M_140807_EF_MetaG | ecosystem: Environmental > Aquatic > Freshwater > Lake | place: Lake Montjoie... | reverse complement strand
GGCCTGGTGAGCCAGGAGGTGTTTCTTTTCCATGGCAGCGTTGCTGAGAACATCGCCTACGGAAGTTTTGAAGTGCCGCGGGCGGCAATTGAAAAGGCGGCGCGGCTGGCCGAGGCCGATGGCTTCATTGCTGCCCTTCCCGATGGATACGACACAGTTGTGGGCGAACGGGGCCAGAGGCTCTCGGGGGGACAGCGCCAGCGCCTCGCCCTGGCCCGGGCCATTCTCAAGGACCCCCCGGTACTGATTCTCGATGAGGCCACGGCCGCTGTCGATAATGAAACGGAGGCGGCGATTCAACGTTCCCTGGATCTGATCACGGCGCAACGCACCACTGTCGTCATTGCCCACCGTCTCAGCACCGTCCGGCGCGCCGATCGAATTGTGGTCATGCAGAACGGTCGCATCGTGGAGACTGGACGCCATGACGACCTACTCCAGCGGGGTCAGGCCTACGCCGATCTCTGGCGGGTTCAGGCCGGACTGAGTTCCACTTCGCCGTCGATGCTCTGAGCATCACGGCCCTGCCATGCCCCCATCCCCACCGCCTCCTCCCTTGCGTCCTAGTCCCTCCCGGCTTCGCCGGCTGCTGGGTTCCAGGGCCCTGTTGGTGCTGATGGCCATGCCCGTCGGACTGCTGATGGGTCTTCTTGCGGCCCAGCCCCTGGCCCACCTGTTTCAGCAACGCTCCGGGGACCAGGCGACGGCCATGCCGGGTGCCTTCAGCGGTTGGATGAACAGTGAGGGCCAGACCCTGTTGCTCCTCGGCACCGATGTAGGCGGGGGAAATACGGACGTGATCGCCTTGATCAAGGTGGAAGAAGGGGTGACAGATGTGGTTCAGATCCCTCGCGATTCCTATATTGAAGCCGAGAGCTACGGTCCGATCAAAATTAATTCTCTCTATGCCCTCGGGGGGATTGATGCTGTCAAGCAGGAAGTGTCGGCCCGGATGGGACGCTCGATTCAGCACTATATGGTGATTAATCTTGCGGCCATCAGGAGCCTTGGTGATATGTTGGGTGGCCTGGAGATCAATGTGCCAAAGCGTATGGAATATGTTGATAATAGCCAGGGATTGCATATTGATCTTCAGCCGGGCCTCCAGACCCTCAAGGGAACCAATCTTGAGGGTTTCCTGCGCTTTCGCCATGATGAAGCTGGCGATATCGGCCGTCTCGAAAGGCAGCAACTCGCCCTGCGAGCGCTCTTCGCCAAGCTCGGCCGGCCCGAAACTTTGGTGCGTTTGCCGGCCCTACTGGTGATGATGGGCAAGGAGGTGCAAACGGACATGGGTCCGATGGATCTGGGCAGCATGGTGACGGCCCTCGGGGGCACCCAATTGCACACCAAGCAACTGGGCGGCAGGCCCTTTGATCAAAATGGCATCAGCTACTGGGAGGCCGATTGGCCCCAGCCCCTTGAGTCGAGTCCATCTTCGGCCCCTCAGGAAAATATAATAAAACAAAGTGAAAATAAGGAAAGGACCGCTAAGGACAAAACCGCTGATGGAAGTTATGGGGAGTCCCAGGGCCAATCCCCGGCCCAGTCGAAAGGCGAACGTTATTTGTTCTGATCTGGTTATGGCTGGGGCTCCTGGTTCGTCAGGGTGGCCGCCAGGGATGCTGCCACCTGGGCGGCCCGTCGCGGCGCCGTGGAGAAGGGACTGCGAAAGCCCGTAAAGGTCCAGAGCCCCGGGGCCCCTGGCACCGGACCCACCAGGGCCCGACCCTGGAGTCCAAAGGCCACAGGGATCTGCCGGTAGGTCCCCTCCAGGGAGGCCATCTGGGGATCCCACTCCTGCAGGCCCTGGCGCAATCGCTCCTCCATCCTGTGGGGATCGGGGGCCTGCCGGGGGCCTTCAAGGGGGCGCACCAGGCTGATCTGGCCCACCAGGACCCCCTTAGGGCCCCAGGGAGCCGCGCTGGCATCCACAATCCAGCGATCCTGGGCCAGACAGCTGGCCTGATCCTCCAGTCCAAGGCGCTGCTCCTTCTGGTTCAACAACAACCGACCCCGGGCCACTTGTCGCAGCCAGGGGTTGCTGCGCGGGTTGATCTCCAGGGCCAGGACCCCCGCCCAGCTGACCCCGAGTTGACGGGCCAGCGGAGGCCAGAGCTCCAGGCAGCCAGCCCCCGCCGCCAGCACCACCTGCCGCGCCTCAAGGATCGACACCCCCAAAGGGGGAGCCCCCAAAGGGGGAGCCCCCAAAGGGGGAGCCCCCAGTTGAAGTCGCCAGCCTCCAGCGGGCCCCGCCTCCAGCCCCTGCACCAGCGCCGGCCGTTGCTGAACGCCGGCCGCCGCGAGGGCTTTCGGTAGGGCCGCCATCAATGTGGGCCCATCGACCCGGCTGCCCGCCAGGGTCAGTCGCCGCCCCAGCCAGCCCCGGTCGTGCAACTTGATGCCACAGGCGGTCCAGCCCAGGGGGCCATGGAGGCGTTCAAGGCTTCGCCAGGGGCGGCCCGAGGTGCCCAGGCTCAGGCTGCCGTAGCTGAGCTCTGAGGCGCTGGCGACGGTTTTCGCTTTGGCCGGTGCCACCTGGATCACGCCCAGGCCAAGACGGGCCAGGGCCAGGGAGATCAGTCCTCCGGTGAGCCCAGCGCCAACGACGACCACAGGATCCGAGGCCAGGGAGCCTGGATCGCCCATGGTCAGATCTGCAGGCGGAAAGAGCCGATCACCTGCTCGAAGAGGGGCTTCACCTTGGACCAGCGGGCCTCATTCGTGCTGGTCGCCAGGGTATAAAGCCGACCCCTGTCCACCACCACGGTCGCTAATTCATGGCGGCTGCGATCGGCCAGGTGCACGCTGTATTCGAGATCGTAGAAAGTGCGGCCGCCCTGCTGCCGTTCGGCTGCCTTGACCAGTTCGGCCTGGCGTCCACTGCCCTCGGGGGCGATGACGATGCGGCCCAGTTTTTCGCCCACGGCCACGGCGCTGCCCAGGCTTTCCAGTTCGTTGGTACTGTTGACCTCGGAGATCACCAACGAGAGGGTTTCATCACTGTTGATCAGGTCGTGGAAGACCACCTGGGGGCCGCCGCTCACCTGCACCCGGCTCCAGCCGGTGGGATACAGAAAGGCGTAGCGGCCGTCGGGGCTCTGGAAGGTGTTGAGGCCGGCGGCCATGGCGCTGCAGCCCGTTGCCCCCAGGGCTACCGTCAGCGCCAGCAGCAAGGCCAATAGCGGCCGGGGGAGCGAGGGTCCCCAGGGGGATCCGGTCGCCTGAGGGAGGGCATGGGCGGGGGGTGCTGCCATGGACCGGTGATGAGCGCTTCACCATTCTGACCCGGCGGCCGTTTGCCTAGATTTGGACCAATGGCGGCATAGCCCTGAGCGGTTTCACCCGACCCCTGGCCCGGTTGATCGACCAGTTCGAGCGTCTGCCCGGCATCGGTCCCCGCACGGCCCAACGGCTGGCCCTGCACTTGCTGCGCCAGCCGGAGGAGCAGATCCAAGCCTTTGCTGAGGCCCTGCTGGCCGCCCGCAGCCAGGTGGGCGAATGCCAGCGCTGTTTCCATCTTTCCGCCGAATCCCTGTGCGACCTCTGCCGCCAGGAGGATCGTCGCAATGGCCAGATCTGCGTGGTGGCCGATTCCCGCGATCTGCTGGCGATGGAACGCACCCGGGAATACCACGGCGCTTACCACGTGCTGGGGGGCCTGATTTCGCCCATGGAGGGGGTCGGGCCCGAGCTGTTGAAAATCCAGCCCTTAGTGCGCCGCATCGACCAGGAGGACATCCAGGAGGTGATCCTGGCCCTCACCCCCAGCGTCGAAGGAGACACCACCAGCCTCTATCTGGCCCGCTTGCTCAAACCCTTCACCACCGTCAGCCGGATTGCCTACGGTTTGCCGATGGGGGGTGAGCTGGAGTACGCCGATCAGGTGACCCTGGCCCGCGCCCTTGAGGGCCGACGCCCCGTGGAATGAATCCCGACCATGGCCCAACCCAGGACCCGCTACAGCGACCAACGGCCCAGTGAACGCCTGCCCGAGTGGCTACGGCGGCCGGTGGGGGATGCCTCCGCCCTTGAGGGGGTGCAGGCCGTGGTGCGCGAGCAGCGGCTGCACACCATCTGCGAGGAGGGCCGTTGCCCCAATCGGGCCGAGTGCTATGCGGCCGGCACAGCTACTTTTTTATTGGGCGGGCCGGTGTGCACGCGCAGTTGCGCTTTCTGCCAGGTGGATAAGGGCGAGGCCCCGGCACCCTTTGATGCGGCCGAGGCCGGGCGGGTCGCCGAGGCGGTGAGCGCCCTGAAGCTCCGCTATGTGGTACTGACGGCCGTGGCCCGCGATGACCTCGAGGACCACGGCGCCTGCCTGTTCACGGGCACGATGGCGGCGATCCGTCGTCTGGATCCCAACGTGCAGATTGAGGTGCTGACCCCCGATTTCTGGGGCGGCCACCGCGATGAGGTGGAGGGTCGGGCGGCCCAGAGCCGGCGCCTGCATCAGGTGCTGGAGGCTGAGCCGGTCTGCTTCAACCACAACCTGGAGACGGTGCGGCGCCTGCAGGGCGAGGTGCGCCGCGGCGCCACCTATGAGCGCAGCTTGGGGCTGCTGGCGGAGGCGCGGCGGCAGGCCCCCCACATCCCCACCAAGAGCGGATTGATGCTGGGGCTGGGCGAAACGCAGGCGGAGGTGGAGCAGGCGATGGCGGATCTGCGGGCCGTCGATTGCCAGCGCCTCACCCTCGGCCAGTACCTGCGACCCTCCTTGGCCCACATGCCGGTGGCCCGCTACTGGCAGCCCGAAGAGTTTGAGGCCCTGGCCGAAACCGCCCGCCGCCTGGGCTTTGCCCAGGTGCGCAGCGGCCCCCTGGTGCGCAGTAGCTACCACGCCGGTGAGAGCTGAGGCGGTGACGGTCGCAGCCCTGCCTGTTCTCTCTGCTGCCCTGGCTCCAGATTCCGCGTTGCATCTGCTCCCCCTCTCTGTGCTCTCCACCGTGCTGGTGGATGTGGCCCTGATCGTTGTGGTCAGCAAGCTGTTGGGACGGCTGATGCATCACCTCGGACAACCGCCGGTGATCGGAGAGATCCTGGGGGGCATCGCCCTGGGCCCCTCGCTGCTGGGGGCCCTGATTCCGGCCAGCCAGACCCTGTTGTTTCCCGCCCCGGTGTTGGAGCAGTTGAACCTGCTGGCCCAGCTGGGATTGATTCTGTTCATGTTTCTGATTGGGCTGGAGGTGCAGCCGGAGCAATTGCGGGGCCGGGTGCCCTTGGCCAGTCGCGTCTCGTTGGTGGGGGTGGTGTTGCCGTTGTTGCTGGGGATCTTGCTGGGCCTGGCCCTAGAGCAGGTCGCCCCGGAGTTACTCCCCCACCAGAACGTGGTGACCGGTTCGTTGTTTATGGGAACGGCCATGGCGATCACGGCCTTCCCGGTGCTGGCCCGCATCCTCAAGGAACGGGGCCTGCTGGCCATTCCCTTGGGCCAGTTGGTGATCACCTGCGCTGCCACCGACGACATCCTGGGTTGGTTGTTGTTGGCGGGGGTGATTTCCTTTAGCCACAGCGGCAGCCTGGCGGGGGCCTGGCCCGCCTTGCTACTCACCGGCCTTTGGGCCCTGGTGTTGCTGGTGGGCCTGCGGCCCCTGATGGCCCAGCTCGAACGGCACTACCGCCGCAAGCGTCAACTGGATTCGGCCTTGCTGGCCCTGGTGCTGGCTGGGGCGATCCTGTCGGCGATTGTGACCGAGATGACCGGTGTCCATTATATCTTTGGCGCCTTTTTATTTGGATTGTCCTTACCCCGCTATGGCCCCTTGCAGCGGCGCCTGCAGCTGCAAACCGAGCAGTTGGTGGTGACTTTGCTGCTGCCGATCTTCTTCGCCATCAGTGGCTTGCGCACCACGCTGTCGGTTCTGCAGGGCCCCACCATGCTGCTGGTCTTGGGGGCGGTCCTGGTGGTCGCCATCGGCGGTAAATATCTGGGGTGTTGGGGTGTGGCGCGGTTGGCGGGCCTGCCGGCCCGGGAGGCCCAAGCGGTGGGTTGGTTGATGAATACCCGCGGCCTCACCGAGCTGGTGGTGTTGAACGTGGGCCTGAGCCTGGGGGTGATCGGCCCGGCCCTGTTCACGGTCATGGTGATGATGGCCCTGATCACTACGGCCATGGCGGGCCCGTTGTTGGGCCGCTTGGGTTACGGGCGCATTGGTACTCAATCCCCTCAGACGCCGCTGCCTTCGGCAACGCTCTGACGGAGCCGTTGCGCGCATTGCTCCAGCGGAGCCAGGTCGACATCCACGCTGCTGCTGCCGTCGTATTCAAAGGGATTATCGAGATCGCGAATCAAAAAGACGAGATAGAGAAAGGAGGTGAACAAAAAGCTGGACACCACCAGATTTTCGCCAAAGTTATCCGCCCCGATCAGAAGCAACGCCACGACCACCCCTAGCAGAAAAAGCTCCAACAATGCATAGGCGGGGGCGATGAAGTCGTGGTCGCGGTTGCTGGCGATGCGGCTCAACAACAGGCGCATCTTGGCCAGATTCGCCAGGCTGGGATTGTTGGCATCGGAGCGACCTGCGGCCTCTAGCGCCGCCAGGCTGCCGTTCAACTGGTTCAAGGCCGCATGCACCGTCTCCCAGGGGGATTGTTGCAGCAGCCAGCGGCGAGTCGCTTCCAGGGCCGCCACCAGGGCCGACCGAATCCTGGCGGTATCCAGGTCGGGGGCCGTCGCCCCATGGACGGCCAGCCGGTCGTTGATGGCCTCCGCTTCGTTGATCAGCTCCAGCACCATGTCCTCACTGGCGTGGTATTGGGCCAGAGTGCCGCCCAACACCAGGGCCAGGATGAAACTGGCGGACCCCAGCAACGCGCCCGTCAGGGAGTCGAATTTCCACAATTCCAAGCCCAAATCATGGAACAGCACCTCCAATAGCCCAAACATCACTGTGAAAGGCGCCACCGCTAGCAGCACCCGCCACTTGACCGGTACCCCGCGCAGCCAGGCCCGATAGGGGTTGAGCGGTGTCGGCTGGATCGTTGTGGGGATGGCGTTATTGGCTGGAGTCATGGGCGGGGGGCTTGGCGGCCAGGGGTCAGTTTGGCTGGTCGGGGGGAGAAAAGTTTGAGGGATTATTCGGGTTTGGGGGTGGGTTGGGGAATTTGGGTTACTTCGCTGGATTGGTTTTGGGTTACTGCGGGATAGGTGAAGAAGAAGGTCTTGTCGGGGTTTGTTGGTAAAATACTTGGAGTACTGTTGCGGGCATGTGGTTATCGGAACCGTGAACCACGCCTTGGCTGTTAAGGCCATCGCCAAGGGGGAATGCACTGCAATGGATATGAGAGAAACTGGTCAGGTATTTCAGTGTGCTTCGCCGAAAGGTGAGGGCACCGAGAGTGGTTTGCGGAACCTCCCAATAACTAGTTAGAAGGATCAAAGGACAACCGACAACCAATCCGGCTTGACGTCAGGACGTCAAAGCGCTAGGGTCGGGCGATGGATGAAACAAAACGAGCTACGGTCTACTTCAACGCGGATGTGCATCGTGCACTGCGCTTAAGAGCTGCTGCATGTAACCGCTCAATATCGGATATGGTCAATGAAGCAGTTCGCATGACATTGGCCGAAGATGCTGATGATTTAAGAGACGCTGATCAGAGGGAGACGGAGCAAAGTCATAGTTTCGAAGAGTTTGTCACAAGCCTAAGAGATAGTGGTCGCATATAGCCTTACGATTAAGTCATCTGCTGCCAAGGAATTGCAGGGGGTTTCTGACAAGGCGACGTTGTCTCGATTGATTGAGAAGATTAAATCACTGGCAACTCAGCCCCGGCCACCAGGATCTGAAAAGCTCGCGGGCAGGTCAAACCTCTATCGTGTACGCCAAGGCAACCATCGAGTTATCTACTCTCTCGATGATTGGTCGCGAGTTGTTGACGTTGTTAAGGTGGGACATAGAAGAGATGTCTATCGATGAGTGGACCTTTTAACATCAAAATACAGAAGACGGGAGCGGATGAAATTGGCAACGGCCACGGTCGCTGCCCGCCGCTGATCTTGAGCGTTGAAGAATCTAGGATGGCTTCAGCATTGATCTTCACCCAAGACAGAGGCAGATGGAGTCCCGTCGAGAGGCTTCTCCGTATAGCCCTCGAAGTTAAACGTCAGAATGTTTTGGAATCCGCGGCCCCTGGGGCCGAGGCTCTTGCCTTGATCCTGTGAAGCGTAGGTGGAGTTCGTGATCTCGGTAGTCACGGCTGCAAACAGGATATTGATCAATCAATCATGAAAGCGCAGTTGTATGATCAGAAGTGATTCGCCCACAACTGTGTCAACCATGCGATGCTCTTGGTTGATGCGGCGTGACCAGTATCGGGCTAGGGCGTGTTTCAAGGGTTCTGGTTTACCGGATCCTTCCAGTGGAGAGCGTGGTGTCTCACGAATCAGTGCATTGATGCGTTGGAGCAGTTTCTTGTCGGTTTGCTGCCAGTAGAGGTAGTCATCCCAGGCTTGTTCTAAAAAAAATCAACTTCATTCCATCAGCTGCTGCTCCCTTCCATGGCCATCCGCCAAACTCCGCTGCCCCTTCCATGCCCATCCGCCAAACTTCCTATGGCTTCGATGAGTCGTTTAACATTATTAGATGATCGCAGTAAGAAGGTAGTTTCCTCAAGCGATTGATAGTCCTCAAGTGAAATCATGACCACTGATTATTCTCCATTGCGGGATATGATCTATGGCTCGTGCTCCGAGCAAACCCGTTTCATGGTTTGGGCCAAGTTGGCGCGGGCGGCGGTATAGCTGATGGCGTCCATGACAAAACCGATGAACATATACTTGAAAGTGTATGTCTCCATTTGTTTTTTGCCATCGCTATGCCATGGAACCTTCTCCTTGCCAGCCCTAACGCTCTCTGAAAGGGTGCCCAGGACGGGCGACCTTCCCTGCCAAAATTTTGCCATGGCCCCGCTCTCGGCAACGGAGCGGCCGCTGAAGCGAGACAGTCTCAGCTTCCGTGTCCGCTCAGCCATTCCTCGAGATCCTCCGGCCCACGAAAATCGAGCAAGGCATCGGCCAGGGCTTCAAGGGCGCTGAGGGTCAGGGCCTGAATGCGGGCTTGCTGGTTGGGGTTGAGCGTGCCGCAGCGGCGTGGGAGCAGGCGCAAGGTGAGAGCGGCGGCTTCGGCTTGGCGGCCCTCCTGCCGGCCCAGCCCAAAGATTTCGCGGTAGGCGACGCTGTTGCTGAAGTCGTCGATGGTGATCCCACCCATGGCGCAGATCTCGGGAATGGTGCGGCCGCTGAAGCGTGAGACCAAGATACCGGCGATAACATCGTCGATCTCGGTTCCCAGGCTGGTCCCCTCGGCCTCGGCTCGGACCACCGCCGAACAGGCGGGCTGTTGTGCTGGAGCAAACGTCCCGTTTCGGTAACGTCGGCCATTCAGGCTGATCGACGGGCGGCACAAATAGGCCATCGAGCCGGTATTCCCTTTCCTTGAGCACCGGGGCATTGGATCGATATCCCGCCATTGGCGTCAGCTTTACGCGAGAACCTCTAAGCAACGAATTGGATCCTTTCGCAACCTCCTCACCTCTCCCCACCCCCACCTTTCCCCCACCAGCTACTGCCCAACAGGTGCACCAACCACCCCGGTCCCGTTAAGGCCAGCACCAAGATCGTCAGCGCCGTGCTTAGCCGGCTAGAGACGGTCCGGGCCGGATCCAGGCCGCTGTGCAAGAAGGTGAGGGTGACCACCACCGCAAAGATGCCGGTGCAGAGGGCGCTGGCGGTGCGCAGGGTGTCCTTGGGGGGGCGGCGATCCGGGTGATTGGCGTCGCGGCTGAGGCTGCCGCCGCCGATGGCCCCGGCCACCATCAGGCAGGCCACGATGGCCATCCGCATGGCCAGACCTTCGTGGGGGTGGCTGGTTTGGATCTTTTGGCCCACCACCATGGCGGTGCCCAGCAGGCCGCCGCAACCGGCCCCCAGGACGCCCCACCAGGCCCAGGGCGTCAGGTGGCGGCCGCTCAGCAGCGAGGCCCCGGCCAACACCACCGCCGTGACAAAGGTGGAGGGCAGGGCATCCAGGTGGCGCGTCAACCCGTAGGCCAGGCCCGCCCCTACCAGGACCCCCAGCAGGTGCTGCAAGTGCCCTGGCAGTAGGGGAGCGCTGGGGCGTTGCCGTAGGAGGGGATGGGGGTGAACGTGCTGGCTGGGCTGGCCCTCGGCCATGGCGATGGGTGGGATCTTGGGGTGGACCAATCCTCTTGCAGCGCCCTATTGCCGCGCCAGGATCTCCCGCATTGTCTCCTTCAGATCGACGATCGGCGTGCCGGTCACATCCACCATCGCCCGGCGGATTTGGCCGCCATAGGCGAACGGGGGTTTGTAGTCCGGCAGGGCCGGCGAACCCGGATCGGCTCCCACGGCCACCCCGGCCGCCAGGCCCAGGCTGAGGGGAATCGTCACCGGCAGATCCCCCTCACCCACCGTCTGACCGTCGACAAACAACACCACCTTGGCCGGCGTGCCCTTGCCGTTGGCCACATCGGCGGGGCCGGTGGGGGTGAATTCGGCGCTGACGATGTGGTGGCCGGCTGGGATCGGCCCGCCCGAACGCACGTAGAAGAACTGCTCGGCCACATAGTTGTAGCCATAGGTGAGTAAGCCGTTCTGCACGTAGAAGGAGAAGCCGCCATCGTTGCCGCCCATGCTGAACAGAACTCCCTCGGCTCCGGCTTCGGGCACCTCGATTTCCACTGAAATCGAATGGGGCCGGTTCAGCACCCGCGGCGCCGCATTCAGGGGCACCATCTGGGTGCCGGGGTAATAGATGTAGCGCTGGCGTTCGGCGGCAATCTGGGGACGCTCCACGGCAAAGCGCTGGGTGCCGCGGCTGTCGATTGGCAGCACCTTGTATTTGCCCGCCTCCACATACCACATGCCAATCATGGCGATCAGGCGGTCCCGCTCCGCTGCGGCCAGGTTGGTGGTTTCGGCGAAGTCGTTGTGGAGGTTGTAGAGCTCCCAGCCGTGGGCGTCAAGCTGGATCAGCTGGTCGTAGCTGATGGGCTCGCCAAAGCGGCGGCCGGATTCGGCAAACGAGGGCCCCGGCCAGGGGCACACCGCCCGCCAACCATCGTGATAGAGCGAGCGGTGGCCGAACATCTCGAAGTACTGGGTGAGATGGAGGCTCGGCGCATCCGGATCGGCGAAGCAGGAGTCCAGGGAAAAGCCCTCGATGGGGCTTTGGGTGACACCCCGGAGGGCGGTGGGGGGCTTGATGCCGAGGGCCGCCAGCACCGTGGGCACCATGTCGATGGCGTGGCAGTACTGGGAGCGGACCTCTCCCCGGGCGGCGATGCCCTGGGGCCAACTAACGATGAACGGATCGCTGGTGCCGCCCCGGTAGGTTTCGCGCTTCCAGCGGCGGAACGGGGTGTTGCCGGCGTGGGTCCAGCCCCAGGGGTAGTGGTTGAAATATTTCGGTCCGCCGATGTCGTCGATGGCGGCCAGGTTTTGCTCCAGGTTTTCGGGCACGTTGTTGAAAAACTTGCCCTCATTCACCGAACCCGTCGGGCCCCCTTCGGAGCTGGCGCCGTTGTCGGAGATCACCATGATCAACGTGTTGTCATATTCGCCGATCTGCTTCAAGAAGTTGATGAGTTCACCGATGTAGTGGTCGGTGTGCTCCAGGAAGCCGGCGAACACCTCCATCATGCGGGCATAGAGACGTTTTTCTGCGGCCGCAAGGCCATGCCAGTCGGGCACATCGGGATCGTGGCGCGACAGCACGGTGTCCTCCGGGATGATGCCCAGCTCCTTCTGGCGGGTAAAGGTGAACTCCCGGTAGGCATCCCAGCCTCCATCAAACTGGCCCTTGTACTTATCGGCCCATTCCTTCGGCACATGGTGGGGCGCATGCATGGCGCCAGTGCAGAAGTACATGAAGAAGGGCTTGTTGGGCGCCACCTGCTTCGAATCGGCGATCATTGCCTTGGCCTTGGCCACCAGATCGGGGGTGAGGTGGTAGCCCTCCTCCGGGGTGGCGGGGGCTTCAACCTGGGAGTTGTCCTGCACCAATTCGGGGTAGTACTGGTGCGTATCCCCGCCCAGGAAGCCGTAGAAGCGCTCGAAGCCCCGACCCAGGGGCCAGCGGTCGTAGGGACCCGCCGCTGAGGTCTGTTCGGCGGGGGTCAGGTGCCACTTGCCGATGGCATAGGTGTTGTAGCCGTGCTGCAGCAGGATTTCCGACAGGAAGCCGTTTTCAAACGGGATGATGCCGTTGGAGCCAGGGAAGCCCATGGACCCTTCGGTGATGCAGGCCAGGCCGTTGGAGTGGTGGTTGCGGCCGGTGAGCATGCACGAGCGCGACGGCGAACAGAGCGCCGTGGTGTGCATGTTGTTGAAGCGCAGACCATCGGCCGCTAGGGCATCCAGGTTGGGGGTGGCGATGGGGCTGCCGTAACACCCCAGCTGGCCGAAGCCGGTGTCGTCCAGAACGATGTAAAGCACGTTGGGGGCCCCTTGCCTGGCCCGGTTCGGCATCGGCCAGGCGGGGGTGGAGACATCGGCGGTGCGGCCAATCACCCCGGGAAAGGATTCGCCGGGGCGGTATTCGTTAAGGGGCATGGGATGGGGGGATAGGGCCCTGAATCGGGCCGACCCAAGTTGAAGCCACCAATCATAAAAGCCATTTAAGGCACGAGTCTCCAACCCTGCCTTTGCGCAAATTGCTTTTCTTTGCGTTAAAGCCCCTTTTTGGGCAACAAATTCGCTAAGACCGGCTAACTTGAGAATTGGTCTTTTTGTTGTTGATGCTTTCCGGGCCCAATTCACTACCCCAGAGTCCGCAGCAGAGTTCCAGTCCAACCAACCTGCCTTTCCTGAGCCTGCCTGGCGCGTCGCTCATGCCAGAGCAGGCTGAGGCCTTTGGCGGAATTTTGGGCAAATATTTACCCTTGCACGTCTGGGCCTGGGAGCTGGGTCCGGAGAGCGAAACATATTATAATCAATCCGGCATTGTTCGTCTCGGCGACCTCACCCTGTTATCCACCTGGGGATCCTCCATCGACGGGCTCGTCGAGCAGAAATCAGAGGCCCAGTGGATTCTGCCCTATCTGGCCGGTACGAATAGCTTCAAGATAGACGCCAAGACCTATGTCTTTCGCGATTCCTCGCTCTATATCCCAGCCCACCAATTGCGCATCCATCTGCGTTGCACCCTTTGCTCAGGTGTGATCTTTAGCTTCAATCCTGAGAGCTTGCTGCCCGTGGCCGCCGCCATCGCCGGCCCCACCTTCGATTCCCTCTCCTTCACGGCGGTTTTGGACCAGCCGGGCATACTCGGGCGCCGCAGCGACGCCAGCCGCCAGCATCTGCATGATCTGTTGATGCAGACCCTGGCCCTGATCGATCGCGCCATGCAGGCCCTGGGAGATGTCAACCCGATGATGCGTCTGGATGACCTGATCAAACGGTTGATGGTGATGCTGCTGGTCCCCGAGCTTTTTCAGACCGGCCCTCTACCAAGCCCTTACCTGCCAGCTGGCAGTTTTCCCCATGGGGATTTGGTCGATTGGGCCATGGCCCACCTCGATCAACCCATCAGCCTCACCGACCTGGAGCAGCGCAGCTGCTATGGCCGCCGCTCGCTCCAGTACGCCTTTAAACAACATTTCGGTTGTGGGCCGATGCAGTGGCTGCGGCAGCAGCGCCTCGATAAAGCCATGCGTCTGCTGAGGGAGTCCGGCGGGCAGCTTGGCCTAAGCCAGGTGGCCCAGTCCTGCGGCTATCTTTCCCAATCCTCATTTAGCCGTGATTTTTTGAAACGTTTTGGCCAGCGGCCCTCCAAGGTGCGCCGCCATAGCCCGGTGATTTAGGCTGATTAACCAATCTGATTAAGTCTGGAAAGCCCAGTTGACCTGGACCCTTGCTTTAATGAATCAGCTCAAAGAGCCACCCGCTCACTTTCCATTCCTTAATCTTCCCGCTAGTTCTCAGCAGTGCGTTGATCCTGTTGACCACGGATCCGCACTCCAGAGTTTTTTGCCGGTTCGGATTTGCCATTGGGATACCCCCTCTGAGCCCAAAGCCTTTCAAAACCATTCTGGTGGCATCCATCTGGGCCCAATCACCCTGCTCGCCACCTGGGGCTCTGCCGTTGATGGGCAAGTGGAGATTCAAGGGGGCAAGCAAGCCCAGTTGATCCTCCCTTACGTGGCTGGTGTCAATACCTATGCCATCGGTGGCCAGACGTTCCACAGCCGCACCTCGGCCTTTTTCATTCCGGCCCGCCACGCCCTCCTGAGGGTCACCAATACGTTCACCTCCGGGGTCGTGATCAGCTTTCTCCCCGATTCCCTGGCGTCGGTGGCCCTCGCCATTGCTGGTCCAGACGCTTGTCTTCAGGCCTTGGAGGAGGCCATCAACCAGCCCGCCTTGCTGAGTCGCAAGAACGATCCCCGCCGCGAGCATCTGCATCAATTGTTGATCAGCACCCTGGCGCTGATCAACTCAGCCATGGCCAGTGCCTGCAGCGTGCATTCGATGATGCGCCTCGACGATCTCATCCTCAGGCTGCTGGCCATGTTGCTGGTGCCCCAGCTCCTGGACGGTGGCGAGTTGGCAAGCGACCGGCAGCATCCCGATGCGGCCTTCCCGCTATCCGAGTTGTTGGAGTGGTTGATGGCCCATCTCGACACACCGATCAGCCTCAGCCAGATCGAACAGCGCAGCTGCTATAGCCGCCGCTCGATCCAGGCCATGTTCCATAAACGCTTTGGCTGCGGTCCGATGCAATGGTTGCGGCGCCAGCGTCTGGATCAGGCCCTTGCCATGTTGCAGCAGCCACCAGCCACGGCCAGCGTGGCCGCCGTGGCCCAGGCCTGCGGCTACTTGAGTTCGGCGGCCTTCAGTCGCGACTTTGTGGCTCGCTATGGCATTCGTCCCTCGGCTCTGCTGCGCCGTAAGGCTGACAACAGGCTGGCCCAATCCCCCACGCAAACGTCGATCTAGGCGCTAACAGACACCTGCTTTGCGCTTGGTTCCATTCCGATGTTGACCTCTTCGCTAAATTGACGCAGGTGTGAGCTCAAGCCTGCGATGCGGCGCTCGAAACTTTTTGGCTACTTGTTGGCCGTTCTGGCCTTTGCACTCGCAGTGCTGATTCTTTTCGGAATGCGCAATGGCCTGCATGGATCCATGCGTGCACCCTCGTTTTTGAAATCCAGCCGAATCCATGGCGGCCAATATATTTCAATAAATCGTCAGTTGATGGATCATGCCGCGCAGACACAATCAGTGGACACCACACCCGAACGGACTATAGATCTAGGTGTTCATATTGAAAATGTCCATCAGCTTTCCCTCAAGGATAAGGTCTATTGGATGGAGGGATGGTATTGGTTGAAATGGCCTGAAGCGATCGATAAAATTATTAAATCTGAAAAAATACCCCTGGATCATATTGTCGAGTTTACCAACGTTGTCGAAGAAACAAATCTGACCCAGACCCTTGATACGGCTGAGCCTTTGTACCTGGCAAAGGAGGGTTATTATTACCAATTAGTTCGTTTCTCGGGTCGTTTCTATGTGAATGATTTAGATCTGCGCCGCTATCCATTCGTCCATATTGTGCTGCCGCTGACGATGGAAACAAAGCCAGATAGTCTTTCCTGCTATCCCTCGGGTCCCCCCTGTGTTGCTCTGAAGCCCGAGCCTGAGGTTGCCAAGATGATGGTGGGACAGTTTGCCGATATCAATGGATATGATCTCAAAGCGGCCACCGTTGAGCCCTTTCTGCATCAATACAATACCACTTTTGGTGTTGGTAATCTCTCGGCATTCGATTCTATAAACTTTAATTTGGTTTATAAAACTAATTTTGTTGCGGCCCTAGCCCAATTCATTTTGCCGCTTCTGGTCATCATTGGCATTGTTTTGGTTTCCCCGTCCCTGCCCGCAGCCATGGGGGATGTGCGACTGGCCATTCCCACAACTGCCCTATTGACTCTTATCTTCCTACAGCAAGGCTACCAGGCAAATCTGCCTAGTGTGAGCTATCTTACTTTTCTTGATTGGCTCTATCTCTACGCTTATTTTATTTCAATTGCTGTATTTGTTCTTTTTTGCTGGTCTACTAATCGTTACAATAATGCCGATGAAGATTACAAAGTAGACGAAGAGATTTCAATCAATGTTATTGACAAAAGAATCCAGACAATTGCCATAATTGTATTAATTTTGCTTATTCCTTTTGCCTGGTTTTTTTGAGTGAACTTTTACTGAAGGATTCAGGCGATAGCCATCAAGGCCTCACGAAACGCCATCAAGGTGTCGTCGATATCGGCGTCGCTGTGGGCTAGGGACGTGAAACCCGCTTCGTAGGAGCTGGGGGCTAGATAAACGCCCCGTTCCAGCATGGCCCGGTGCAGTCGGCTGAAGCGTTCGTTGTCAGTGGCCTTGGCTTCTTCAAAGTTGCGCACGGGGCCGGGGCAGAGGAAGAAGCCGAACATGGCGCTGATGTGGCTGCCGGTGATCGGCACACCGGCGGCCATGGCCGCCTCCTGGATGCCGTCACTCAGACGGCGGGTGATCGCCTCCAGCCGTTCGTAGGTGCCGGGCTGCTTGAGCAGTTCCAGGGTCTTGATGCCGGCGGTCATGGCCAGGGGATTGCCGCTGAGGGTGCCCGCCTGATACATGGGGCCGGCCGGGGCCACCAAGGCCATGATGTCGGCCCGGCCGCCGTAGGCCCCCACCGGCAGACCGCCGCCAATCACCTTGCCCATGGTGGTCAGGTCCGGCTTGACGCCAAATTTCGCCTGGGCCCCTCCGTAGCTGATGCGGAAGCCGGTCATCACTTCATCAAAGACCAGCAGCGCACCGTGTTCCCGCGTCAGTTCCCGCAGGCCCTCCAGGAAACCGGGTTCCGGGGGGATGAAACCGGCATTGCCCACCACCGGCTCCACAATCACCCCGGCGATTTCGCCGGGGTTGGCTGCAAATAGCTCCTTCACTGATTCCAAGCAGTTGTAGGGCGCCGTCAGGGTGTTGGCCGTCACCGAACGGGGCACACCGGGGGAATCGGGCAGGCCCAGGGTGGCGACCCCCGAGCCGGCCTTGACCAGGAACATGTCGGCATGGCCGTGGTAACAGCCCTCAAATTTGATCAGTTTCTCTCGGCCGGTGAAGGCCCGCATCAGCCGCAGCACCGACATGCAGGCTTCCGTGCCTGAGTTGACGAAGCGGACCATTTCCACCGAGGGCACCGCCTCGATGACCATGGTGGCCAGTTGGTTTTCCAGTTCGCACGGGGCCCCGAAGCTGGTGCCCTTTTCCAGGGCTTGGTGCAGGGCCGCAATCACATCGGGATGGGCATGGCCGCAGATGGCCGGGCCCCAGCTGCCTACGTAATCGATGTACCGGTTGCCATCTACGTCCCAGGCATAGGCGCCGCTGACGCGATCGAACACAATCGGATGGCCCCCTACCGAGCGGAAGGCCCGGACGGGCGAACTCACGCCGCCCGGCATCAGGTGCTGGGCCGCTGCGAAGATCTCCTGGGAGCGAGTGGTGTTGAACACAGGAGTCGAAACGGGCGCTGATGGAGTTGCCGACAAGACAGGATCCGCGGACGGTGGGCTTAAACGATGGGCGTTAAGCGCTTTCCATCCTTACCCAGCGACGACCCCCCTTGCCACCAGTTTGGAATGGGCCGGCCAGGTCCAGCCCATCCTTGGCGGGTAAAGCCCCATTGGGCACTCCCCAGGAGGCTAACCCCATCGGCAACCTGGAGGATGACCATAAAGTCCCTTCCAGGCTGGGCAGGTTCAACATCCCTGCCCTCCCGGTGAGCGCCCCCACCGCTCCGCCCTTGCCCTCCCGGGTCCTGGCATCCCTTTCGCCGTGCCCCTTGCCAACGTTTTCCGTGCCATGACCCTGCCGTGACCCCCGCAGCGACTTACGCAGCCCCCCTCGCCCCTGCCGCCGCGTCGGACCCCATCGATTGGCCCGCCATCGAGCGCCAGTGCCGTGCCCTCCTCCCCGCCCGGGGCGTGGTGGCGGCGCGCCAGGAACTGCTGGCCTACGACTGTGATGGCCTCACCATGAAGCGCCACCAGCCGCCCCTGGTGGTGTTGCCGGAAACCACCGACCAGGTTGCTGCGGTGGTCCGGCTGTGTCATCAACAGGGGGTCCCGTTTGTGGCTCGGGGCAGTGGCACGGGTCTTTCGGGGGGAGCCGTGGCGGAAACCGGCGCCCTGGTAATCGCCACCAGCCGCATGCGCTCGATCCTGGATCTGGATCTGGCCAACCGCCGCATCACCGTGCAGCCAGGGGTGATCAACAGCTGGGTGACCCGGGCCGTCTCCGCTGACGGGTACTACTACGCACCGGATCCCTCCAGTCAGGTGGTCTGCAGCATCGGCGGCAACGTCGCTGAAAACTCCGGCGGCGTGCACTGCCTCAAATATGGCGTCACCAGCAACCACGTGCTCGAACTGGAGGTGGTGTTGCCCGATGGCACTGTCACCCGATTGGGCAGCGGTCTGGCCGAAACCCCGGAACTGGATCTGCGCGGTGTGTTCATCGGCAGCGAGGGCACCTTGGGCATTGCCACCGCCATTACCTTGCGCCTGCTGCGTACGCCCCAGAGCGTCGCCGTGCTGTTGGCGGATTTCGCCGCCATGGAAGCCGCCGGTGAGGCCGTACGCAAGGTCACGGCGGCAGGGGTGCTACCGGCCGGCATGGAAATCATGGACAACTTCACCATCATTGCCGTCAACGATCTCTTTGGCTTCGACGAATACCCCCGCGATGCGGCCGCTGTTTTGTTGATCGAACTGGATGGCCAGGCAGGGGAGGTGGCGGCCGCCCTGGAGATCGCCGAAAGCCTCTGCCTCGAAGCTGGGGCCCGCACCGTGCGCTGCGCCACCGACCCCGAGGAACGCGCCCTGCTCTGGAAGGGCCGCAAGTCGGCCTTCGCCGCCGTCGGTCGGATCACACCGACTTATTACGTTCAAGACGGTGTCGTGCCCCGCAGTGCCCTGCCGCGGGTTCTGGCCGCCATTGAAGCTCTGGGCCGCCAGTACGGGCTGCCGGTGGCCAACGTCTTCCATGCCGGGGACGGCAATCTGCATCCCCTGATCCTCTATCGGGCCGACGAGCCCGATGTCAACCGGCGCGTCCAGGAGTTGGGGGCCGACATCCTGCGGCTCTGCATCGAGGCCGGCGGCAGCATCACGGGTGAGCACGGAGTCGGCAGCGACAAGCGCTGTTACCTCGACTGGATGTTCGCGCCCGATGACCTGGCCACCATGACCCTGGTGCGCCAGGCCTTTGACCCGCAAGGGTTGGCCAATCCCGGCAAGATCTTTCCTACCCCCAGCAGCTGCGGCGAGTCGACCCGTCGGCGAGCGGCGTTGGTGGGGCTCCGGTCCGATCTGGGCGCCGTGGAACTGTTCTGATCAAGGAACCGGGGCTGCTAGATAAGAGGGGCTTTGCTTTTGCCTGGTCATGGCCTCGGAAATCTTCGGCACCGCTGCCCTGTTCTGGGTGTTGAT
>Ga0114972_10001190_pt1 | contig 19539 bp, 16 predicted proteins | sample M_140807_EF_Meta_FD_87354 | JGI IMG/M metagenome (GOLD analysis project Ga0114972, IMG submission 87354) | Freshwater microbial communities from Lake Montjoie, Canada to study carbon cycling - M_140807_EF_MetaG | ecosystem: Environmental > Aquatic > Freshwater > Lake | place: Lake Montjoie... | reverse complement strand
GGGGGTCATGGGGCTGCTCATCGCATGGTGGCCATGGTGAAGAATTGCACCCGCGTGGCCTCGGCGCGGCGGGCATCGCGGGCGCGGCGCTCGGCCTGCTCGGCGGCCAGCGGCGCAATCACCCATGCCAGCAGCGCCGGGCGCAGGGCAGGGTCCTGCAGGGCGGCATCGAGCATGGCGGCGCGTTCAGCCTGTTCCTGGTCGCGCCCCAGCACGGTGGCGTGGCCCATCCGCCCGGCCATATCGACGGTGCAGCGGGTGGCGGTGGCTTCGGTCAGGTTGAAGGGCGCACCATCGCCGCCCATGCGGCCGCGCAGCATCACCAGCCCAATCTCCGGCCCGCGCAGCCGGGTGTGAGGCGGCAGCCCGACACAATGCGGCCGCAAAGCATCAGCCGAGGCGCGCGCAAGCACGGCCATCCATCGCTGCCGCTCGGCGGTCTGGGTTGAGGGCGCATCAGGGGAAGGATTCGTATTCATCGGGATGTCTAGACAATCCCATTATGCGAACTATATCGTCAACCAGATGATTCCATGGAAAGGGCGGCTCATTGCTTGAAGCTTCGATGACAATGCTGACAGCGCCGCTCCCGCGTGGCGATGGCGTCGCATTGTGGCGGCAGATCGCCTCCCGGCTGGAAGGCGCCATCACCAGCGGCCAATTGGCCTCCGGCGCCCGCCTGCCGACCGAGGCCGAATTGGCCGAGGCGCTGGCCGTCAACCGCCACACCATCCGCCGCGCCATGGAGGAATTGACCAGCCGTGGCCTGGTGCGCGTCGAGCAGGGCCGCGGCTCCTTCGTGGCCGAGGAGGTGGTGGAATACCCGCTCGGCAGCCGCACCCGCTTCTCCGAGATTATTCGCGCGCAAGCCCGCGAGCCCTCAGGCCGGATCATTCGCGTCGCCGAAATTCAGGCCGAGGGCCGGGTGGCCGAATTGCTGAAACTGCGCCGTGGCCGCAGCGTGGTGGTGGCCGAGCGTTTGGGCTTCGCCAATGGCCGTGCCATCCTGCTCGGCATGCATCATTTTCCGGCCCATCGCTTTTCGCGCATCGCCGCCCTGCTGGCCGAAAACCCCTCCATCACCGCGGCGCTGGCGGCGAGCGGCGTGCCGGATTACCGCCGCCAGGTCACCCGCATCACCGCGCGCATGCCAAGCCCGGAGGAGGCGGAACTCCTCGGCCAGGCCCGCACCCGCCCGCTCCTGCTGGCCGAGGCGGTGAACACCGACCCCGAAGGCGTGCCGGTGGATGTAACCTTCACCCGCTACGCGGCGGGACGAACGCAGCTTGTGGTGGAGGGTCCGTGATGGCCTGGTCAATTGAGGGCGGTGCGGTGCTCGGCGCCGATGGGCTGAACCCGGGCAAGCTGGCGCTGGCCGAAGCGCGCGTGGCCGCGGCCGCGCCCGCCGGCGCCCAGCGCCTCGATGCCACCGGCTGCTGGGTGCTGCCCGGCATTGTCGATATTCATGGCGACGCCCATGAGCGCGCCCTGCAACCCCGCCCCGGCGTGGGTTTCGATGCCGATTTCGCCATGCGCGACACGGCGGCGCAATTGCTGGCGGCGGGCATCACCACCGCCTATCTCGGCGTGACCCTGTCCTGGGAGCCGGGGCTGCGCTCGCGCGAGATGTTCCTCGCCCTGCTCGCGGCAGCATCGCCGCGCGGGCCGGATATTCGGGTGCATCTGCGCTTCGAGGCCGATAATCTCGGCGCGCTGGATGATGCGCTGCAGGCCATCGCCGAAGGCCGGGTGCATTTGCTGGGCTACAACGACCACACCCCCGGCATCGCCAAAAAGCTGACGGACCCGATGCAATTGGCCAAATATGCCGGCCGGGCCGGGGTTTCCGATGCCGAGTTCCGCGTCCTGATCGACACCGCCCTGGCCAGCCGCCCCGGCGTGCCAGCCGGCCGCGCCGCTTTGGCCGCCGCCGCCCAGGCCGCCGCCATCCCCATGCTCAGCCATGACGACCCGCATATCGAACAACGCGCCGCCTTCCGCGCGCTGGGTGCCAGCATTTGCGAATTCCCCATCACCGAGGCGGTGGCCGAGAATGCCCGCGCCCATGGTGAGCATGTGGTGATGGGCGCGCCCAATGTGGTGCGCGGCGGCAGCCATATGGGCTGGGCCTCGGCCGCGCCGCTGGCCGAGCGCGGCCTCGTCACCGTGCTGGCCAGCGATTATCACTGGCCGGCGCTGTTCGAGGCGCCCTTCGTCATGCTGCGGCGTGGTGTGCTGGATGTGGCCGGGGCCTGGGCGCTGGTCTCCGCCAACCCGGCCGAGGCGCTGGGCCTGACCGACCGTGGCGGCCTCCGCCCCGGTCAGCGCGGCGATGCGCTGGTGGTGTCGGGCGGCGCGGCGGCGCCGAAACTGGTGGCAGCCTTCGTGGCAGGCGATCTCGCCTGGATCGCTCCGGGCGAGGCGACACGGCTGGCGGCCTAGCGCAGTTTTCAGCCCGGCCGCTTCGCAAAGCGACGCGGAGAATAAAACCTAAAGCCGTTTCACCGTCTTCGCAGTCGGTGAAACAGCGCAATCGCCAGCCCCGGCTCTCAGCCGGTGCGGCGCATATCCTCGGCAAATTCTGCCACCACGCGGTCAACTGGAAGGGCGACCTGGCCCTGTGCCTCGGCCATGGTCTGGCGCAGGTCGCGCAGCAGGGCGGCGCCACCAACGGTGCGCTGCACCAGCACGCTGCGGCGGTCCATCGGGTCGAGTTTGCGGCGGGCGAGGTCAAACTCCCCCAACCGGTCGAGCGCGCGGGTGATGGCGGGCTTGGAGACATTGAGATCAGCCGCCAAGCCGCGCACCGTGTGCGGCCCCTCGGACAAATACACCGTCAGGAAAACGCCGAGTTGGCGGGCCGAAAGGTCCGGCCCGTCTCGCCGCACCAGCGACACCACGGTGTCTCTCAAGACACCAACCATGCGGTCGGCTTGTTGGGTATCGGGCATCTTAGCCATTCCTTTCGAGAATCTCGCAGACTTCCCTCCCGGCAGGGTGGGCGTTCAGGCCAAGCAGCTTTTATCCACTGATCGCGGTCTATATGGGTTCGCTATAGGCTGATGTTGACAAGCACTGTCAAGATTTATGTGAATTATTGGCAATGCGAACGCGGAAAAATCATCCGCTCATGTCCCGATGATGATCGCTTTCCGCTGCAAATCAAATATTTAGAAACTCATCGGATGGAATCTCGGTAAATTGTCAATCCGGATTGAATGGCCCGCAAACCCGTGGCCTCGCCCCCCTCCGGCCGGCCCGGGCGATTCGCATCATTCCAGGCGTAAAGGTCCAAATGCGCCCAGGGCGTGCCGACGGGCACGAAGCGCCGCAGGAACAGCGCCGCCACCACTGCGCCGGCACTGGGTTTGCTGGATATATTATTGAGGTCAGCCACGCCGCTATCGAGCCAGCTATCATAGCCATCATGCAGCGGCAGCCGCCACAGCGGGTCATGCGCTTGGGCGCCGCCCCGCAGCAAGGCATCGGCCAGCGCCTCATCATTGGCGAAGAGCGCTGGCAGATCAGGCCCCAGCGCCACCCGCGCCGCCCCGGTGAGCGTGGCACCATTGAGGATCAGCGCCGGCGAATGCTCGCCCGCAAAGCTCAGCAAATCCGCCAGCACCAGCCGGCCTTCGGCATCGGTATTGCCGATCTCCACCGAAAGCCCGGCCCGGGTGGCGATCACATCCCCGGGCCGGAAGGCCTCGCCGGAGACGGAATTCTCCACCGCCCCAACCACCAGCAGAATGCGCCAGGGCGCGCGGGCCGCCATCAGGCAATCGGCCAGCGCCAGCATCACCGCGGCCCCGCCCATATCCTTCTTCATCCGCAGCATGGCCGAGGGTGGCTTGAGGTCGAGCCCGCCCGTGTCAAAGCACACACCCTTGCCGCAGAGCGCCAGCAGCGGCGCATCGGCCGCGCCCCATTCCAGAATGGCGATGCGCGGCGCCCGTGGGCTGCCCCCGCCCACCGCCTGCACGGCGGGAAAACCCTCGGCCAGCGCCGCCCCCTCGATCACCCTAAACTTCGCGCCATGGCGGGCGGCCACATCGCCCACCGCAGCGGCCAATTCGGCCGGGCCCAGCGCATTGGCCGGGGTATTGATCAGGTCGCGGGCATGGTTGGTCGCCTGCAGCTGCGCCAGGGCGGCCTGGTCACTCGCCGCACCCGGCAGCACAAGCCGGGCCGGGGCGCGCTTGGCCGGCTTGAAACGGCCATAGCGATAGGCGCCCAGGCCCCAGCCCAGCACCGCCGCGGCGGCATGCGCGTGGTCCGCCAAATGCCACAGACTGCCCTCCGGCAGGCCCAGCGCCAATCCGCCAAAGCTCATCGGCGTGACCGGCCCATCGCCCAGGCCCAGCACGGCGCCGGCCAGCGCCGACCCGCCATCGCCGCCCAGCGCCGGCAGCAGGATCAGCCGCTGCGCCTGGCCGGTGAAGCCGCAGGCCTCGCAATAGGCGCGTTGGGCGGGGGCCAATGGCGCGGTGGCGAGCCCGGCCGGCGTGACAATGTGCAGGGGCAGCGAATCACCGCCTTCGGCAAAGCAAATTTCCATGAATGATTCCTAGCCCACTCAATTCACCCGCGCCACAGCCCCGTCATGCGTTGCAAGCTGGGCCCCATCGCGCCACATGATCTCCATGACGAACACACATGACCGGCCGCACGACCCGCTGGGTTGGCACGGCACCACCATCCTCTGCGTCCGCCGCCCCGGCCCCGATGGCCAGATGCAGGTGGCCATGGCCGGTGACGGCCAGGTCTCGATGGGCCAGACCGTGGTGAAGGGCAATGCCAAGAAAGTGCGCCGCATCGCCGGCGGCCGGGTGCTGACCGGCTTTGCTGGCGCCACCGCCGATGCCTTCACCCTGCTCGAGCGCCTCGAAGCCAAGCTCGAACGCTTCCCCGACCAATTGGAGCGCGCTTGCGTCGAATTGGCCAAGGATTGGCGGACTGACCGGTATCTGCGCCGCCTGGAGGCGCTGCTCGCCGTCGCCGATAAGGACCGCTCCCTGCTGCTTACTGGCCAGGGCGATGTGCTGGAGCCCGAGGATTCGGTCATCGGCATCGGCTCGGGCGGCAATTACGCCCTTTCCGCCGCCCGCGCGCTGATGACGGTGGAGGGGCTGACGGCTGAGGAGACCGTCCGCCGCGCCATGAAGGTTGCCGCCAGCATCTGCGTCTATACCAATGGCAATTTTGTGCTGGAGACGCTGTGATGGAGGCTGTGAACCTCTCGCCGCGCGAAATCGTCAGCGAGCTTGACCGCTTCATCGTCGGCCAGAATGACGCCAAACGCGCCGTGGCCATCGCGCTGCGCAACCGCTGGCGCCGCCAGCAATTGCCCGAGGCCATGCAGGCCGAGGTGGTGCCCAAGAACATCCTGATGATCGGCCCCACCGGCTGCGGCAAGACCGAGATCGCCCGCCGCTTGGCCCGCCTGGCTCACGCCCCCTTCATCAAGGTGGAGGCGACGAAATTCACCGAGGTCGGCTATGTCGGCCGCGACGTGGACAGCATTATCCGCGACCTGCTCGAAGTCGCCATCGCCCAATTGCGCGAGGCCGCCCGCAAGGGCGTTCAGGCCCGCGCCGAACTGGCTGCCGAGGAGCGGCTGCTGACCGCCTTGGTCGGCGAAGGGGCGGCCGGCGAGACGCGGCAAAAATTCCGCAAAATGCTGCGCTCCGGCGAGATCGAGACCCGCGAGATCGAGGTGCAGGTCAGCGAGCCCGCCGCCAGCCCCATCGGCATGCTCGAAATGCCCGGAATGCCCCCCGGCATGCAGGGCATGCAGGACCAATTGGCAAAGATGTTCGGCAAAGGTGCCAAACCGCGCAAAATGAGCGTGGCCTCAGCGCGCGAGGCGATACAGCGCGAGGAAGCAGATAAGCTGCTCGATGAGGAGGCGCTGATCCGCGACGCGGTGCGCCATGTCGAGAATAACGGCATCGTCTTCCTCGACGAGATCGACAAAATCGCCCGCGGCTCGGGCGCTGATGGCGTGCGCGGCGGCGATGTCAGCCGCGAGGGCGTGCAGCGCGACTTGCTGCCGCTGATCGAGGGCACCACCGTCAATACCAAGCATGGCGCGGTGAAGACTGATTTCATTCTCTTCATCGCCTCAGGCGCCTTCCACCTCTCCAAACCCTCGGACCTGCTGCCCGAATTGCAGGGCCGCCTGCCCATCCGCGTCGAACTCAAAGCACTGACGCGCGAGGATTTCCGCCGCATCCTGCGTGAGCCCGAGCATTCCCTGGTCAAGCAATACATCGCCCTTATGGCCACCGAGGGCCTGACCTTGGACATGGCCGAGGATGCCGTGGATGCGGTGGCCGACCTCGCCGCCGACATCAATGCAAATGTGGAGAATATCGGTGCGCGGCGCCTCTCCACCGTGCTGGAACGCCTGCTGGAGGAGATCAGCTTCTCCGCCTCCGACCGCCCGGGCGAGACGGTGCGGGTGGATGCGGCGCTGGTGGCGGAAAAGGTGGCGCCCCTGGCCGGCTCGGCCGATTTGTCGCGCTACATTCTGTAGCGACGCCGCGCCCGGCCTACGGCACCATCCGGCTGCGCAGCGAGAGCACGCGCTGCACATAGGCCTGGGTCTCGGCGAAGGGTGGAATGCCGCGATGCTGCGCCACCGCGCCCTCGCCGGCATTATAAGCGGCGAGGGCCAGGCTGGTATTGCCTTCATAACGCCCCAGCAACCGGCGCATATAGCTGACGGCGCCCACCAGGTTCTGCAGCGGATCATGCGGGTCTGAGACGCCCAGCGAGGCGGCCGTGCCCGGCATGAGTTGCAGCAAGCCGCGCGCCCCGCGCGGGCTCACCGCATCAGTGCGGAAGGCCGATTCCACCGCCACCATCGCCATGATCAGGGCCGGATCCACCGATTGTCGCAGGGCAACCCCGCGCACCAGGCGGGCGAGATCGGCCGTCGGCATCGCTCCGTCGCCCAGGCCGATGGCGGCCATGGCTGAGAGCGAAGGCCCCGCGGCGCAGGGCTGGCGCAGCCTGGAGGCTGGCCGCCGCACCTGCTGGCCTATCGCCAGCCAGGCCGCCGAGGTCATGACATCCACCGCCACGCCCTCGCCATCGAGGAACATGCCGGCCAGACGCAGCGCCGCCTCGGCGCGGCCGCGCATCGCGGCGTCGCAATAGAGTTCGGCCGCGCGCGGCAGATCGGCCTCAACCCCCATGCCGAATTCCAGCCGACGCGCGAGGGCGATGGCAGCGTCAGGGTCGCCGCTGCGGATCCTCTCCTCCAGTGCCAGCACCGCCTCTTCGCCAAAAGCCGGTGAGATTGCCAGCAGGAGCACGCAGAGCCAAAGCCTCACAGCATGGAGCCATCTGCCACTCATGACCGGCCCACTGCGATGCTGCGGGCGTAAAATAACCTGTTCGACAGTCAAACGCCCGCCTGCCATGCAATCCCCATTTTCCGGCGCAACCTGCTGTTTGCCAGCCATTTCAGCAAGTCCTCATGGCGAAAATCGCTCGGGATTTTCGATCCATTAGAGACTTACCATCTTGCGGCCCGTCCGTACCAAGAGATGTGAGGTAATGATCGAAATTGATCCATCAAAACGATAATAATTCTTCGAACTGAATGATGGGTTGAGGCTAGAAATTTTGCATGATTAACGCTACCGCAAGACCGTGTCGGTGCCCCTGGCCTCGCGCCGCGCAGGCTCAGGGCGAAATGTCGCTGTAGAAGGGGATGAGGAAGATGCAGATGAACGCCAGGGCCCTCGGCTTGCGTGCCGCACGGCGCAGTCCTGGCGCCATCAGCGTCTCGCCTGCGGGGCCGCGCTTCTTGGAACTTACAGCCATCAGGCGGCAGCGTTAGATGTCTGGCTCGCAAACCAAGCCGGATATCGCGGCTGAACCCACGCTGCTCAACCACGTCATTGCCGAGCCCACGGTGCTCGATTCCCCCGCAGCCGAGCCCACGGTGCTCAAGCCCCCTCCTGGCCGGCCCATGCGAAACGATACCAAGGGCGCTGGGCGTTCAGCCCCACCCAACCTGTCGCTGGAAAACCGCCTGGTGGCCTCGGCGATCGATATGCTGCTGATGCTGACCGCCCTGCGCCAATCCGCATCCCACCCCAACCCCAATGCCCTGCAAGCAGAGCTTCTCGCCAAGCTGCGCCGCTTTGAGGCGGTCGCACTTGCGCGCGGTTGTGCCGCTGCCGATATCAGACATGCCTGCTACGTGCTCTGCGCGGCGCTTGATGAGGCGGTGCTCTCCACCCCCTGGGGTGCGGGCAGCGTCTGGGTGCAGCAGAGCCTGCTCATCCAGCTGCATCAGGAGAATTGGGGCGGCGAGAAGGTCTTTGCCATTCTGGAGCGCAGCTGTGGCGAGCCTGAGCGCCATTTTGAGCTGATCGAATTGATCGATTATTGCCTGACGCTCGGCTTCCAGGGCCGCTTCCGCCTGATGGGAAATGGCGTGACGCAGCTGGAGGAACTCCGCAGGCTGCTGCGCCGCACCCTCGCCGGCCGCGGCCCGTCAGCCGGTATTTCGGCAGACGGCAATCGGGAGCGGCTGGGGCCAGCCTGGAGCCCGGTCATTCTCCGCCGCGGCCTGCCTGGCTGGGTGCCGTTCTGGGTCGTCATCGTCGCTGCCATGGGGGGCGGGCTGCTCGCCTATAGCCTCTTTCTGACCGCCAATGACACGCGGGTTGACGCGGTGGTCCAGAGCATCCGGGCCATCGCGCCGGCAGGGCCCTGACCCATGTTGGCCAGCCTATTCGCCCCGCGCCGGCTCTTCGCGCTGCTTGGCATCGTCATTCTGGCCCTGCTGGCCTGGTATTTCGGCCCCTGGATCACACTCTACGGCATGGCGCCGCTGGCCGGTGCCGAGCCGCGCATTGGCATCGCAATCGGGCTCCCGTTGCTGTGGCTGGCCTGGAACCTTCTGGGTCATCAGCAGGTCCGGCAGGGCCATCAGCGTATCATCAAGGGCTTGCTGGAGACCGAGGATCGCCTCGCCATCGCCAGCCAGGGTCTCGCCGGTGACAGGGCGGCGCTGCGGGAAAAATTCGAGCATGCCATGCAGGCGATGCACCGGGCCGGCAAGGGCGACCTCTACGCCAAGCCATGGTATTTGCTCATTGGTCTGCCGGGCGCGGGCAAGACCACGCTGTTGCGCCATTCCGGCCTCACATTCCCGCTCGCCGCGAAGCGTGGTGCCGAGGCTATCGAGGGTATCGGCGGCACCCGCAATTGCGACTGGTGGTTCGCCGAAGATGCCGTGCTGCTCGACACCGCCGGCCGCTTTACCAGCCAGGACAGTGAACGCTCGGCCGATGCCGCCGCCTGGCGCGGCTTCCTGGACCTTTTGCGCCGCAATCGTCCGCGCCAGCCGATCAATGGCGTGCTGGTGGCTATCGGCGCCGAGCAGTTGCTCGATGACAATCCGGCCCAGCGCATCAGCCTGGTCGAGACTATCCGCGCCCGGCTGCAGGAATTGCAGCGCGCCTTTGGGCTGCCGCTGCCAGTCTATCTGATCGTCACCAAGGCCGATCTCATCCCCGGCTTCAGCGCCTCGATGGATGATCTCGACCCGAGGATGCGTGAACAGGTCGTGGGCGTCACCCTGCCGCTGACCGTCAGCAGCGATGCCGAGATCTCTCGCCGCTTGGCCGAGGGCTTCGCCGAGATCGAAGCTGTGGCGCAGGCCCGCATGCCAAGCCTGATGGATGCAACGCGCGACCTGGCGCGCCGCGGTGCCGTATTCGCCTTTCCGCACCATCTGGGCCGGCTGCTGCGCGCCTGCGGCAGCATGGCGGAGGGCATTTTCAGCGCCGGGCGGTCGGATATCCGGCCGCTGTCGCGCGGGGCGTTCCTCACCTCGGCCATTCAGGATGGCAGCGGCGCGCCGCCGGGCGAAGGCCAGGCCTATTTCATCCATGAACTCCTCCGCGGCCTCGTCTTACGCGAGGCGCCGCTGGCTGGCCGCAACCCCAGGCGGGAGGCGCGGATGGCCCTGGCCCATGCGCTGGGCTGTCTGGCCGCCATTGGCGGGCTCGCAGCCTTGGTTCTGGGCTGGATGCTGGCCAGCCATGGCACCCGCAGCCAGCTCGATGCGCTGGAACGCCAGGCCGGCGACATCGCCACCGAACTGCGCCGTGCCGAGGCGGTGCCAAGGCTGGAGAATGAATGGAAGCTGCTGGACCGCGCGGCGCGCATGGCTCAAAGCAGCGATGCCGCCGGCGGGCGGAGCAGCCTGCCCCGGCTGGGCCTGCCTGACCTCAGCCAGGCCGATGAGGACGCCAATGCCGCCTATCATCGCCTCCTGGAGGAGCGCCTGCTGCCCGTCTTCATCGCCGAGGCCGAGCAGAGCATCCGCGCCGCACAGAATCGCGCCGACCTGACCCGGCTGCGCCAATTGCTCACCATCTATCTCATGTTCGGCACGCCCGAGCGCTACGACAGCGCGCTGGTCCGGGGCTGGGTGCGCGGCATTATCGACGAAGGCTTCGCAGCCTCGCCGCAGGCCCATGCCGCGCTGCTGGCGCATTGGAATGCGCTGGAGCGCGCCCTGCCGACAATGGCACCGCCCCTCGATTACGCCATCGTGGCCGAGGCCCGCAGGCGCCTCGCTGAAAGGCCGTCGGTGGCGGGCCTCTACGACCAACTCCGGCGCGAGGCCGAGGCCGACCCGGCAACCCCCGCGCTCGACATCGCCCGCGCCATCGGCCCCGCCGGCGCCCAGCTTATCCTGATGCGCGCCCAGGCCGGCCTGCCGGTCATCATCCCTGGTTTCTTCACCCGCGAGGGCTTCTATCGCTATTTCGTCGGCCGTCTATCCGGCCTGACCCTCACCCACGAGAGCAATGACTGGGTGATGGGCGGGGTGGAGACCGAGGATGCCGAGGGCCTCCAGCGCCTGATCGAGGAGATCGCTGCCCGCTATGTGCGCGACTATTCCGAGGCCTGGCAGGCGGTGCTGGAGCAGGCGGTGATCCGCAACTTTGCCGAGCTGCAAAACGCCACCGCCGCCCTCAGCCAGCTCGCATCGCCGGAGAGCCCGCTCTCGCGGCTCATCGAGGTGCTGGCGCGGCACACTGATCTCCCCCCCCCTGCGGTTGGCGAGGTGGCCATCGCCCGCCTTACCCTGCTGCTGCGGGGCAATGCCGGCCCGCAGCAGCGCGCCGCCTGGCCCGGTGACCGCATCCGCGCTCCCTTTGTGAACCTGGTCGCCATGACCGATGCGCGCAGCGGCCCAGCCCCCATTGCCCGGGTGCAGAGCCTCGCCGCCGCCGCTTACACCATGGCCCAAGGCATTGACGCGGCTCCCTCCCCCCCCGCCGCCGCCCATGCCGCGGCAGCGCGAAAACTGGCCGGGTCTTCGGCCGACGCGCTCTCCAATCTGCAATCCCTGGCCGCCACATTGCCCAGCCCGGCCTCGGGTATCATGTCCGAAGTCGCCACCCGCAGTTGGAACCAGATCACCCGCCTGGCGCTCGACCATGTCAGCGCGGCGTGGCGGCGCGATGTGCTGCCAGTCTGTGAACGCAGCATCGCCGGGCGATTCCCGGTCGAGCGCGGCGCGGAGCGGGACATCGGCCTGCGCGATTTCCGCGCCTTCTTCGGCCCCGACGGCACGGTGAATAATTTCACGCGCACCCAGCTCGAACCCTTCATCCAGTGGCGTGGCAATGGCTATGTCGCCACCACCGTCGATGGTGTGAGCCTGCGCCTCTCGCGTGAGGCGTTGGACAATCTCGCCCGGGCCCGGGCAGTGCTGCCGGCCTTCTATGCCAGTGGCAATACCAGCGGCAATGTCCAGTTCCGCTTCACCCTCACCCCGCGCGTCGCCGATGCCAATGCCCCGCAAGCGCTGCTCGAGATCGACACGCTGCGCATCGCCGATGCGCAAGACCAGCCGCGCCCGGTGGAGATCACCTGGCCATCAGCCGGTGATGGCTCGGTGCTGGCGCTGACCTTGAGCCCCAGCGACGGCACGCCCCGTACCCTGCGGCTGGCCGGGCCTTGGGCGCTGTTTCGCGTGCTGCAACGTGGCGGCCGTGGAGCTGAAACTTTTAGCCTCAATTTCGACTTCAACGGCATGGCCGCGCGCTATGCGATCAGCGCCGGCGCCGGCAGCAACCCCATGGCGATCAACGAGTTGCAGGAGTTCCGATGCAACGCCAGGCTCTAGAGATCGAGGCGCTGGGCTTCTACGGCAAGCTGCCAAGCCGGGGCGATTTTATCCGGCGCGGGCTGACAAATGATTTCATCGAGCCCTGGCACCACGCCATGGCGCTGGCCCTGGCCGATGCGCAACACCCGCTGGCGGCGCTGTGGCATCAGGCGGGCGGGTTGGAGCTGCGTTTTGTCCTGGGCTCTGGCTGCGCCGGCCCCGCCGCCTGGTGCGGCGTGGTGCTGCCCAGCCGGGATTCGGTGGGCCGGGCCTTCCCCCTGGTCTGCGCCATCCCTCTGGCCCATCACGCCGCTGCCGGGCGCATGCTCGAGGCCGGAGGGCTACTCGAATCGGCGGCGCGCATTCTGTGCGAGGCAGCCCAAGGCGGCGTCGCGCCCGAGGCGCTGGATCAAGCCCTGGCACATCTGCGCGCCGATGCCGCCGGCGCGCCACAACCCGCCATCGCGGCTTTGGACGGGCAAGGGCTGCTCTTCAATGGCGCCACCCCCCTGGCCGCGATGCTGGCCATCGGTCTTGCCGCGGGGCATAGCCTGTGGTGGCGCCGTGGCGCCTGTCTTTTCGTCCCCCTTCTGCCGCAGCCGGCAGGCTTTGCCAGGCTGCTGGAAGCCGGATTGTGACCCCACTGGCCTGGCATTCCGCCGCCGCCGGCCAGCCACGCCCTGGCCGCATCGATAGCGAGGACAACCATCTCGAGGCGCCCGAGGCAGGCGTCTGGGCGGTGGCCGATGGCATGGGCGGGCATAGTGAAGGCGGGCTGGCCAGCACCCTCCTGGTCGAGACCCTGCGCGCCGCATTGCTGCCCCAGGCGGCGCTTTGCGACAGCATGGCGGCGGCGGAGGCCGCCATCGCCGTGGCCGATAAAAGGCTGGCTGCCATGGCCGGAACCAACCGCCCGCCCGGTTCCACCGTCTGTGTCCTGCTGCTGGGCGATGGCCATGCCGCCTGCCTTTGGGTGGGCGACAGCCGGATTTATCTGCGCCGCGACGGCGCCCTGCTGCAACTCACCCGCGACCACAGCCTGGCGCAGGAGATGGTGGATCGCGGCCTGATCGCCAGCGCCGAACTGGCCGGGCCCGCCCAGCGCAGCAGACTCACCCGCGCGGTGGGCGGTGGCGGGCGGCTGGCCGTCGACCGGCTGGTGCTGCCCGTCCAGCCCGGCGACAGGCTGCTGCTCTGCACCGATGGCATCAGCATGGTGGTGCCCGACACGCAGATCGTGGCCGCCCTGGGCAGCGCCCCGGCGCAGGCGGCGCAAGGCTTGGTCGAACTCGCCGCCGCCCTGGGCAGTGCTGACGATGTGACGGCGCTGGTGGTGGCCATTGATGCGGCCGGCTGACATCCTGGCCCTGATCGCCCGGGGCGGCGAATGTGACGGCGCGGCGTTGCGCGCCGTGGTCGGCTTCCTCGCGCCGCTGGTGGCCAATGGCGGCATCTCAGCCGCTGAGGCCCGCCTGTTGCTGCGGCACCTGCCGCGGTATTGGCCCGATGGCGGGGGAGAAATTCTGCGGCAGCGTTTCGTCCTGGGCGAGATTCTGGGCATCGGCACGGTGGCCACCGTCATTGCCGCGCGCGATCTGCGGCGCGAGGAGGCGCGCGACCCTTCCGCGGCGGTGGCTCTCAAACTGCTCAATCCAGCCTTCATCATGGACGGCCATGCTCGCGGCGCGCTGTTCGGCGAGGCCCGGCTGGCAGCGCGGCTCGACCACCCCAATATCCTGCGGGTGCTCGATTGGGATGCCGATGGCGCGCTGCCCTTCATCGTCATGGAGCGCCTGGCCGGCCAGCCGATCAGCCGATTGGCCCGCGAGACCGCGGGGCGCGGCATCGGCTGGGCCGCCGCCGTGCCGCTGGGCCGGCAGATCGCCGCCGCCCTGGCGCATGCCCATGACAATCTGGTGGCGCATGGTGACCTCAAACCGGACAATCTTCACCTCACGCCCTCGGGCGAGGTGGTGGTGTTGGATTTCGGCGCCGCGCGCGGCCTGGGCCCGGGCGGGCCGGTCGCCGCCTTCGCCGGCTTCACCGCGCGCTGGGCCACTGCCGAACTCGCCCAAGGCGCGCTCCCCGAACCGGCCGATGACCTGCATGCCATGGCCAGCATCCTCTATCGCCTGGCCAATGGCGGCCTGGAGGGGCCGCCGCAGCGCCTGCCAGGCATGAGCCGTGGCAGTTGGGAGATGCTGCGCTTGGCGCTCGAACCCCACCGCGCCAGCCAGCCGCCCAGCGCCCAGGCTTTTCTGGAGCGGGTGCTGGGGTAGCCCCTCAGCCCCAGCCGTCACTCACCGGCGCCGCACGCCTCCGTTCCACCGGCAGGGTGGTGCCCAGCATGGCGCAGGCCACCGCCTCGGCCACGCGAATGCCATCCACCCCGGCCGAGAGGATGCCCCCGGCATAGCCCGCCCCTTCGCCCGCCGGGTAGAGCCCTGGCGTATTGGGGCTTTCGCAACCATCGCTGCGGCCGATGCGCAGCGGTGAGGAGGTGCGGGTTTCCACCCCCGTCATCACCGCATCGCCCATGGCAAAGCCGCGGATCTGCCGGCCAAAGGCGGGCAGCGCCTCGCGGATCGCGGCGACGGCAAAATCCGGCAGGCAGCGCGCCAGATCGGTGGGCGTCACCCCCGGCTGGTAGCTGGGCGTGACAGCGCCGAGCGAGATAGAGGCGCGGCCGGCCAGAAAATCCTCCACCCGCTGCGCCGGCGCGGCATAATTGCTTCCGCCGGCGATAAACGCCTGCTCCTCCCAATGCCGCTGAAAAGCGATGCCGCCCAGCGGCCCGGCCTGGGGAAAATCCGCCGGCGAAATCCCCACCACAATGCCGGCATTGGCATTGAACTCCGCCCGCGAATATTGGCTCATGCCATTGGTGACGAGCCGCCCCGGCTCGCTGGCGGCCGCCACCACCCGCCCGCCCGGGCACATGCAGAAACTATACACCGAACGCCCATTGGCCGCGTGATGCACCAGCTTGTAATCCGCCGCCCCCAGGATAGGACTGCCGGCAGCATGGCCATAACGGGCGGCATCGATGATCGCCTGCGGATGCTCAATGCGCACGCCGATGGACAGCGGCTTGGCCTCCATCGCCACGCCAGCCGCATGCAGCATGGCAAAGCTGTCGCGGGCGGAATGGCCGAGTGCCAGCACCACATGCCGGGCGGGCAGGGTGGTGCCGTCGGAGAGACGCAGCCCCACCACCTGGCGCTCCGCCCCCAGCAGCACCTCCTCCATCCGGGTGCCAAAGCGATATTCGCCGCCCAAAGCCTCGATCTCGGCCCGCATCCGCTCAACCATGGAGACCAGCCGGAAGGTGCCGATATGCGGCTTGGCCACCCAGAGGATTTCCTCCGGCGCGCCGGCCTTCACGAACTCCGTCAGCACTTTTCGCCCATGCAGCAGCGGGTCGCGGATTTGCGAATAGAGCTTGCCATCGGAGAAGGTGCCGGCACCGCCCTCGCCATATTGCACATTCGATTCGGGCTTGAGGATATTGCGCCGCCACAGCCCCCAAGTGTCCTTGGTGCGCTGGCGCACTTTTTGGCCGCGCTCGAGAATGATCGGCCGAAAGCCCATCTGCGCCAGCAGCAGGGCGGCAAAAATGCCGCAAGGCCCGGTGCCCACCACCACCGGGCGCTCGGCAAAATTCTCGGGCGCCTCGGCCACGAAGCGGTAGCGCATCTCCGGTGCAGAGACGGTTTTGGGGTGCTCGGGCGGTGCTTCGGCCGGCGTCACATCAATGGAATAGACCAGCTTGATCTCGCTGCGCTTGCGCGCATCCACCCCGCGGCGGACGATCTGCCAATGCAGCGGCGCCGCACCCAGCCGCGCCGCGATGGCGGCGGGCAGGGCGGCGGCGTCATGATCAAGGGCCAGGGTGATGTCGTGCAGTCGCAACATGACGGTCAGGTGGCACCGCGGCGGGCAAAGCTCAAGCCGCGGCCAGCACCAGCGCCACAAAGACGCCGATCGATAACAGCCTCAATCGGTCGCCATCACCCGCACATAGCTGCCCGGCGCATCCTCCAGCGCCGGCAATTTGCCCTCGCCCGGCACCCGCGCCGGCACCATGGCCTTGTCCTGGCCGGACACCCAACGCTGCCAATCCGGCCACCAGCTGCCGGCCAATTCGGTGGCGCCGGCGAACCATTCATCCGGGCTGGCCGGCAGCTCCTCATTCACCCAATGGCTGTATTTGCCGCCTTCGGGCGGGTTCACCACGCCGGCAATATGCCCCGAGGCCGCCAGCACAAAGCGCACCGGCCCCGAATAAAGCTGGGTTCCGCGATAGGTGCTCTTCCAGGGCGCGATATGATCCTCGCGGGTGGAGACCAGATAGCTCGGCACCTTGATTTTACGCAGGTCGATGGCGGTGCCCAGCAGGGTGATCCCGCCCGGCTTGCACAGATCATTCGCCTGATACATCCGGCGCAAATAGAAGCTGTGCATCTTCGCTGGCATGCGGGTGCTGTCATCATTCCAGTACAGCAGGTCGAAGGGGAAGGGCTCCTGCCCCAGCAGATAGTTGTTCACCACGAAGGACCAGATGAGGTCATTGGCGCGCAGCATATTGAAGGTGGTGGCCATTTCCCGACCATCGAGGAAGCCGCGCTTGCCCATGCGCTCCTCCAGCCCCTGCAACTGCTCCTCATCGATGAAGACGCCCAATTCACCGGCTTCCTCAAAATCGGTCATGGTCACGAAATAGGTCGCGGTCTTGATCCGCGTGTCCTTCTTCACCGCCATATAGGCCAGGGTCGTGGCCAGCAGCGTGCCACCCAGGCAATAGCCGATGGCATTGACCGCCCGCTCCCCCGTCGCCGCCTCAATGGCGTCGAGCGCGGCCAGCACGCCCTCCTTCATGTAATCGTCAAAACCCTTTTGCGACAAATGCTCATCAGGATTGACCCAACTGGCCACGAAGACGGTATGCCCCTGTTCCACCGCCCAGCGGATCAGCGAATTCTTCGGCCGCAGGTCCAGAATATAAAATTTATTGATCCAGGGCGGGAAGATCACCAAGGGCCGCTTATACACCGTCTCAGTCGTCGGCGCGTATTGGATCAGCTGCATCAGGTCGTTCTGGAACACCACCTTGCCGGGGGTGACGGCGATGTTCTCGCCCACCTTGAACTTGCTGTCATCGGTCATCCGGATGCGCAGCTTGCCCTTGCCCCGCTCCAGGTCGGAGAGCAGGTTGGTCAGGCCCTTGAGCAGATTGGCGCCGCCGGTCTCGGCGGTGCGGCGCAGCACCTCGGGGTTGGTCATCACAAAATTCGCCGGGCTCATCGCATCGACGAATTGGCGGGTATAAAAATCCACTTTTTGGGCCGTCTTGGCGTCAAGCCCCTCAGTGCCCTGCACCACGGAGGTGAAATACCGGCTGCTCAGCAAATAACTCTGCCGAATGAAATCAAACACCTCATTCTCGCGCCAGGCATCATCCTTGAAGCGGCGGTCGCCGCGCGCCTCCTCGATCACCGCCGTCGCATCGCCGCCCATCATCCGCCGCGCCGTGTTCGACCACAGGGTCAGGTAATCCTGCCAGAAGCCGATCTGCGCCTGCACCAGCTGCGCCGGATTGGCCATCATCTTCGCCGTCATCTCCATGAAGGCATGGCCGATATTCAGCGGGTCGGGCTTGGACGAATCCTCCGCCTGGCGGCGCAGGAAGTCACCCACGATGCGCTGGCCTCGCTCCGCCACATCGGCCATGGTACGCGACATCAGCGCCGGGTCCGGCAGGCCGAAATGGGGGGGCTCGTTGTTGTTTTTATCGGCCATGATACGTCCGTGCGATGTTGTACCCCCACCCTCTTCCAACCGGCCACACATCCGGGCAAACCGGGGGGGTGGAGTTAGCAAGGCGCATGGCGGTGATGCTGTTGCAGGGTAGAAAGCACAGATGGGGCACGCAAGCACGCGGCATTTTGACGGTGCTGGCTGTGGCATCGCCATTGCTCGGCTGCGGCCTGCCGCCTGAATTGCGCCCCGGTACCCTGTTTCGGGAAATCTCCGGGGCTAATTTCGAATCCCGCATTCAGCCACCCGGGGTCGATTTGCCCAGCGGCCATCTCGGCCAGATACCCCCCCGGCCCAGCCGGCCAGACCCCGCCACCCGGATGAGCCTGGACAATGCCCTGGCGCAGGACCGTGCCCTCTCGCGCGAGCCGCTGGCCGAGCGCAGGGATGCCGCCATCTTCACCTCTGCCTCCCCAGGCGCCACACCGGGCGCGCCCAGCATTCCCGCCGCCCCGCCGCCCAGGCCCAGTTTGGCCGCGGCGCCGGCCATCCCCTGGAAGGGGCCCCCGCTGCTCGCCCCTGGCGCCGTGGCGCCCGAGCCGGGCGATGTGCCAGCCCTGCCCACGCCGGACCTATTGGGCCCGCCCGGCACCCCGCCGCCGCCGCCCAGGCTGAACTGATCGGCCATCGCTCTGTGGCACCCATCGCCCTGCTGGGCTACACTCGGAATTTGAACCCCTAGCACGCGAATATTCCATGCCAGAAGAATTCCACCGCATCCGCCGTCTGCCGCCCTATGTCTTCGCCGAGGTGAACTCGGCCAAGGCCCGCGCCCGCGCCGCGGCAGAGGACATTGTGGATCTGGGCATGGGCAATCCCGATAGCCCGACGCCGCCGCATATCGTCGCCAAGATGATCGAGGCGGTGCAGGACCCGCGCACCCACCGCTATTCCATGTCCAAGGGCATTCCCGGCCTGCGCAAGGCGCTGGCCGGCTATTATGACCGCCGCTTCGGCGTGAAGCTCAACCCAGAGACCGAGGTGGTGGCCACGCTGGGCTCCAAGGAAGGGCTGGCCAATCTGGCCCAGGCCATTTCCAGCCCCGGCGACACCATCCTGGTGCCCAACCCCTCCTACCCGATCCATCAATTCGGCTTCATCATTGCCGGCGCCTCGGCCCGCTTCATCCCCTATACCCCCGATGATGAAATGCTGGCCGCGATCGACCGCGCGGTGCGCCATTCCGTGCCCAAGCCCACCGCGCTGATCGTGAATTTCCCTTCCAATCCCACGGCGCTGCTGGCCAGCCGCGAATTCTACAAGGATCTGGTGGCACTCGCGCTGAAGCATGAACTCTTCATCCTCAGCGACCTCGCCTATGCCGAACTGTATTTTTCCGAGACACCGCCGCCCTCAGTGCTGGAAATTCCCGGCGCCATGGACTGCACGGTGGAGTTCACCAGCCTCTCGAAAACCTACAACATGCCCGGTTGGCGCATGGGTTTTGCCGCCGGCAACCCCCGCCTGATCTCGGCCCTGGCCCGGGTGAAATCCTATCTCGATTACGGCGCCTTCGCCCCCATCCAGATCGCCGCCGCCGCCGCCCTCAACGGCCCGCAGGATTGCGT